>Ga0164242_10000453_pt1 | contig 49518 bp, 48 predicted proteins | sample OricomgcompostMG_FD_108783 | JGI IMG/M metagenome (GOLD analysis project Ga0164242, IMG submission 108783) | Miracle-Growth compost microbial communities from Emeryville, California, USA - Original compost - Miracle growth compost (MG) ...
TATGCCAGTGGCATATTGGCGGGAGGAGTTATTTTGTCGGTTGTCAGGCTTAACAACATTCTGCCGAGAACCAAAGCGCCGGCCTTGGGTTTTTGTTACTTTTGGGCTAAGCCAAAAGTAAGGGGTAGGCTTCGCCAGAAGAAACTGAAGCCCCGCCCTATGAATTAACGGGTTCGAGGGCGGCCTTGATGGCTTCGATAGAGACTTCCGGCTGGTAGGAGTCAAACCACAGCGTGTGCCAACCGTGTTGGCCGGCGGCGGTGAGGTTGGCGCGATTGTCATCGACGAGTAAAATTTCGTTCCCGGCCACTCCGGCCTGGGCGGCAGCGATCTCGTAGGCTTGCGGCTCCGGCTTAATCGCGTGCACCACCGAGGAATCGACGATGCTATCGTAGCTAACTGGCGGAATCGTGCCGTTCGCGCGCATAGCTTCCACCAGCCCCGGCATAGTGTTGGTGAAAATCCCCAGCCGATATCGCTCGGCGACCCACTGCGTCAGCTCGGTCATGCCGGGCATGGTTTCAACCGCTTCGAGGTAATATTTGGCCCAGTCGACCATCATGCCTAAGCGTTCGGCCAGCACGCGGTTGAGCTCATCCAGACTAATGTCGCCGCGGCAAACACCGTCGTTGTATTGCCAAAAAATCGTTTCGACTACTTCAGTCGACACATTGGCGCCGCCAGCCAGCTTGGTAAAAGCGGCATGCGAAAACCGCACCAGGCAGCTATTGAGGTCGAAGTACACGAAGCGCACGCCGCTTTTGCTCGTCTGCTTTTCGGCCGGGGTCGCTGGCGAAGCAGGGGAGCCGACTAGCTCGTCCAGGCTGACACCTAGTGCGCCGGCAATGCTCTGAATAGTAAAAATCGACGGTGATTTGATGGCGCCGCGCTCGATCTTGGCCAGCGTCGAAAAACTCAAATTAGCCCTTTGGCACAATTGCTGCTGCGTAAAGCCCGCCGCCCGCCGTTTGGCCTGCAAATGTTTACCCAGGCTTACCTCAACCGAGTCGCCCACACCAATACTCATAGCCATATAATACTAATTCAGCCGCTAAAAGGGAAGGGCAAGCGGGATGAAGCGGCTAGACGCTAAAAGTGCAGAATGAATTTAAAAACGGTGAAGAAAATAATCCAGGCAAAAACGCCGGCGCCGGCCGCCGCAATGTAGGTACTACTCGGGTTGGCATTGCCCGAGCGCCGCGCCAACTGCGTGTACACCCAGCCAGCCACTCCGGCGCCGAAGAACAACGATACCAATCCGCTCGACATACTATAATTTTACTCTAAAAGGCCAGCTTCTGCGCCATCGCCGCCAGGGCATCGTGATCCGGCTCGGCCGTCATATCCGGCCGGTGACGGAATTGCGCGCCATCGGCAAACGGAAACACATGCACGTGGGCGTGCGGTACATCGATGCCGATAATCTGCTCACCAACGTACGGCGCGCCGAGCACTTTCTTAATCCGCCGGGCCACCTTTTGCGCCGTGGCCATGACGGCCTGATACTCTTCCGGCGACAAATCCCAGACGAATTCCACCTGCTTTTTCGGGATAATTAACGTGTGCCCCGGCTGTACCGGGTGGATATCCAGAAAGGCAAACGTCAATTCATCTTCATAAATTTTATGGCAGGGAATCTCACCCTTGATAATCTTCGTAAAAATCGAGTCGGCCATAAACCAATTCTATCACCTATCACGCTATAGCTTGCCGCCGGCGTCGGCAAGGGACATACTACCAGGCAATGGGTTTCAATCGATTTTTAGAGCGAACTTACCACCACAGCAGGTTGCATGTGCTCACAATCGAGGACGGCGGTGAGCTGGAACGCGAAGACTTGCCTTCAGTGCAGGGGAATTGGGCCGAGGTTATGTCCGAGCCAGTAGGCCACCTGGTTCTAGGAATTGGAGCTCAGGCAATTCTTGCCGGCCTCAGGGAATGCCGGCTGGATGTGTTCGTAGATGAGGGTGGCATTCCGGCAAATTATCATAGGCAGTTTTCACTGCGCAGCTTGGTTAGTACAGACTATGACGAGGTGTTCGGGCTTAACACATTTGTGGCCGGCGAAAACCTGCTAGACGATCCATCTCTAATAACGCCACGCGCCGCAGAGGCGCTAGAGGCACTGCGAGCCAAGCAGGACGCGATAGGGCCCATCAACTCGCCAGTAATTACCCAGTTGCTCGAGAAGACTGGCTAGAAACCACTATCTGCCCTTATCGGCTAAGCTTGCATAACTCAGTAAACAGGATTAAAGTTAAAAAATAACAGAGGTGCTAGAAATGTCCGAAGCTTTGCTAGATGAACCTTCTATACCAATTGACGAGGCTGCCACCAAAGACCAAATCGGCAGCGAACAGGCCGAGATTTTGATAGCACGCGGCTCTATCGCTGGGCGCATTCTAGCGCAAACTAGGCTGTCCGAAGCCGTCCAAGCCCTGCCGGCGGAAGTGCGCGAAGCCCAAGAGCGAGAAATTGCCGAAACTCTGGCCGGCTTGCAGCTGCAGCAAGAGCTACCGGACCGCGCGGTTGTCGCGTGGTATCGCCGCCAGCGCGAAGTTTCTGTCGAGCGAGCCGAGGCTAGCGGCAATCCAATCGAAGACTGGCTGAGCCTGGCGCCTCATGTTTTGGGTGCCATGTCCGTGCTAGCTAGCGGCTCCAGCGAAGACGAAGCTTTCGAACAACTAGGGCTAATCAACGATGCCGCCGAAGCCATATTTAATCGAATTGGTGAAGTAACGGCCGCCATCGAAGCGGCCCGGGAAATTTCTGATGAGGTATACGAGCCCGCAGAAGAGGATATTGTACCGATCGAAACGACGGAGCCTCCTGTCGAAGCCGAAATAGCTCCAGAAGTACCGACAGAATCCGCTAGCTTAAATCTGCCAGAAGATTTTATGGATCGCCTGCAGTACATGCTAACCCGGCAGCCGACTGTTCACATTTCTGAAATTGTCAGAGAACTAGTTGGTGTCCGTCACATGGAGCGGCGACAATTCCTAACTCTAAGGACAATTCTAAATGAGGCTGCCGAGCAGGGCGTGATGAAAAATCTCGACAGAGGTTATTACGTCGCCGCCAACTCGCTAATAACCGAGCCGCCCATGCGCACCGCCGCCCAGCGGGCAAGGAGTGAAAAAAGCCTAGAAGCCAAACTAAAATCCCTAAAACTCGGTACGCCCTTTTCTGGCAAACCAAAGCAGCGCGGCCGCAGCCGATCATCCCGGAAATGATAATAGGCTAGCTATCTGGCGGAGAGGCAGGGATTCGAACCCTGGATGACGTTGCCGCCATACACGCGTTCCAGGCGTGCCAGTTCAACCACTCCTGCACCTCTCCTCGTCCTTTCAAAATTCCATTCAGTCGCTAACGCTCCTTGGATTGGAATTTTGGGCAGTCTTTGGCTGCTGAAGTATTGTAACAGATTGAGGGCAAGTGATTGAGACTAGCTTTTTGTAGTCAGCTATGTTAGAATTACCCCTGTTGCATTTCAATTTTACCAGCGCGCGTAGCTCAGCTGGATAGAGCGTTGGCTTGCGGAGCCAAAGGTCGTAGGTTCGAATCCTGTCGCGCGTACCAAGTAAAATACCCCAGCCAGCCTGGGGTATTTTACTTGGCTACGTGTGTCTGGATTCGGTTCTACGACTAGCAATTTTCCGAAGGAAAATAGCTAGTCGTAGGTTCGGTGGAGCGAGGACGCGCGCAGGAATTTATTCCGAGCACGCCTTGAGCGGAGAAGGGCGAAGGCCGCTATCCTGTCGCAAAAACACCCCTACCGCGCAGGATATTTTTATGGGCAACGCAGGTCGAGAGTCGGTGTGCGGAAAATTTTACTGACGGCAGTAGGCGTTAGCCGCTACGCTGGCAGGGTAAGGGAGGTGCGAATGCCGGATAAATCGACGACCAAGATTGTTGATATCGAGGAAGTGTTCCTCGACGACCGCTTGAGCGAAAACGAGCGCTAGAAACGTCAAGTACAAGCCCCAACGTACAATGCACTGCCACTACGGTAACGCCGCTTAGTTGCGAGCGTGTGATCGGCGACGGATAGCGTATTGGTAGATGACGGTGCCGAGCAGGCTACTAGCCACAAAAACGGCGATGGTGGTGCCGGGGCCAGTATTGGTCAGGTTGGATTGGCCGCCGCTTTTGCCGCTCGTGGATGAGTTATTGCCACTACTGGTGGTGTTTGAGCCGCTGGTGTTACTGCCGTTGCCACTAGTTGATGGTGAAGCTGAGGGGTTGTTTGGTGCCGGCTGGCTACTTCCGCCGCTTGGGGTGCTACTACTACCCGGCGCATTAGGGGTTTGCCCGTTGTCGCCACCCCGGAAAAATATCGCCCAAATAATAATGCCGACGATCACCAGCGCCACCACCAAGCCGATGAAGGACACCACAGCCACCCGCACTACCGAAGTTCTTTCTTCCATCGCCAGACCTCCTAGAGCTGATCGCCCACCACTTACCACCGATACTACGCGCCGCGTACGCAGAGTGCAAGCTGTTTTGCCACCAGGCACGGGCGGTTCAGAACAAGTGGCGCGGCCAGCGTTTGAGACCTCGTACAGCATCAATCTCGAGCGAGTACACCAGAATTTGCGCCTCAAGGTAGAGCAAAAACAGCAGTCCCAGCACCACCGCAAACGTACCGTATAAGTTGTTCAGCCGTTTCAGCTGGTGCGTTATCAGGAAGCCGCCGATTGCCTGGATAATCAAGAGGCCAACGGTGGCAACAGCCGCACCCGGCCATAGCTGGCGCATTTTGACTGGACGATTGAGCGCCAACTTAATAATGAACAGTAGCGATACGAACAGCACCGCGGCGCTAATCACAAACAGGATAACGCGCAGTCCGTAGTGGTGTCCGGCAGCCGTGGCATACGCCGAAATAATCGCCGCCGCCAAAAAACCGATACCACCGCCGGCAATGATGCCAAAACTCCGCGCCGTGGCCGGCAAAAAGCCGCTGCGCTTCTCACGCGGTACTTCCCAGGCGTGATTAACGGTATTGCGAAAGGCGTCAGCCACCCCGCGCAGGCCATAGATAAGCGTCAGCAGACCGAGCACCAGCGCCACGCCGTGGCCCCCGACATTATGCACATTTTGTTGCAGCTGGCTGCCGATAATCGGGATGTAATTGGTAGCGCCATGGATAATCGTCTGCCGCAGCTGCGAATCGCCCTGCAAAAACATTTGCACCAGGGTAGTCAGCACCAGCAGCAGCGGAAACAGTGCCAAAAAGCCGTAATACGTCAGCAGTGCCGCCTGGTAGCCCCCCTGGTCGTCGCCGTATTTTTTAATAACCCCCACCATAAAGCCGGGTAGGCGATGCCGTTGTTGGAATTTGTCTACCGCTTTTACGGGGGCGAAAAAATCTGGCATACAGGTATTGTACCGAAAAGCTCCGCTCAGCCGAATGTAAAAATGCTTACAGCTAATACTTACCATGGCGGGGCATACTGAATTGTACCGTCAAAATAAAAGGAGGACGAGATGTCGGAAGACGCAGCACAAGCAATCGAAGAATATTACCAAGAGTGGGATGACCGCGAGAGGCGGCACGGTTTTATTGAACGTATGGAGCACAAGCTGCACGCCAAAGAGCAACATTCCGGCCGCCGCTAGCCCCGTTATCCGATACGTACATCAACCGCCCGCTTGCCGGGCGGTTTTTTTAGAACCGGATTTTTTTCATCAAACGGTCGACGGCGTCGTGCTGACGTGGTTCCATCGGTAGGCGGTCGCCTAGCAAGTCCACAATGGCGTCTTCGTCGTTCGGATCGTAATAAATCGTCACCAGCTGGCCGAAGCGCTTCAGCGGCAGGAAGGCGATGGAGCTGAAGGCGCCACCCTCGTCCATGACCGCGAAACTGCGGAATTGCTCCAGCGGGTAATGCTTGTCGCCGATGGTTAGGCCGCTGCCGTTGAGCGCGTAGCGCAGCTGGCGCGGCTTGCGGTGACCATAAAAGCCGAGCGCCAGACCAGCCACTACCACAACGCCGGTCGAGATTTTGTCACGCGTCAGCAGAAAGATAATTGCCGCCAGCACCAGCGTACCCAGCACAAGCAGACCATACCAGCCGGCCGACTTGTCATGGGCAATAAACTCCGACGCCGTCCACTCGATGCTGTCGCTATCGGTTGAAGGCTGTAAGGGCGCTGCGGGCGTAGGCTCGGCTGGAGAGTCCGACGCTTGCGGCGCATTGGCAGTATCGGTTGGCGGCGCTACCGGGGCAGGAGCCGGCGATGGCTCGGCGCTGTCTACGGATTGCTCTGGCGATGCAGCCGGCGCCTGCTGACCATCCGGCGTCACTGTATCGCCCGGCTGAAACTGCCACGGCGTCTTCGCCCCATCCTGCCCATTCGGATCCATAAGCGTATTGTACAAGGTTTATGCGGCTCAAGCCAAACCGGGTGGCACAATACGCCCACGGCTGCTATAATCACCCCTGTTGGAGAGATGACCGAGTGGTTGAAGGTAACGGTCTTGAAAACCGTCGTGCCGGCAACGGTACCGTGGGTTCGAATCCCACTCTCTCCGCCAAAAATAAATAGGGTATAATCAATGAAGCCAGCAAGCCCTAGGCTTGCCCAATTTTGCAATCCAAGGAGCCCGCAGGCGACTGAATGCAAAATTGAAAGGACTACCGTAGCGCTAGAGCGAAGCTTTTGGCGAGTAGCCAAAACGAACCAGGCGCGTACGGAAGGACGCGGAGAGGTACCCAAGTGGCTGAAGGGGACGGTTTGCTAAATCGTTAGTGGGGCGCAAGTTCCAGCGAGGGTTCGAATCCCTCCCTCTCCGCCAAGAAAAATGACCCGCTTGTCGGGTCTTTTTTCTTGCTGAATGGAAGAGTATTCGGTTCCTCGCTGTCGACGGCGTAGCCGGCGATTAAGCGAGGGTTCGGTGGAGCGAGGACGCGCGCAGGAACTTGTTCCGAGCACGCCTTGAGCGGAGAAGGGCGAAACCCGCTATCCCTCCCAGCATTTAAAATAAATATTCTTTTCTAAGTGATGAGGCACGCAATGAACACTAGCTTTTTGCCAGAGCAACGGAATTGTTATACTATGTCTGACATGCAAAATCCTCTTATTAAAGCTGTGGCGGCGGGCAAGCCGTTCATCTATTTCCATACTTTGCTTTTCAACGAGAACATTCTTGAGCTGGCCAAAACCGCCGGCAAGAGCCTGGAAATCGACGTGTCGATGGATGCCCAAGACCGCCTGTTCGCCGGCCATCCGCACGAATTCTACGTCTTCAAGCATATGGCCCCCCCGATAATTTGCCACTAGACCGATTGGTCGAAGAAGCCAAAGCTGCCGGTCTGTATCTGGTGCTGGACTGCAAGGATGTCCGCGCCATGCCGTGGATCCGGCAAATTATCAACCGTTACGGCGCCGAAAATACTTTGTTCCATAGCTGGATTACGGCGTTTGAGTTCGAGCCCTACGATCCCCGCATCACCGTCGAGCCGCATTGGAAATACGAAGATTTACCGTTGGCCGAGGTCATGAAACTCAAAGAAGCCACCGGCGTACCGGTTATCAGCTCGATGCGCGGACTAACGCAGATTCGGCTGCAAAACGAGCCGGACATCGTCGAAACGATTATTCAGACCGCCAAAGACCGGATCGATGCCGTCAACTTCAGCCTACCGGGCGATAACGCGCCGCCGGCAGACATCATGAAGCGCCTGCTCGACAACAATATTCTGACCTGGCTCAACGTCGACTACGTAGCGGCCGATCAGTTGCCGCCGGTGTATATCGGCATCAGCGACCACTTACACTCGGTGACCGATCCAAAAAAATTCAGCTAGGCTTTTTTAGGCTTGGGCGAAGACTAGGCCGGTGATGCGGCGGGCACCGGCAGTTTTGAGTGTGGTGGCGGCCGCTTCCAGTGAGGCGCCGGTGGTGAGGACATCGTCGACTAGAATGATGTGTTTGCCAGCAATCAGTTTGGCATTGATGGGGCGATAGGCATCTTTCAGCTGGGCGAGGCGCTGCTGACGACCGGCGCCGACCTGGTGATGCTGGCCAAGACGCCGCAGGCACGTGGCGTGAGGCAGGCCGGTCAGGCGGCTGAGTTCGCGCACTAGCAGGCCAGCCTGGTCATAACCGCGCTGACGTACCCGCGATGTGGCCGTAGGCAAGGGTACCAGCAGCACATCGGGGCCGGCTGGCATCAACGGTGCCAGGCAGCGCGCCATTTCGGCGGCAGCCGCCACCATGCCATCGAATTTCAGCCGCCAAACCAAATCTTTGGCCACCCCATCGTAGCCCGTGGCAGCCCGCACCGCGTAGAGCGCCGATTGCCGACGACATGCCGGACAAGTGCGGCCGCTTAGCATTTGCCGGTGACAGCGATAGCAACGCCCGGGTACCGCTGTTAGCCGTGGCCGACAGGCAGGGCACAGCACCGTGCCTTCCAGGCCGCAGCCGAGGCAATCGTGGGGCGCAACGTGTTGAAAGAGGGAATCGATAATCATGCTGTTGTGTTTAATGTGTTGTAAATACTATAGCCACCAGTTGCACACGCTGAACACACTAAGCTATACTGCAGGTAACATAAAAACGCAACCTCGGAGCCACCCCTAGCGCCCCGGCGCCCCGGTCAGCTCAATTTCTTATCTAACTCATTGGAGGGTAACAACTATGGCGCGACGTAATCGCGACGATGACTTGCTTCTGGAAGAAGACGAGTTGACAGCCGCCTTTTTAGGCGACGATGAATTAAATGACGGCGCGGTCGTCCAGCCGACTGCAGACGGAGCGCAACCAGCCCAACCGACAGCCGACGAATGGGACGAAGACGAAGCCGTTCCCGGCCAGCTGGCAGTCGATGTATACGAGACCAAGGAGCGCCTGGTAGTCAAGGCCCGCACCGCTGGCGTCAACAAGAACGACCTCGACGTTTCCATCAGCGACAACCAGCTGACCATCCACGGCACTCTCAGCGCCGGCAACGAAGACGGCGTCGAGAACTACTTCTTGCAGGAATGCTACTGGGGCGAGTTCAGCCGCACCATCGCCTTGCCGGTACCAGTCAAAGAAGATGAGATCGAAGCCGTGCTCAAGGACGGCGTGCTGACCATCAGCTTTGGTAAGGTCAAACAAGACACCGTCAAGAAAATCCAGGTCTTGTAGTAGATTACCTTGCTACAAGCCTATAGCCGCCGGTCATGCCGGCGGCTATTTTATTGGTGGCGCATTATCATTGCCACGTCTTCTGCCTGGTGTGCAAAAGCGGTGTGGGTGAGTGCAGGCTAAAAAATATCCCCCGAGGACGGGGGATATTGTGTGTAACTACAGCTCGCGCTACTGCGCGCCGGTGACCGCGCTGCCCGTCTTGGCCAGCACAAAGTGCACCAGCACCTGGGCAAGGGCAACGATGATAAGGCCGATGATGGCGTAGATGATGGTATTTTTGGCACCGGAGACGTTGCTGCTTTCACCGCCGGAGGTGATGTACTTGATACCACCGATGATGATCATTATGACCGCGATAATGCCAACGATGAAGGAGAAGATGTTGACGACCAGGGTCAGGATATTTTGCAATTGATTACTCGATGAAGCGTCACCAGCACAAGTGTCAGAGGGTGTGTTGCTGCCGACGTTTGCCAGGCCCGTGGTACCGCTGTTGGTTGAGCCAACACCATTACAAATCGCTCCCGCCGTATCGGCCGAAACGGCCATCGGAATCGCCAACGGGGCCGCCACTAGGCTGAACATCCCGAGCGTTACGCATATTGCTTTGATTTTTTTGAACATTGTTTTCGTTACCTTTCGATTACTTGATTTACTTATAGCATATCCGTTTCTAGTCTGGCAAGCTGCTATTTCGCCGAGGTCTTCGTGCTGCTGCTGGTCGTTTTCGACTTACTACCGCTAGACTTCTGCGTTTGGCTGGAACTGGGGGCAGTGCTGTTGACGGCGTTGGCGGTCTTGTTGAGTACGAAATGTACCAAAACTTGGGCTAACACAACGATTATCAGCCCCACAATGGCGTAGATGATGGTGTTTTTGGCACCGGAGACGTTGCTGCTTTCACCGCCGGAGGTGATGTACTTGATGCCACCGATGATGATCATGATGACGGCTATGACGCCGACTATGAAGGACAGAATATTGATAATGAGGCTGATGATGCTGTCCAGATCGCCCGAGGTATCGTATGACTTGTCCGTCGGGTCGCAGGCCTGGTCACTAAAGCTCAACTTGGAGCCATTGCAGACGCCCGTCGTGGTAATATCGGCGCTCGCCACCGCCGGCAGGGCCAGCAGACCAATGCCAAATACAGCGATTGCGAGGAGTTTAAGACGCTTTATCATGTTTGTTCCTTTCATTGTTTATCGAATAGCGGGGCCGAGATTACGGTACCGGCGCTCTTGACCGCCGTGGAGCTCTTATTGAGTACGAAATGCACCAGCACCTGGGCGAGGACCACGATAACGATGCCGACCAGCGCGTAAATGATGGTGTTTTTGGCCTCGGCGGTGTCGCTGGCTTCGCCGCCGGAGGTCACGTACTTGAAGCCACCGATAATAATCATGATGACCGCCGCTACACCGACAATCACCGACAGAATATTGACCACCCAAGTGATAATGTTGTCGATGCCCGTGTTGCTGCTACTGCCACACGTCGCGCCGCCGATTTGAGCCACGCCGCTGCAGGCGTCTTTTGTAAATGAGCTGGCCGACGCCAGCGCCGGTGCCGCCAGCCCGCCGACGCTCAGCGCCAGTAGCAGAGCGATGGTAAAGTTTTTGAGTTTGTGTCGTAATTGCATAATCTTCCTCAAATCTTAGAGCTTATTGAGCACGAACGCAACCATTGTCTCGGCCAGCACTGCCACGATAAGGCCCACTAACGCGTAAATAATGTGGTTGCGCGCCTTGGCGACGTCCTCGCTGTTGCCGCCGGATGTCACCATCGAAAAACCGCTGATAATAATGACAATCACCGCCGCGATACCGATGATGGTGGCGATAATGGTGATGGCGATTTTGAGAGTATCGATAATTGGGTTGTCGCCCTTTTTCTGACCGGCAACCGATTGGCAGACATCGGTATCTTTGGCGGCATTGGCACAGGGCTGAAAAACGTCGACGGCGGCCGCCGGTTGCGGCTGTGCTAAGCCGATGGAAATAGCAGGGATAATGAGCAGGGCAAGGGCGGCAAGCAGGCGGCGCATCAGATCTTCCCGATTACAAAGGTTACGATAACATCGGCGCTCACCACGATTGCCAAGCCAACGAGCGCATAAATGACGTTGTTGCGCGCCTTGGCAACTTCCTGCGGCTCATCGCCGGAGGTGACGAACTTCAGCCCGGCCAGGACCACCATCAGTACCGCTACCACCGCCAGCGTGCTGAAGACGATCGTCAGTATGTGCTGCAGGTTGCCAGAGCTGGCGGCACTTTTGGGCAGGCCGGTACAAAAACTTTGCCCCTCCACACTGGCACTACCGCCGCAGCTGTCGGCAAATCGACTCAGCAAATTAGCAAGCATTAGTGAATACTCCCCGCAATGAAGTTAATAATGACCGACGACAGAATGGCAATCGCCAGCCCGATGAGTGCGTTAATAATGGTAGAGCGGGCTTTCTCGAGCGACGCCGGCTCGCCCTGGCTCGTCATATACTGCACGCCACCGTAAATCACGAACGCAATCGCCGCCAGCGCCGCTATTCGCAGCAGTATTTCAATAGCGGCCGCCACAATCAGCCACACATCGTTCAGACCGCTGACTACCGGGGCGCAAACACCGTTCGCATCGGTCTTACTACCCAGGTATTCGTACCACGTTGGGAATGTCAAAAAGTGGCCGCCACTACAGGCCTTGCCAAATGTCGTAAATAATTGCAGCATCATTTCAGAACCGCTCCGGGAACCACGTAGTTAAGTATGGCATAGGCAAAGATGAAAAGCACCAGGGCAGTCACATTGCTGCGAATGCGTTTGATGGCCTCCTCGGTGCCTTGCGGCTCGCCGCGCGACGCCGTGTACTGTATGCCGGCCCACACCATCGAGCCAACTATCACCAGCCCCACGCCAATCGACAGAAACCGAATAATTGCAAAGGTCAGGTCGAGTATCGGGTTACCCTTACCCTTGCACCCCAAATCAATACTGACCTGAACCGCCGGGTCACTCCCGCAGCAATAGCCGTTACCTTTTTTGCAAGTACTGGCCGCTTGGCCGCTATTACCTGCGGCCAGTGCGTGGCTACTGCCCATAAACGGCACCATGGCGGTCACAACTACCAAAGTTATTGCCAACAGCTTAAAGTTGGCGATCAATTTGGATCTGACGGCTATTTTCATCGATTTTTCTTTAAGTGGTAATTACTGATACAACAATAAACTATTTCCGTCTGATTTGTCCAGTATCTAAAAAGATTGCAAAAGTCCGTGACAAATTAAAACTTTTATGGTAATGTAGTGTTAGAAAGTTAATTTAATAGGGCAATAGGCTACCAGTAGGATAAGAATTATGGCAGATATCGAGCACGGCACTCAACCACAAGAAGATTTAGCTCAGCGCATTCGTAATGCAGCCGCTGCTGCAGGCACGCACCGCATCAAGGGCGCCGATCAGCAGGAAGTTGACGTGCCGGGTGCACACGAAGCTATCCCGCAAGCTCCACACAGTGGTGAGCCGGTCGAGAGTGTGCCACCTTATATGCGTAGGCCAAACGAAGAAACTGGTAAAATGATCGATTCAGCCTTAACCCACGAAAGGGTGGCTAGGCTTATAGGGGCGGATCGCCACAGTTCGCCAGCCGGTTTGTATGAAGAAGTGGAGCCGCTCGACCAGAACCTCGGTCAAGAAAATACCGATAACACCGAAACTGCCCCGACAACCCAGAAGCCCCAGATTCCGACACCCCCAGTAGTAGGCGAGGCTGAGCAGGCAGAGCATCGTAGCTTTTATCAGCGCCACAAAACACTTTCGCGCATTGTTGGTGCAGTCGCCGCCGTCTCAGCCGGCACCGCAATCTATGCTACCGTTGAGGCAAACAGTCAGGCGGGCAAACTCCTTAAAAACATGAATGAGACCTCTGCGCCGCCGCAAACCCCCACGACATCTACTCCACCCCAATTAGAAACCTCACCAACCGACGGTGGCAACGAGCTGCAACAAAGCCCACAACTGCTTGCGCAAAGTTTTATCGAGTCAACGTTCCTTGACGAGCCCGCAAAAGGATACGCCTTAACATTTAGTAATTTTAAACGACAGATCACGGCGGAGAAGTGGCAACAAAGTATAGATAATAGCTACTCCGTCTTCACGGGTCATACGCCTCTTAAATTCCTTGGAGAATCTACGGATGACATCACGGGTGCACCAAATAGTCTAGTTCGTGATGCAACCGGCACCGAGGGCTTACCGCGGCTCACAGAGTCATATTCTACGAAATTCAATGGTGGTAAAGCTACGATGACCTTTCAAGTAATGCTTGTCGAAGATGGCAACAATTGGTGGGTTGCAGATCTGGCAGAGAATTCCACTACACAAGACTAGTTATGCTCTGCTGGCAGCATTTATAGTTTTTGGCTTTTGCCTCGACCCAGAGTGCAATCTCAAATCGCTGATAGTTGTCTCACCACTTTTCTTTTGCCAGTAAAAATGATTAAATTCTTTGTGAGTTAAGCACAAAGTTTTTAGTCTGATGCTACAAAAACATAAATTGATACATACCGGAGCAGTGCTTCTTTTACTGCTAAGCTTTTCTATCTCTGCAGCCATACCATTTATGACCGGTAGGGCTTATGCCGACTCATCCGTAACGCCAAAGGGTAACTTCACCTATGTATTTCTCTCTGCCACCACCCAAGGCTGTAGTCTTAGTAATCTAGCTATAACGAGTAGTGATGCAAGTTTTAATAATCCGTTTCCTCTTGGCGTAGGACCTATTAGCTATCAGACCCATAGCGGATCAACGTATAAATTCTCCAACATAGGCGAGAATGTACAAATAAACGTGGATAAGGCCTCTCCGGCAACGGGTACCTACATAAGTGGCAGCATTAAAAAAACTATCCCATTGGGTGGAGTTAGCGCATTCAACGTCTGCTTTGGCAAGGGAGCTGATAACCTCTCTGGCAAGATTACAACTTCACTGAAAGTTAACTTTGGTGAAACGGACAGCACTAAAACTATTCAAGACGCTCAGGTTACCATCGCATGCGTAGGCGCCAGTTCTTCTCCCAACTGTCTCCCCACATTGATTGGCGCGGGCCAATCGGTCAAACCGAGTATTGCAAGCCTCACCGATAAAACGGTGAGTTTTAAGTACCCGTTTACTGGATTAATTCTCGGGCAGAAGTACAAAGTCTGCTACAGCGCCGATTACGTAATAGGTAGCAGTGGTAAAGATGGCGATCCTGTATGTAAAGAAGTTACGGCAACCAAGGCCGGCGCAACAGTTGCTATGACCGCTCAGGGTGACGCCAGCAAGCTAGAATCCCCCCCTCAAACTGGATCCAGCACCTGCGAGGCGAGTGGGTTTTCGCTGTCTTGGATCGTTTGCCCTGTTATTAACGGATTGGCCAGTGCAATTGATGGAATTTATGGCCATATCGTGGCGCCATATCTTAAAATTAACACCTTTACGGCCTCCGATAAGAACACCGGTGTTTACAGGGCTTGGTCTGACCTCAGAATTTTAGGCAACGTATTTTTGGTTATAGCATTATTAGTTATTGTATTTGGTGAGGCGTTAGGGGGTGGACTTATTGATGCCTACACCGCCAAGAAAGCCTTGCCGAAAATATTAGTGGCGGCCATCCTTATTAACCTTTCGTATTATATCTGCGGCTTTTTGGTGGATATTTTCAACGTTGTTGGTGAAGGAATATTTAATCTACTGGTGCATCCATTTACTTCCGTGGACGGTTTTGGCATACATTTCAATGGATACACCGAGGGGGAAACCGCTACGCTCGGTTTGGCGGGGCTTGTTGCTACTGGCTGGGGTGCAGCTGCTGGCGCTACTGCTGTCGGCGGTGTCGCAATGGCAGCCCTGGGCTGGTTGTGGGCATTTGTACTGCTGCCAGCGCTACTTATACTGGTCGCTATTGTCTTAACTGTCTTCCTGCGGCGAGCGCTTATTATTGTTCTGACTATTTTCTCGCCAGTTGCATTTGCTTTGTACTGCCTGCCAAATACCGAAAAGTATTTCAAGAAGTGGTGGGATGCTTTCGTTGAAACCCTGGTAGTGTTTCCTATTATCGCGGTGCTGTTTGCGGCCGGCAATATAGCTGCGCTCGTGATTCCTACAACCACCGGAGGTGCATTGGAAGGCTTTGCTGCCATCATAGCCGTTATGGCGCTCATAATCCCGCTTGCGCTCATTCCTTTTGCCTTCAAGCTAGCCGGCGGCATTATAGGTAAAGTACACGAAACTCTTGCTGACTACGGCAAGCGTGGACACCAAGGTATGCTCGGCAACCCCAACGATCCGAACAGCTGGCGCAACCGGACAAGAGGCAAGATGAGGGGCTCAGTTACCAGAGCAAACGCTGAGGTATTCCGCAGAGTCAACAGAAGCGGCAGGATACCACGCACGAATGCAATCTTATTCGGCGGGGCGATTGAGAAGGAGGCGATGGAAAATCAAGAGTCTAAAAAACGTATTTTTGCCATCAAGGACAATGGTGACGATAGAATAGTGAACGCGCGCGCTTCGTTTGTTGACCCTGTCGACAAGCGACGGAAAACCCTTGATGGTAAGCCTGTAAGTGAGGCTGAGTGGAAAGCTGCCAAACGACTTTATCCGAACTTGTCCGATGTTCAGACGGTTGCGGACTACCGCTCTACCAAGGTTAATAGCTCCGAGGAAGCCGTCCAATTTGCACGTAATTTTGGACTTATGGCAAAACAGCGCGGTCTATCACTCGACGAGACCAAGGGCGCATTTACAGCTTTGGCATTCGCCCGGCAGAATGAGCGAGGTGAGTGGAAACACGGTAGCTGGTCCGAAGATGCTAATGGAGATTATGTATTTAGCCCGGTTGGTGCAAGTAATATGGGTGGTGCAGAAGGCTATGTCCATGAGCAGTACTACAAAAAGGGCTCTTTCGATGCGTCACGCGCATTTTCGTCACAATTCCAGAGCATGGGCGAAGTTAAGCGCGAGCACCTGAACCGTATTGCACGCGGTATGGCTGCAGGGGCTACTCCAGAACAGCAACAGGAGGCAAGAGAATCAAGAGAACAGCTTAAAAAGATCCTGGAAATTCAGGGTGCATGGGAACACAACGCCGGTATGCGCGATCCCGAAACTGGCGAAGTAATCCAAGGCCTTAGCGGTGCATCAGCCGGCACAAAAGCTGCTTTTGACAAAATGAAGGCCGTTGGTACAGAAAGTGATGCAGATAGAGCTGTAGTTGCTTCAGTACAAGCGGAGATCAATTCTGGGCAGACTTGGGAAGCTACACATTCAGCCGGTGGTGCGCCGCCACCTTCGCCAGGCCCGCAACGTCCCCAACCCCCCACTTCACCTAGTGGCGGGGGTCCTACTGGTGGCCCTGGACCAAGCACGGGTGGGGGTGGGCCAACCATTATCATCCCACCAAGTGGCTATACCGGTTCACAGGGTTAGTGCTTGGCATTGAAAACCAAGTTATAATCTAAGTAGTTATGGCGACGTATAAGGTAATTCAAGACATCGAGGCTGAGGACCATATTCTGGGGCCGCTCAGTTTGCGGCAGTTTATTTTTGCCATTGTGGCCATCGCCTGCATTTATTTTTGCTACTTGTGCATTTCCAAGCATGTCGGGTTTCTGTGTGTTATCTTTTTGCCGCCGGCGCTGTTCTGTGGGTTTTTTGCAGTGCCATTTGGTAAAGATCAGCCGACAGAGGTGTGGGCGCTGGCCAAGCTGCGCTTTTTGTTCAAGCCGCGGCGGCGGATTTGGGATCAAACCGGTATTAAAGAATTAGTCACGGTTACCGCCCCGAAAAAAGTTGAGGTGCAACGCACCAACGGCCTCAGCCAAACTGAGGTCCGAAGCCGCTTGAACGCGCTCGCCAGCACCATCGACAGTCGTGGCTGGGCCATTAAAAATTTGAATGTTAACGCATACAACCCGACGGGTTTACCAGCCAGCAATGACGATTCCGACAGGCTGCTGAGCATTAGCGCAGCCCCGGCTGTCGACGATAGCGGCGTGCAGGCCAGCGATGACATCATGGACGAGCAGAACAATCGCATCGCCCAGCAGTTCGACCAAATGATTCACGCCAGCTCGCGCGAGCACCGTCAGCAACTCGTCGCCATGCTGAAGCAACAGGGTCAGGCAGCCACTCAGCCAGCCAGCAACACTGCAGCGGCGCCGGCCAACTATTGGTTTTTGAACCAATCTAATGTCGTACCGGGCAAGGGCCAGGCCGTGTTCGCCGACCCATCGGTGGTAACACCGGGAGCCAGCGACTCACCCGTCATGGCCCAGGCAGCCGATCCGACCGCCGACGAGCAAGCCCTGGCCGAAAAGCTCAAGGCCGAGCACAACCAGCCCGCAGCCGCCTATAGCCACCTCAAAACCATCCAGCCACTCGGGCAAGGGCAGCCCGCCAGCCCATCAGCAATGCCAACCACCCCAGCCCCAATGCCGGCACCGACTCCGCCAGCCAGCCCAACCAATACTGTTGACGCCGCCGCACTGGCCCGCAACAACGACCTCAACATTGCCACGCTATCGCGCATCGCCAACCGCCAGGACGAGCCACCAGCCGACGATGGCGAAGTGGTCGTATCGTTACACTAGAGACTAGAAACTAGCAAATAGAAATTAGAAAATAGTATACTCGGTGGATGCCCGGTAGCTCGAACGACGGATTGAATTCATTTACTAAGCTTACTGCGTGGCAGGCGGGGCATAAACTGGTAATCGCAACCCTGAGCATGTGCGAACAACTTCCTCCTCAGAATCCTCTAAGAAACCAGATGGAGCGAGCCGTTATATCTATAACATCCAATGTTGCAGAGGGTTTCGGCAGGCAAAGTAAAGCCGATAAAAAGCATTTTTACGTCATGGCTCGTGGCTCTGCGTATGAGCTACAAAACCAGCTGCTTGTTGCCCGCGATACCGGTAAAATAACGACCTCAACTTTCAGCCGGCTAGCCGAGCTCTCGCTTGACTCAATCCGTCTTCTACACGGCCTGATACGTGCCCTCAACAAGCCTGGCGACACTAATTCCTAGTTCCTGGTTTCTAGTTCCTATTTGCGGTAAAATGGCAGGGTAGTAATAGGCGACACTTGCCGCACCCGGGTGGCGAAAACGTAGATGAATCCGCAAACACCAAACGAGCCGCAACCAATGGCCATCGACGCAATGGCTATGCCGCAATATGCCACCGGCACCGTACTGCAGCCAGGGCAGGCCCAGCCGGCCATTCCAGCGCCGACCCCGGCACCGCAGCCCATGCCGCAGCCGGTTGCCATGCCCGCACCGCAGCCGCAAATGCCAGTGGTGCAACCCCAGGTTGCGCCACCCCCGGCGCAACCGGCCCAGCAGCCAGCCATGGCCGCCCCAAACGTCGGTGGTCAACCGCCGGTCAAGCCAGTTATTAAGAACAACCCCAACAGCACCCAGAATACGCTGCAGATCGCCGAAATCCGCGATGGCATCGTCATCATGAACGACGGCAGTTTCCGCAGCGTCATCATGGTCAAAAGCATCAACTTCGATCTGATGAGCCAGCAGGAGCAAGAAGCCGTCGAGTACAGCTACCAGGGTTTTCTAAATTCGCTGTACTTTCCCGTCCAGATCTTCATCCGCAGCAACCGGATTGACCTCGGTCCCTACATCGAAAAGCTCGACAAAATCCGCACCGAGCACGACAACATGCTGCTGGCGCTGCTCATGGAAGATTACATCACTTACATCGACCAGCTCAGCCAGCAGACCAACATTATGGACAAGAAATTTTACGTGGTAATTCCGTACTTCCCGACGGTGGATGTGCAAAAAGCACTGACCCAGAGCAAGAATTTCCTGAGCGGTTTCGCGGGACTGTTCAAAAACCAGGAGCAGCACGTTACCATCAACGAGCAAGACCTGGAGAAGGCCAAAACCGAGCTGCGCAACCGCGTGCAAGCGGTGCTGTCCGGCCTGATGCAATGCGGCGTGCAGGGTCTGCCGCTCGATACGCAGGAGCTGATTGAGTTGTACTACGACACCTACAACCCCGACACCGCCACCCGCCAGCAGCTCAAGAATTTTGACGACCTAACGGCCGATGTCGTCACCAAAGGCCAAGGGGCCGTGACGCAGGCGCACTTGCAGAGGGAATTACAATGATTAGTAGCAAGGGATTAGTAGCAAGTAGCACGCTTGCTGCTTCGCAGCAAAAGGTACGAAAGCAATTGCCTTGCTACTTGCTACTTGCTACTTGCTACTGCTTTACCGGAGGTAAAGCTTAGATGGCTAAAAAGAATAAGCAGCTCGACCCGGTAGCAATTGCCCAGCAGCAGCGTGCCCGCGAAGAAGCCGAAGTCCAGGCCGCCTTCCAGAAGGGCATTACAGCGCTGCGCGATTTTATTGCGCCGAGTTCCATCGAGTTCAACTCCAGCTTTTTCCGCATCGGTACTCGCTTTGCACGCACGTATTATGTCTACGGCTATCCGCGCCAGATTTACACCGGCTGGCTGTCCGGCATGGTCAATCTCGACGAAGTGATGGACATGGCAATGTACGTTTACCCGGTCGAGAGCCAGGTGGTGCTTGAGAATTTGCGTAAAAAGGTGACGCAAATCGAGGCCGGCCTGCAGATAGATGCCGAAAAGGGCCGCGTGCGCGACCCCGGCAAGCAGGCCGCCATCATGGATGCCGAGGAAATGCGCGACAAGTTGCAGGTCGGCGAGGAGCGCTTCTTCCGCTTCGGCCTGTATTTCACCATTTACGGTGAGAGTCAGGACGAGCTGGAGTTCGTCAGCCACAAGGTCGAGTCCATGCTCGGCCAGCAACTAGTGTATTCAAAGCCAGCCACGTCACAGCAAGAGCAAGCGCTCAACTCCGTCGTGCCGCAGCTATCCGACCAGCTGCAAATCCGCCGGAACTTCGCCACCGGCGCGCTCAGCACCAGCTTCCCATTCACCAGCGCCGACCTCACCCAGGATAACGGCATCCTCTACGGCATCAACATGCACAATTCCGGCCTGGTCATTTTCGATAGATTCTCGCTCGAAAACGGCAATGCCGTGGTCTTCGCCAAGTCCGGCGCCGGCAAAAGCTTCACCGTCAAGCTCGAAGCGTTGCGCAGCATGATGTTCGGCACCGAAATTTTCATCATCGACCCCGAAAACGAGTATCAGCGGATGTGCGACGCCGTGGCCGGCGCCTACGTGCGGCTGAGCCTCAATAGCGCCACCCGCATCAATCCGTTTGATCTGCCGAAAGTCGTCGATACCGAAGAAGCCGACAACGCACTCAGGAGCAACTTAATCACCCTGCACGGCTTGCTTCGACTGATGATGGGCGGCGCCCAAGCCCAAATGCAGGGCGGTAACAACGTGCTGATGCCGGCACTGGCGCCGAGCGAAGAAGCCGACCTCGATGCCGCGCTCATCGAAACCTACGCCAAAGCCGGTATCACCAACGATCCGCTGACCCACACCGGCCAGCCGCCAACCATCCTCGACCTCTACGACACGCTGCTGCACATGGGCGGCACCGGCCCGCAGCTGGCGCAGCGCCTGCGCAAATACACCAGCGGCACGTTTGCCGGCATCTTTAGCCAACAATCGAATATCGATATCAACAATCCGATGGTCGTCTTCAATATTCGCGACCTCGAGGACGAGCTGCGCCCAGTCGCCATGTACATTGTCCTCAATTACATCTGGAACAAGACCAAGTCCGATCAAAAGCGTCGCATGCTCATCGTCGACGAGGCCTGGCAGCTGATGAAATACGAAGACAGTGCCAACTTCATGTTCAGTCTCGCCAAACGCGCCCGCAAATACAATCTCGGCATTACCACCATCACCCAGGACGTTGAAGACTTCATGGGCAGTCGCATGGGCCGTGCCATCGTAGCCAACGCCTCTATGCAGATGCTGCTCAAGCAGTCGCCCTCGGCCGTCGACGTACTGGCCGAAGTCTTCAAGCTCACCTCCGAGGAGCGCAAGCGCCTCAGCCAGTTCCCGGTCGGGCAAGGGCTGTTCTTCGCCGGGCAAAACCACGTGCATATCCAGGTTGTCGCCAGCCCCACCGAAGCCAGCCTCATTACCACCAATCCACAGCAAGTCCAGCAGCAAGGCGGTGACATGAGCCAAGCCGGCGGCACCATCGATTTATCCAATCGCCTCACCCCTGGGGTATAATAACTAACGAACTATGGCAGAGCCCGCCCGCAATTTGCCCGAGGAGGACCAGCCGGATATCCGGCCACGCTTTGGTGTCGTCCAGGGTGGCGGCGAGGGTGACGGGCGGCCCACGGGTGATTTACAAAGCGTGGCAGGCTCGCCCGAAGATTACAGCGACACCGACGGCGTCGATGCGTCCAACCTCTCCGCCCGCGAGCGCGCCAATGACCGTTGGGGAATGTCCGACAACACCTCGGCCAGTAGCGAGTCCAGCTTCTACCACCCCGAAGGCGAATCAAGTGCCAGCACCGCAACATCCAATCAACTCAGCACCGCCGAAGTGGCCGGAGCCGGAGCTGCTGCTGGCTTCGGCTTCAGCCTTGAAAAAGCCAACCCCTGGTCACGAATGACCGATTGGATCGGTCGCAACAAAGGCAAAAGTGCAACCGGCGGCGGTATCATCGGCCTCCTCATCGGCGGCGGCTTTTTCCTCGGCGGCATCGCCACCGGCCCTATGCAACTTATCAATCTCGCACATATCCTGGATCACAGCTTTTCTAAAGTTCAGTCTGATTCATCCGACAGAACAAACCACCTTTTCAGATACGCTAAAGCCCTGCAGGAGAAAAATGTCGGCTACACTCGAGTGGGTTTAATTGGTCAAAAGGTTATGGGCGGTGTATTGGCTGATTTGGGTAAGGTTGGCATAACTATAGAAACCAACAAGGCCAACCGCCCCACGGGTATTAAGTTTGAAAAGTCCAAGTTAGAAAAAGAGTTTCCCGAAACAAAGAATATGCACCCCGATGAATATAAGAGCTTTGTGGCGGATAAGCTCGGGGTGCCAGTGGAAGAGCTAACTGGTAACATAGACAATCTCCATTTGGATGTCAAAAATTATAAGTTCAGCGCAACAAAGAACCTTATCAAAAACGGTCAGATTGGCTTGGTGGGTGATGGCAAAATAGAAGCCGGCCTCAAAACACGGGTGCTGGGCAAGTTTTTTGGGCTAGGTTCGCTTTTCCATCCATTTTCCAAGGCATTAGCCCAAAAGCTCAACGACAGGGTTAATGCCGCCACCGAAAAAAGACAATCAAAGCAAGAAGCAGAGCAACAGTTTGCGGAGGAACAAACCCGAACCCAAACCGGAGGCGTGGACTCAGAAGGGGCAACAGTGGCGAGTAAGGTAGAAGAAGACGTCAAAGGACAAAGCGGCATTAGAACAAAGGGGATAATAGTAGCCGGGGTTGTTTTAGCTGGCGCCTGCATAGCCCATGAAGCGGCTTCGGAAATTCCAAAAATTGACTATTATCGAGTTGTGGCGCCAACAGAAATCGAGGCAACAAGCATCATCGCGATGGGTTCTCAGGCTATGGACGGTAGTGGTGGCATAACGGCCGATCAGGTGGGTGCTAAAATTGAAAGCTTTACCGATAAAAATGGGAATACAATTTGGCAGAGTGCTGGAATAAATGCACTCGAGGGCAATAAACTCAGTACGACTAGTAAGGGTGCGTATCAGAATGACATACCCATATCTTACCGCCAGGCTTACGGCAGCCACATGACAGCAAACACTATCAACAGCATTGCCCTTAATATTTTAGACGGCATAACGGGGCCAGGAGAACTTCTTAAATTCTTTGGTGTTTCTCATCCAGGAGCGGCATTGTGTAACTCGGCAGTACAATGGACATTATTCGGCTTAAGCACCATAGCTCAGGGTATTGCCGATTTCTTCTCCGGTGGTGCTGCCCAGGTCGCTATAACTGGCGCGGAAACGGCGGAGACTGTCGCAGTACAAACTCTTGTCATTGGTAATGTCATAAAAATGGCTGAAGATTGGTTCGTCAACAGTAAAACTGCCGGCAAGCTAGCCGAGGATGCTTTTAGTGGACCATTGGGTGGTAACTTACTAGCATATGGGTCACGAGCAGCTGCCGATGTGGCGGCAATCGGCGGGGGCGGTATTAGTATGGGCAATTCCTCCTCAACTTTTGTTAGCGCTGCAGATAAAGCCGATGAGCAACAGTTCGAGAATCAGAGTTTATACGCAAAGGTTTTCGATACGGGTGATTATAGATCACTAACGAGCCGCATGGCCATGAGTCTCAACGCCGGTTTCATGGCCAATGTAAGCTCTTTAGGCAACAGCATGCTACATCTCGGCTCATCGCTCTCTAGCGTTTTTGGCTCGCTCATGCCAGGTGCATCTGCCGATACAACTAACAATAGTTGGAGCGGCAACTACAATTGGGGCTTCCCGCAGTACGGAATTCCGGATGATATGTTAAATGATCCGAATCTAGCGGATCCATATACAAACGCCAACGATGTAGGTAAGCATCTAAGCAGCGTGTGCCAGGAGAAGGGTAGTGATGGTACCGTTAAAATAGGCCCTTCCTATGGTGATTGTGCAAGCCATGGTCCTGGTGGCGATGGTATCGCCGGTAGAATTATGGCCTGCTTTGGCAACACTCTTACTTACGATTCAAGCACGAAAGATGGCACATGGGATGTTGTACCGGCCAAGGATGTGGACCTAAACCCGAACAGCGACTCATACACTGAACATAATTGTGGCGACACAAGTGACAGTTTCTGGCGCCGAGCAATTATGTGGGTCAACGACACCAGTACTATGAAATCAATAGCTTGCTATACAGGAGATGATCAACAGTCCTGTTCCGACATAGGGCTTACCGGTACTAGTACAACAGACCAGTCGAGCAGTACCGCCGGCACCGGCAGTAACGTATCGGGTAATAGCACCGCTTTGGCAAAAGAGGTGTTGTCGAGCCCGAACATCACCCTGCAGAAGGACTGTATAACTGGCCCCACCCAAACCCCATCGGGCTGCGCCTACCAAGACATTTTGGCGGCATCCCAGGGGCAGAAGGTCACACCGGGCAAGATTGAAGGACAGAGCAATGGCACCGATGCCAGCACCGGTGCGTGTTCCGCCCGTACCCCCGTATATCTTGATGCGACCATGCTACAGGCAATGCTCAACCTCGCGGCCAAGTATAAATACACGGTTCAAGACATCGATTCCGGGCACGATTGTGACACCGGACTTCATCCCAAAGGCAAGGCTTTTGATGTGTATGCCGTCAATGACACCTCCGTGTCAGGAAGTTGCAGCAGCTCGACCATACAGGATTTCAGAAAGTATGCTGCAAACGTGCTGGCGCAACTTGTACCAAATCAGTCTGGTAATAATATGCCGGGCGTCAGCCAGTGCGGCGGTGATGCCACATTGCCCTCTGGTGTCAGAACATTCTTCGATGCATCAGATCAAGTACACATTGACGTAGGGTATTCTTCTTCGGTCTAATGATGCGCTCCAGAAAAAATACGACATTTGTTTTAGGTGCAACCGCCGGGCGTCTGATTGGCACCTGCTTACTGTTTCTGGTTGTGGCCATACTTATTACGTCGGCCCCGACAGCAGCAATATCTCAAGATCAGCAAGACGTTTTTTCGGAAGGTATTTACTACTATGACACCGAGGTCAGCAGCACTTGCGGCTCGACTTCAGGTGTTACGGGCGGGGGTGAGGTTAATTTTCTCGCCCAGTGGGAGCTTGAGGAATCGGGCGGTGGCGGTGGTGAATACAACCCCTACAACTACACTAGCGGCCCCGGCACTGATTACAACAGTGTGGGTGTGAAAAACTACCCCGACTACCAAACGGGCATACAAGAAACGGTGGTATTTTTCCAGCAATCAAACATGAAAGCCTTTTTAGCTGCCCTGGAAAGTGGGGACGTGCAAGCTACCGCCAGTGCTTTGGACGCCTTTTATGGCAGCTGGGGCGGCCCGGCGATGGGAAGTAAGATAGTATCAGACATGAGCAATGTTAATCTCAAACAGACAATTCCCAGTATGCCAGGGCATAGTATCGGCGATTTTGCCCAGGATCTGCTCAGCGCCCTAAGCTCCAGCTCAGCAGCCACGACCGACTCCACTAGTGATGGGTGTGGTGCGGTTGCTGGCAATCTAGTCCAAACTGCAATTAACCTAGCATGGAATGACATTGCACACCCCAGAGATAGCGTGGACACGCCTGCATGCTACAGTGACGGCAACGCCATCACACCAGAGTCGTCCAGCTGCCACCATGGCTTCCAGCAACGTTCCGGTAATGGTGCCACCACAAATGGTGACCCAACCCAGTACACCACCCAGTCATATCAAAGTGCGGTTTCGCAATACAATTCGAGCGTCGATTCAACTGATTTTACCGACTGCGGTGTTTTTATCGCCACGGTTATGCATGCAAGCGGTGTAGACCCAAACTATCCTGGCAGCGGCACTTCCACGCAACTTAGCTACGTCGAGAGCCACCCCGACAAGTATCAAATCATCAACAATGTTACCGATGCCTCGCAGCTACAGCCCGGTGACATCTTCATAAACAGCGAGCACACCTGGATGTATGTCGGCCAGCAATCTGATGGGTGGAGCGTTGCCGAAGCTTCGCAATTTAATCACTCGCCGGAGATAGATGCCAATGCGTATCCGTCGGGTTTCACGTTAGTAAGGGTCAAGGGTTGATATGAGAAATAAAAATATTTTACTCGGTGTGATTGCAGCGGCCGTGGTAATTCTGGTTGTTGTCATCGCTCTGTCTTCTCATAAATCAAGCAATATTAGCCTCATCGTGTCGCCGGCCGCAGCCACGGCAAAGCTCGACGGGGAGAGAACTGTCCAGCCGGGCGAATTTTATGTTACTCCCGGCAAACACACTATTGATGCCAGTTTTAATGGTTTCTCGCAAACACATGTCAGCTTTACGGCTGGCAGTAGCGGTATACAGAAAGTGTATGTAATACTCCAGCCCAGCTCGCAGGCCGGTTATGATTACTTAACAAATCACCCCGGGGATCAAAAAACCAGAGAGGGTTACGGTGGACAACACTTTTCAGCCCAAGCCAATGATTTAGCCACAAACAATCCAATTATAAAATATCTACCCTTTATTGGGCCGGGCAGCGCTGCATTCAAGATCGACTACAGTTTTCCGAAGAATGGTTCGAATAAGGTTACCGTAATCGTAACCTACTACACCGATGCCGGCAAAACATACGCACTCAATTGGCTGCACGGTAAAGGTTACGATACCTCCAGCCCGAACCTACTTTTTGTGGATGCGAAGGCCGCCTATAAATCTAGTGGCTATTAGATTGATTACCGAGAGGGATTATTTGTGCCTTGGTGGTGAAGGCTTTTTGGATGATATCTGCGTCGGTGGTGGTTATGAAGGTTTGGTAGGTTTTTAATTGGTCGGTGAGGGCGTGGCGACGCTTACCGTCGAGCTCGCTGAAAACATCATCGAGCAGTAGCAAGGGGCGCGTGCCGCGTATCGTTTCCAGTATTTCCAATTCGATAATCTTGAGGGCCAGCACATAGGTGCGGGTTTCGCCCCGCGAGGCAGACTCACTAGCTGGCCGGCCGGCGAACAGGGCACTGAAATCTTCGCGGTGCGGACCACTACCTGTAAAACCACGTTCGAGATCGGTCGCTAGTTTTTGCTCCAGCGTATGTAAAAATTGCGATTCGTATGCCTCCGCCTGAAATTGCGGTTGATACACGAATTCGGTTGCAAGCTTACTGCCGGATAGGTTTTTATACCGTGCGCCAACGGCTTTATTAATCTGCGCCGCCAGTTCAATCCGACGGCGTGCTACTACCGCCCCCAGCTCGCTCAAACGCAGATTCCATGGAAACAATTCTTGATTGTTGGGCCGCTTAGCGCGTTTTAATAGCGAGTTACGCTGCCGCAGCACCCGCCGATAATTGCGCCGCACACTGCCATAGCCGGCCACGGTCTGCTCCAGTAAATCATCAAGATAATTGCGTCGCTCCTCGGGTGCACCACCGAGCAGCAGCAAGTGATTCGGCTCGAACAAAACCACCGGCAAGGTGTGTTGCAAACTGAGCCGCTGGTAGGTTTTGCCGGCAATGTCATAGCTTTTGCTCGCTGGCTGGCGCACCAATTTGACCACGCGCTCACCATCTTCAAGCGTCGCCGCCAACCGTGCCCACGGTTTGGCAAAGGCGATTAGTTCGGCATCTTTGGCTCGGTACGATTGCCCGTGCGCCGTCACGAGCACCGCTTCCAGTAAATTCGTCTTGCCACTGGCATTCGGCCCGACAATAATGTTCACCCCCGGTGCAAACTCAAACGACATGTCATGGTACGAGCGAAAATCCTGCAGCCGCAGCGAAGTTATCACTTTAGTAAAAAGTTCTTAAAGTTCATAAAGTAAAAAGTCATAGCCGCTTTATTAATCCAGAGAGTATTTTTGATATTTCTACAGATTCAGTAATAAGTTCTTCGCTTTGTGTTTTATCTATATAACCCAGCTCTGCCCCCAGATGAAGCATTGAGCGCGTTTCACCACAAGAACCTTTTGCTATGAACAGGAATTGCTTGAATTCCTTGTTGCTTTTGCGCTCAAACCCCTCAGCTATATTATTCATTATAGATACGCTAGCTCTTTGGATCTGATCCTTAAATCCGTAATCTCTGCTGCTAGCAAATAGTTTATATGTGGTGGTTGTCAATGTTTTGGCCTTTTGCCAGGCTACTATATCTTCAAAGCGTTCAATCGCCATAACATCAGTGTACCCTTATAAACTTTTTACTTTCAACTTTAGCCTTGCAAAGGCTGGCCGTAGCTAGCTTTTGAGGGGCATGATGATGTGGGTGTAGTCGCGGGTTTTGGCGTCGCGCAGGCAAGTGGCTTCGAGTTTGCCATTGAAGCCAAAGCTGACGTCGTTGCCATCGAGCGCTTGCAGGGCATCAAGCAGATAGCGCGAATTGAGCGTGATTTCGCCGCTGCCAGTGATTTTACCGGTGGCGGTGGCGGTGTTTTCACCGAGCTGCGAGGCAATAGAGCGAATACTGAGCGCTTGTTTTTCTTCGTCGACTTTAATCGTTACACTGCCGGCGCTTTCGCGGGCGAACAGGCTGGACACTTTGGTAACATTCAGTAGGTCGGCGCGCTTGAGAATGGCGTGAGTGGCAAATTTTTCGGGGATAAGTTTGCGATAGTCAGGGTAATTGCCGTCCAGCAAACGGGCAACTAGCTCCACGTCGCCGACCTGGAACAATACCTGCTGGTCGTCGTGCGTCACCTGCACAGCCTCACCACCATCACCCAAAATACGCAGCAAATCTTGCATCGCGGTAGCTGGCACCAGTAAGCGGACATCATCTTTGCTGCTGCCGATTTCTTTCTCGGCTAGTCGGTAGCTGTCGGTGGCCGCCAGGTATAACTTGCCACCACTGCTGTGTACCAGCACACCGGTCAGTACCGGCCGCGACTCATCGCCACTAGCGGCAAACACCACCTGTTGCAAGCCCTTCTTCAGTTTGGCACCGTCAATTTGCCAGTGGGTACCATCGGTGATAGCCGGCATTGCCGGAAAATCATCCGCCACAATCCCGTTGACGGTGGACTGATACTGCTCGGTGGCGATGTGCAGCTTATTCTCGTCGAGTGTCAGATCAATAACACCGGCGGGCAGGCTGCTGATAAAATCCTGCATCAAGCGGGCGGGTACCGTAATGGAGCCCTCCTCGGCAACCTTGGCGCCAATGAAGTGGGTGATGCCGATATCGAGATTGGTGGCCGCCAGGCTGAGGCGGTTATTGCTGGTCTTGATGAGTACGTTGGCGAGAATGGGCAGGGTACCGCGGCTATTGGCCACCCGGCTGACGGTGCCGAGCGCGCGGTTCAAATTTTCCTGGGTGACTTGCAGCTTCATAACAACCTCGCTCCTAACTAATAATTAATGTATTCATAAAACTTGCTGTTGCTTGTTATAGGCACTGTGTATAGCGGGGAAAAGTACATATTAACAGATAAAAATTTTGTCACCGGCCAGTGGAAAAGGCGGTGTATGTGTTGGGCAAAAACCAAGTAAAACCCAGTAGGTTTGTACACATTATGGTGGTTGCTGGTGCCGGCGCTGTGGGTAAGTTGGTGCTTTGTCCACAAGCTTTTCACAGCGCCGACCACAACCAATCCACCGTTTTTTGAAGCCAAGAAACCAGCCGGCAGCCTATGCATACAGTCGCTCCTTGATTTCGCTAATGGCCGTGCGAATATCGGTATCGAGCCGCGATTCTTGCTCGATTTTCTCGACCGAGTGAATGGCGGTGGTGTGGTCTTTGCGGCCGAGCTCACGGGCAATCTTCGGAAAACTCAGATGCAACTCACTTCTTAACATATACATGGCAATTTGGCGCGGCACCACAATGTCTTTGTCGCGCTTGGGCCCCAGCAAGTCCTCGAGCGGCACCTGAAAATGCCGTGCGGTGCGCTCGATAATTTGCTTGGCGCTTAAGTGTTTCGGTCGCGTGCGATTGACGCCGAGCATACTGGTAGCCAACTCGAGCGTCGGTGTAATCTCGCGCATTTCGCAAAACGCGAGCAGCTGGTTGAGGGCACCTTCCAGCTCGCGGATGTTGGTCTGGATGTTGGTGGCCAAATATTCGACCAAGTCTATCGGCAGCTCCATGCCTTGCCCTTGCGCTTTGGTTTGGATGATAGCGCAGCGCGTCTCGAAGTCAGGGATTTGCATGTCGATACTCATGCCCATGGCAAAGCGGCTACGCAGGCGGTCTTCGAGTGTCGGGATGTCGCGCGCCGGCTTATCGGAGGTCAGGATAATTTGCTTGTTGGCTTGATGCAGGGCGTTGAAGGTGTGGAAGAATTCTTCTTGCATCTTTTCTTTGCCGGCAATGAACTGCACGTCGTCGACGATAAGCACATCGGTAGAGCGGTAGTGGCTGGCGAAATCGGTCGTCTTTTTGTAGCGGATGGCGTAGACCAGCTCCTGCACAAATTGCTCAGACGAAACATACAGCACGCGGGCGCGCGGGTTGCTGGCGGCAATGGCGTTGCCGACGGCCTGGATGAGGTGAGTTTTGCCGATACCGACGCCGCCGTACAGAAACAGCGGGTTGTACTTGGTGGGGTTGGTGACGATGGATTGGCAAGCGGCGAAAGCCAGCTCATTGCCGGAGCCGACAATGAAATTATCGAAGGTGTAGCGCTCGTTCAGACCTTGCCGGTACGATTGCGAAATGCCGCTGACGCCACCGGTGGGGCTGGTTTGCCTGCCGGCTGCCGTGCTGACAGCCGCTTGTGCGACCAGCACCGGCTCGTCGCTAGTGTTGCTGCGCTTACTGCCGACCGTGGCAGCAATTTTGTAATCAATCCGCTCGGCTGTGATGCCGTTTTTTTGGAGCGTCTGAGCAATGAGATCGTTATACTTTTTCTCGAGCTGTTGCTTGATAAAGATGTTGGGAACGGCAATGACAGCCTTTTGAGTGTCGTGCTCAAGCAATTCGGTTTTTTTGAACCACGTCACAAAATTGCCCCGCGACACCGTCAATTCGATCTCGCCCAACACTGCTTGCCAGAGGTTATTGTCCTGCATCGGCGCTCCCATTACTCCCTGCTTGGTACATCGATTGTACCCAAAAGCCGGCGACTTTTCCACAAGTTTACCGCAAAATCCCTACAAACAGTCAAAAATCTTACAAACAGAGGTTGGTTTATACACAGCCGGCCAGCGCATCTGTAAAACTGTGGAAAATACTTGGCCAGGAGTGGAAAACTTGCTACAATTAGTAGGTTAAATATTGTCAAAACTACTAAATTAGCTAATAGCCGATAGTCCTTAGCCGGTAGCAAATACCGTCTAAGATTTTGCTACAATAACTACTAGCTATCAGCTAAGGACTAAGGACTAAGGACTAACCCCATGCCGAAACGAACCTACCAGCCCAAGAAGCGCCACCGTGCACACGAGCACGGCTTCATGAAGCGGATGGCCACCAAAGCCGGCCGTACTGTGTTGGCTCGCCGCCGCCAAAAGGGCCGCGCCAAGCTTTCAGCCTAGCTAGTAAAAGTTTGCAAAGTTAAAAGTATAAAGGTGGCGGAACCGCTAACTTTATACTTTAAAAACCTTCTACTTTATACTTGTTCTTGATGTTATCAAGAAGTCATCGCTTCCACGGCCCGACCAGCCTGCGCTATGCCTTCCGGCAGGGCAAGGTGGTGCGTGGCCAGCAATTGAACCTGCGTTACGCGCTCAACACGCGCCGGCAGGGTTTCCGGGCGGCCGTGGTGGTGAGCCGCAAGGTGGATAAGCGCGCGGTGGTACGCAATCGCCTCCGCCGGCGGGTGTACGAAATTATACGGCTGGAAGCGGACCGCATTACCCAACCCTACGATCTGGTGTTGACGGTGTACGACGCCAGTCTGGCCACCGCGCCGCCAGCACAGCTGCAGCACCTGGTGCAAGGGCAGCTGGTCAAAGCCGGTATCATCCAAAAATAGCCGCTCCCCGTGGTATAGTATTAGCAAAGATTGAGGAAGTGAGAGGCCGCGGGCTTTCATAAAGAGCCCCGAGACAGACATGTTTACGACCATTATTGTCCAACCGATTTTTAACCTGCTGGTGCTGATTTACGGCATCATTCCTGGCCACAACTTCGGCCTGAGCGTCATTCTCTTTACGGTCATTATCCGGTTGTTGATGTGGCCGCTGGTCAAAAAGCAGTTGCATCAGACCAAGGTCATGCGCCAGCTGCAGCCGCAGATTAAAGAAATCAAGGCCAAGACCAAGGGCAACAAGACGGAAGAGTCGCGACTGATGATGGAGCTGTACAAGGAGCGCGGCGTTAATCCGCTGGCGGCGTTCCCAACGCTTATCATCCAGTTCGTTATCCTGATTGGTCTCTACAGCGGTTTGCGCAAAGTCATCGATGACCCGCACGCCATCATCACCTTCGCCTATCCGGCGCTGCAGCACCTGCCGTGGCTGCAACACCTGAGCCACAACATCCATGAGTTTGACAACACCCTGTTTGGCCTCGTCGACCTAGGCAAGGCGGCGCTCAATAGCTGGGGTGTTTACTGGCCGGCTATGGTCATCGTGCTGGCCAGTGCCATCACACAGTATTACCAGAGCAAACAGCTGATGCCGACCAGCAAAAATGCTCGTGGGCTGCGCCAAATTCTGCGTGAAGCCGGCAGTGGCCAGCAGGCCGAGCAGGCCGAGGTCAATGCCGCGGTCGGCCGCAGCACCCGCTTTTTGCTGCCGATTTTCATCTTTTTCGTGACGGTGCGTTTTGCGGCCGCACTGAGCCTGTACTGGTTCGTTAGCGGCTTCGTGGCATTCATCCAGCAGGCGATTGTGCTGCGCGAAGATGAATCCGAAATGGAAGCAATTGCCGACAAGCCGGCCAAGCGCGACACCAGCAAAATTCCCGAAGCCGAAGTTGTACCCGACAAACTGTCGCGGCCGGAAAAATTATCCAAAGGTGCGACGACCCCAAAATCCAAAGCAAAAAAATCCGCCAAAAAATCTAAGCGGAGGAAAAAATGATGAGCGAAGCAGTGCTGAACGATTCGATGGAAGAAGCCATCGTCTACGCCAAAAAGTATCTGGAGGACCTGCTGTCATTCTTCGGCGTGAATATCGACGTGCATGCCAGCAGCGACGATGAAGTGGTGCAGCTGGGAGTACCGAGCACGCACCTCAACGGTTTTTTCATCGGCCAGCGCGGCGAGAATATGCGCTCGCTGCAGTTCCTGGTCAGCAACGCGCTCAAGAACAATAACTTCGCCCACAGCCGCGTCAATGTCGACATTGCCGATTATAAAAAGCAGCGCGCCGAGCGCCTGGCGCACACCGCCGAAGATTGGGTCAAACAGGTGCGTGATTCCGGCGAGCCAATGGAGCTCAAGCCGATGAACGCCGCCGACCGTCGCATCATTCACAAGCTGGCCGGCGAATACGGCCTCCTCACCGAATCGACCGGCGAAGGTCGCGACCGCCACGTCATTCTCAAGCCTGCCGAGTAATTACTCACCCAGCGCGTTTTTATAAATCGCCAAAGTCTGCTCAGCCATGCGCTGCCAAGAATATTGCTTGATGCGCTCGCGGCCTTTCGAAATCAAAGCCTGCCGCAGCTTTTCGTTATCCAAAACGTCGGCAATTTTGGCCGCCATATCATGCACATCTAGTGGGTCAAAATAGTGCGCAGCCTCGCCGCAAACCTCTGGTATGGCGGTGGCGTTGCTGGCAATGACGGGCGCCCCATGTGTCATTGCCTCAAGCGGTGGCAGGCCGAAACCTTCGCTTAAAGACGGGAACACATAACCGGCGCAATGTTCGTATAACCAGCGCAGCTGACCGTCGCTAATAAAGTCAGTGAACACCACATTCTTGATGTCGTCGTGCTCCACCCGAGCGGCATGCTCGCGGTAGTTGGCGTCAGTCTTACCGGCTAGTATCAGGTACAATTCTGGTCGAGATTTCTGGAGCAGGGTAAATGCATCGATAAGCCGGCTTAAATTTTTGTGCAGCGTTGGCCGGCCGACGTACATAATAAACTCTTTGCCCTCAGCGGGAGAGTATGCTTCCGGCATGGCGTCAATCGGGTCGGCGGATTCGAGTGTTACCGCAATCTTAGCGGGGTCAATATGAGCGAAGCCCGCCAGCTGGTCTTTTACGAAATTTGTTGGCGTGATGATGGTGTGGGTTTTTCGGGCAACCTTTTTGATAACCCAACGGTAGACAAGCTGTTTAAACTTGAAATACAAGGCATTACGATACCTGGACGGATTATGCATTAAGGCGTTTGTCAGGTCATGCACGGTCGTAACGCTGAGGCCCCGGTACAGTACCGGCTGCTCGGTCTTGCCGAAATGCACCAAATCTGGCTTGAGGCTGCGCAGCAACTTGAGATATCCAAGCTGTTCGCTAAAAGTAAATTCCTTGTATGGGCAGACTACTTTCGTAAAATGCGGGTTAGTGAAGGTGTGGGCTTCCATGTCGTGCGGCTTGTGCAAAATGATGTAGTCATGGGCCTCGTCGATTTTTTCCAAATACTGCAGCAGCCGGAACATGTAGCGGCCGGTGCTGGTGGTATATTCGCGCGCGTCGATGACGATCTTTTTCAAAGCAATCCTTTAAGCGTTAGGCTACCGGTAGTATATAATAGTACCGATAATTATGACGACTTTTTCACAGGTCAAACAGCGCTACCGCTACTCGGCGATATTGCTGCGCGAACTAGTGCGGACCGATTTCAAAGTTCGCTACCAAGGCTCGGTGCTTGGCTATTTGTGGTCATTGCTCCGGCCGCTGTTCATGTTTGTCATCTTGTATTTTATCTTCGTTTACTTTTTACATATTGGTAAAGGCATCCCGCACTGGCCGGCAGCGCTGCTGCTGGGCATGGTGATGTGGAATTTCTTTACGGAAATTACCAATCAGGGGCTGAAGGCGGTTGTTGGCAAGGGTGGCGTCATCCGCAAAATTAATTTCCCCAAGTACATTATCATTATGTCGGCCAGTATCTCGGCCCTTATCAACTTGGCGTTCAATCTGGTGGTGGTGGCGATTTTCATTGCCATCAATCATGTGACGCCGACTTGGTGGTGGTTGCTGGTGCCGGTGTTCATGGTGGAGATGTATGTGTTTGCCATTGCCTGCGCCTTTGTACTGAGCACGTTGTACGTGAAGTTCCGCGATATTAATTTCATCTGGGAAATTGTGCTGCAGGGTGCGTTTTACGCGTCGGCAGTGCTGTTTCCAATGGCGCGGGTGGCCACAGAAAGCGCCCTGGCCGCCAAAATATTGTTGATGAACCCCGCCGCCCAAGCGATTCAGGATGCTCGTCATTTTTTGCTGCCCGCCACTATGCCCTCGGCCAACGGCTACATCCATCACCAAGTCCTGGCGGTGATTCCATTTGCCGTTATTTTGGTTGTATTGCTGTTCGGTGCTAGCTATTTCCGTCGTCGCTCGCCCTATTTTGCGGAGGATATTTAGGTCATGGGTAAGCTGCCGGATAACGTGGCGATTCGCGTGGAAAATGTGCATAAAGATTTTCACTTGCCACACAACAACGAAGACTCTATCAAACACAAAATTATCACCGCATTCGAAAAAAAAGATAAAGACATCGATACGCTGCACGCGCTGCGCGGTATCAGCTTCGACATAAAAAAGGGCGAGTTTTTCGGCATCCTGGGGCGCAACGGTAGCGGCAAAAGCACGCTGCTCAAAATCATCTCGCAGATTTACCAGCCGACAAAAGGCCGAGTCCAGCACCGGGGCAGCCTGGTGGCATTTATCGAACTGGGCGTCGGTTTCAACCCACAACTGACTGGCCGCGAGAATGTATATCTCAACGCCGCGCTACTGGGCTTCAGCCGCAAGGAAATCGATGAGTTTTATGACGAGGTCGTAACCTTTGCCGAGCTAGAGGCTCACATGGAGCAAAAGCTCAAAAACTATTCGAGTGGCATGAAAGTCCGCTTGGCGTTTGCGGTGGCTATCCAGGCCCACGCTGATATTCTGGTGCTTGATGAGGTTCTGGCGGTTGGCGACGCTGACTTCCAACGCAAATGCTACAACTATTTCAAAGAGCTCAAAGAGGAGCAAAAGACCATTGTCTTCGTTTCCCATAGCATGGGTCTCGTAAAAGAATATTGCGACCAGGCTATTCTAATTGAGGACGGAAAAATTACCCACCAAGGTTCGGCCGAGGATGTCGCCGACGCCTACACCAGCCTATTCAACAAAGCCAAAGATAGTACCAAGCAAGAAGATAATCGCTGGGGAAGTGGCGAAGTGCGCTTTACCACGGTGTCGGCCAATGCAAATGAGAAGCAGGTGACCGTATCGGTGAAACTAAAGGCTAACCAGGATATTGGCGATGTAATTGTGGGCTTGGACATCCGTGATGATAAAAACACCCTCATAACCGGTGTGGTACGCGAGGTTCAAAAGCAGCACGTATTTACCCTTCAAAAAGGTGAAATCGGGACACTCGAGTACACCTTCGATAATTTATTTGCTGATAAAAAATACCATATTACACTCAATGCTAAATCTATAGATGGCAACTACATATATGATCACTGGAAAAACGCCACCGGGTTTGCGGGCCCCAAAAACTCAAGTGAATATTTCCCGGCACTTTTCCCGGTAAAGGTTAACGAACACTAAAGACCGGCCAGGCGCCTAATCGTGGCGGCAATTGCTGTCGCACTTGTGCCATCGTAATTGTAAAATATCTGATCTTTGGTGGTATTCCAGATTTTCTTATCTATGCCGGCCGTCAGAGCTTGCTTAATAATACTCGGCAGTAAATGAGCGGTTTGCGAGTCTACCTTTTGACTATGGCTGACAATATCTTTAATGAGTGCGTAGTCTGCATCGGGCTGTCTGTGCTCGCCTTTATCGAAGGCAAAAATAAGCGGGGTATCAAGCAGAATCGCTTCCAGCATTACACTGCTGACGTCGCCAATAATAAGCTCGCTACACGCTAATATTTCAAGTAACCCGAAACTTTCCGATCGATGATTGGGCATATAAAACACATTACTTCTCTGTTCAATCAGTCTCGCATACTCTGCAAGCAGCTTCTTGGGTGTTTGTGGGTGGGGCCGGAAAAGCAGTACGTAGTCCCGGGGGCAGTTCTCTATAATTGCTTTGCCGGTGTTATAAATTGACGAGGGACCCCAGAACGTCGGCAGATATGCGATTAACTTCTGATTGTCGTCCAGCCCGAGTATCGACAACAGCTGGCGCTTGATTTCCTCCTTGTCGACTCGCTTTTGCAACACTTCATCCGTCCGAGCTATACCGATATTGAGTAGCTTACCCGGGTCAACCCCCTCGGCGATAATACGCCGTTTGATAGCGGGTCCCATTGCCGCCATAAAATCGTACTCTTTTATTATCTCGAGGCGCTTTGGGTACATTGTAAAATAGCTTTTCAGCATAGCGCCGTGCGTGAGAAATATAGTTTTCGGCCGGGATAGTCTGGAGTAATCTGTAAATTCAAAGAGCTCATAAAAAAGCACTATCTTGGCATTCTCTTCCAGAAACCGAAAAGTCTTTTGATAAGCTCGATTAAGCAGTAGCTCCTGACCTGGTAATCCGAGACGGGCATGTAGGCGCGATACTTCTTTTTGAATAAAAGGATTGATATTGTCCAGGCGTAGTATCGGTACCTGGTAGTGGGCAAGTTCGCGCTCGGCCCGCTTCGAGGTAACCACAAAGGTGCCACCCAGTTGCTTGTATAATGGCAGGGCGTGTAGGACGTGGCTTGTTATATTGCCCAGAAAATAGTAAACGCCATTATTTGCGGAATGATTCATGCGTTTCTAGTATAGCGTAAAGGTTATAATGAGCTTGCGGTATAAAGTACCAGATAATATGCCAAAAGTAACAATAATAATCCCGGTCTTTAATTGCGAGCAGTACTTGCAGGAGTGCCTTAATTCAATTTACGCACAGACGTTTTCTGATTACGAAATAATTGCGATTAACGATGGGTCAACCGATCGAAGTGCGGAAATTTTAACGCGCAACGCCAGTGCAAATAAAAATTTCCGGGTTCTGAGTCAGTCCAACCACGGTCAGGGTTATGCCCGCAACCGAGCTATTCGCCATGCCAAGGGTGTGTACATATTATTTGTCGATGCCGATGATTATATAGCGGCGGACTTGCTGGCTTCGACAGTAAAACAGGCTGAGGCAGACGAGGCCGACGCAGTTAACTTTAACTGGCAAATGCTATTGCCGGCAGCCCAGGGGCCAGCCAAACTGGTGGCCGATAACGTCGAAGTATTCGCCGGCGAAAAGAAATTGAGCGGTGACGGCTGCGAACGGTTTTTGCAAAAGCGCAATTACTATGCCTGGGATAGCCTGTACCGGCGGAATTTTATCAACACCCATGAGATTCGCTTTGGTGAGGGCTACATTTATGAAGATTATGAATTTGTCGTTGGGGTTGCCAGCCATGCCGCCTGCATTTCTATTATTGACCAGCCTCTATATACCGTGCGGCATGGTGCTGGCAGCTCCAGCCGTTCGCGCTACGATAGCGATAGCCACTATCGTGACTTTATCCGAGCCGTTAAGCGGTCGTTTGAGATTTTGCAGCCACGCACGCCGCACAGTTCGTTCTACCTGGCTGCTATTTGCCTGGAAAAGTTCGTAATTTATTATCAAAACAGGGTACCTCGCCGCTATTTAAAGCCCTATCTCCACGATTTCGTTGATGTCATGCAAGAGCAAAAGCTTATACTGCCGCCGGGCCACGAGTACCGTTTTCTTCGGACCTGTATACAGCGTGGCTGGTTTACCGGCAGAAACTACAGCATGCTTTACCTAGCGGTAAAGTATAAAACTATGCTTGCTCCGACAGTGGCCTGGCTCAAATCCGCACGACGCAAACTACAACAGCGCTGACACCTTAATTTTGCTATAATTTTAATTAACAAGTGAGGGGTATAAAGCGTAGTATGCCAGCGCCAAAATACAAATTTTCTTTTGTAATGCCTGTCTACAACGTGGCGGATTACTTGGCCGAGACGGTCGAAAGTATTCTGGCCCAGACGGTGGACTTTGTACAGAACTGCGAAATCATTTTCGTCAACGACGGCAGCCCCGACAACTCCGAAGAAGTCTGTCTGCGCTACCAGCAGCAATTCCCGAATAACATCAAATACATTAAGCAAAAAAACGCCGGTCCGGGTGCTGCCCGCAACCACGGTATTGCCGAAGCGAGCGGCAAATACATCAGCCTGCTCGACTCCGACGATAAAATTTCACCCACTACGCTCGCAGAGGTCGATGCATTTTTCGAGCGGCATTACGAGTCGATCGATGTGGTGGCAATAAAGCAGCAATTTTTCGAAGCCCGAACAGGCGACCATCCGCTCAATTATAAATTTACTGCCGACAAAATCATTGACCTAGTTCAAGACTTCGACCAGATACAAATGTCAGTCACCTCGGCATTTTTTAAATGCGAAGCTCTGCAGAAGCACAAATTCAAGGAGTCGGTCGGCCGCTATGCGGAAGATTCGCACCTACTCGGTCGGATTTTGTTAGACAAACAGAAGCTCGGCGTACTTAGGCGGCCGACACATTTTTATCGTAAGCGCCGGGATCAGGCATCCAGTCTCGACTCCACGCAAACTGACCCATTTTGGTACCTGGAAACCCCGAAACGTGCGTGGTATGACTTGCTCGAGTATGCCCATCGGCAGACAGGCGGCATTCCGCAGTTCATTCAGTATATGGTGATGTATGACATACAATGGCGAATTAAGCAGGATTCTCAAGCCGTACTAACCGCCGCCCAGGAAACACAGTATAAATCCCTAGTATACGGCTTGCTGCCGGCCATCGATGACGATGTGGTGATGCGGCAGCGGCAAATTGGCGCAACCCAAAAAATCTTTATCCTCAGCAAAAAATATGGCAAATCCATTGCGGCCGAGGCCGAAAAGGCCGGCCACAAATATTACTACCAGGGCACAGAAATCTACGACTACCTAAAAATCAATCCATATCTGCATATCGACTTCATTACGGTGCTGGGTGGCAAAATGAAGCTTGAAGGATTTTTTGATGGCTTATTACTTGATGACGAGGCGCTGGAATTTAAAGTCGGCGGCAACGTCTATGTCGCAGAAAAGGTTGACCGCCCACATCAGCGAATCACTTTCCTGGGTGATGAAGTATGGACAGTTCCCGGCTTTGTGGTGACGACGACAATTCACCCGGGAGATGCGGTTGAGGTGAGGGTTTCCGGTAACAACCATGGCTTACCGATTGTCACACATCGCTTCTCGCGTCTCAGCCAATCAGCTGCACTAGGCTATTGTATTGCCGGTGGTTTCATAATCCGGAAATTACCAATGAAATTAGTCGTCCGGCGATTTTCTCATTTTCGGCGTGCATATTATGAGCTAGCCTTTTGGCTGGCACTGGCAAAGCGGCTCAAACTGCGTGTTACTTTAGAGCAGCAGGCGAACTGGCAGCAGCTCCGCCGTAGCGGTGATAAGTTCGACAGGCGTGGATTAAGGTGGTTGCTTATCCCGGCCAAAGCTGCTGCCCGCAACGTATATGTCATTGCCTTTCGCGCAGCCTATTTAATGGCTAAGCCTTTCGTGCATCGGCCAATTTGGTTGCTGTCGGACAGAATTATTGCCGCTGGCGACAGTGGTGAGATACTGTTCCGCTATTTGGCCGGTCGGCGCGACGTGCCAGCCAATGTTTACTTCGTCATTGATAAGACTAGCAGTGAATATGATGGTTTAAAGCGCTATGGCAAGGTGCTTGATTATCACAGTTTGCGCTACAAGTTTATGTTTTTACTGGCCGACAAAATTATTTCGTCAGAGGCAACCGACCATGTCATTAACGCTTTTGGCGGGCGCATGGACGACCTGGTGGACCTTTATAACTTCGACTTTGTATTCCTGCAGCACGGTATTATTAAAGATGATATCTCCAGCTGGCTCAATCGCTATGACAAAAATGTTAAGCTTTTCGTGACTTCAACAGGGCGGGAATACGAATCGATTATTAATGGCGCATACGGGTACGACCCCGGTGTGGTCAAGCTGACCGGCCTACCGCGCTATGACCACCTCGACAGCCAACCCAAAAATAAATTAATTATTGCCCCGACTTGGCGGCAAAATCTGGCAGGCCGAGTTGATCCCAAGACGGGCGAGCGCCTATATAATTCGAATTTTAAACACTCTGACTATTTCCGGTTCTACCAGGATCTTATGAATGACGACCGACTGCTAGCGGCTATGGAGCAGCACGGGTTTAGCGGTGAGTTTTACCTACATCATTCGCACCAGCAACAACTGCGGGATTTTAGTGCCGAGCACTTTCACATCATGCAGCCGCCGTATGATTATCCGAGAGCGAAGCGTGAGGGTAACTTGCTGCTGACGGATTTTAGTAGTGTCGCGATTGACTTTGCGTATCTTCAGAAGCCAGTTATCTATGCCCAATTCGATACAGAGGCTTTCTTTAAAAATCACACCAGCCGGCTTGACTACTTTGATTATAAGACTGACGGGTTTGGCCCCGTAGTGAATGACTATGAGGCAACCGTGCAGGCTATACTCGGTCAGTTGGAGCGCGGTTGTAAAATGGATAAAAAATACCAGATGCGTGTCGATACATTTTTTACCTTCCACGACAAAGCTAACAGCCGTCGAGTCTACGATGCTATACTTGCTATGAACAAAAGAGGAAATACCAAGTGAGCCGAGAACTTAAAAATGTAGCGGTTATACTGGCTGGCGGCATTGGTGAACGGATGCGCGCCTCGATGCCCAAGCAGCTGCTGAAGATTGCCGGTAAATCAATCATTGACCACACGCTGTCCGTTTTCCAGACCAATGATCAAATTGACGAAGTCATTGTTCTCATGACGCCGGGTTACCTGGATAAGCTGAAAATTATTACCGATAAGTATGACAAAATATCGATAGTTATGGATGGTGGTGCCACCCGAAATGAGACCTCCAAGAAAGCCATCGAATACCTAAGCGGACAATATGATGAGTGCAATATTTTATTCCACGACGCCGTCCGGCCATTCTTATCGGACCGTATCATTGGTGATTGCATAGAAGCTCTCAAAAAGTATCGGGCGGTCGATGTAGCGATTCCGTCGTCCGACACAATTATTGAAGTGAGTGGTGACGAAATTGTCGATATCCCCGATCGGTCCAAGCTACGTCGTGGCCAGACGCCGCAGGCTTTCAAATTATCGACTATCAGGCAGGCCTACGAGCTCGCCGATAAGGATCCGAACTTTAAAGCTACCGATGATTGCAGCGTGGTGCTCAAATATCTACCGAAAGAAAAAATCTACGTCGTTGAAGGCTCTGAGAATAATATGAAAGTTACGCAGCCAGTGGACGCGTTCATTGCCGATAAGTTATTTCAGATTTCTTCGCGCGATAATTTGGAACTGGACGAAGCCAGCAGAAAGCGATGGTTGCAAGGCAAGACAATGGTGGTGTTCGGTGGTAGCAAGGGCATTGGCCTGGAGATTGCCAAGCTCGGCGAAGAGTATCAATGCAATGTGTTCAGCTTTAGCCGCACGCTCAATTACACCAATGTGACTCGCGAGGATGATATTAAACGGGCGTTAGCAGAAGCGCAGGCAAAAACCGGTCGCATCGATTTTGTTATTGATACGGCTGGCGAACTCACGATATCGCCGCTCTGTAAGCTATCGGTTGAACAGATTGAGGATTCAATCAAAGTAAATTATCTGGCGCCGGTACTGGTCGCCAAGAATTCATTTGAGTATCTTAAGCAAACCGGCGGCGAGGTGGTATTGTTTACCTCCAGCTCATATACGCGCGGCAGGTCGGATTACAGCTTATATTCTTCAAGCAAGGCCGCAACGGTCAACCTAGTGCAGGCACTAGCCGAAGAGTGGATTGTAGATAACGTCCGGATTAACTGCATCAACCCCGAACGCACCGCCACGCTGATGCGTACAAACGCCTTTGGTAATGAAGATAAAAATACGTTACTGGACCCCAAGGTTGTTGCCAAGGCTACTATTGATACCCTGGTCAGTAGCCTAACAGGCCAAGTTATAGACGTCAGGAGAAGCTAGTGGCTAAGCAAGACTTTAAATATAAGTTCTCTTTTGTGATGCCCGTATATAATGTCGAGGATTACTTGGCAGAGTCCATTGAAAGTATTCTGGCCCAGACAATGGACTTTGAGCGGAATTGCGAGCTTATTCTTATCAATGACGGCAGTCCGGACAATTCCGAAGAAGTCTGCTTGCGCTATCAGCAGCAATTCCCTGGCAACATCAAATACATTAAACAAAAGAATCAAGGTGTTAGCGCTGCCCGTAACCGCGGGCTGGAGGTAATGGAAGGTAAATATGTAAGTTTTCTGGATTCAGACGACAAGCTAAGCCCCGATACACTGGCGACGGTTTATCGTTTTTTCGAAAAGCATTACGGCAAAACAGACCTCGTTGCCATAAAAATGCAGTTTTTTGGCAGCAGCGAATCCGGACATCCCCTTAATTCCAAGTTCGAAGCGGGTGATAGAATTATAGATCTAGAAGAGGAGTACCAATGCAGGCAGTTCTCGTCGAGTAGCGCATTCTTCAAAGCTGAAGCCATACAAGGTAAGCATTTCGACAAAAGACTCTTATTTGTGGAAGATGGTAAATTTGTGAGCGAAGTGCTGGCGGACAAGTTGAAGCTGGGTGTTGTCAGCCAGCCGGTATATTATTATCGCCGCCGGCATGATAATTCATCGGCAGTTAATGGGATGACTCGCTCATTGGCCTGGTACTTCGATACTCCAAAATATTTCTGGCTTGAGTTAGTGGAGCGGTCTAAGAAATTGCACAGTGGCAAATTACCAAAATATATCCAAGCCCTACTAGTCTATGAGTTAAGGTGGCGCTTTACACAAAAAATATTACGGATCGAGGATGACCAATTGCGGGAATACAAAGCGATTCTCGCCAAAGTACTGCACGATATAGATGACGAAATAATTATGGAATGCTCAGGAGTGTACCCGGAGTACCGTATTCACATGCTAAATGTAAAATACGGGCGCGATATTACGCCGAAGTTGCAGTACAGGTCTGATGGCGGGCTGTATTTTAATAATGTAAAGGTTTATGAAGCCCAAAACAATCTTATGTGGCTTGATTTTATAAAAATACAAAACGGAAATTTGCTACTTGAGGGCTGGCACGGGGGCTTTAAGGATAGTGACTTCAGTGTTTATATTGACGCCAATACTAAGCGGCACCAACTAACCAAATCATACCAACCATACACCGAAAAATGGAGCCTAGGTGAAGTTATATATGTGAAACGTGCATTTACGGCAACTATTCCACTAAACGCCGAAAAGACTGTGCTACACCCGGTAATGGAGGTGATGGATAATAAGATTGGCATGCGGTTGTTTTTTGGGCGTTTTGCTAAATTGCATCGCCGCACTTTTTCTTACCGGCATATTGGTGATTACTTGGTCGAGTCACGTGGTGATGCTCTAATCATTCGTCGGTATACGAAAGTAGCGCATTTATTGCTAGAGACTATGTATTTAGCCGTGCTTTGCCGAGGTTATAAATATAAACCAGCACTGTTCAGGGTGCTCCATTATGCCTACCGTTTTACGTACCGCAATAAGCAGGTATGGCTCATGTCCGATAGGGCTACTATGGCTGGCGATAATGCGACCTATCTGTTCAAATATGCGACAAAACAAAAAGTAAAAAACCGTCTGCCCTATTTCGCTGTTAGTAAAACCGCGCCGCAGTTTAGTGAGCTAAGGAAGGCTGGACGAGTAGTGGCGCACGGCTCATTTAAATATAAACAGCTTTTCTTGTTGGCAGATAAACTTATCTCTTCCCAGTTTGATGAATATGTCATTAACCCATTTGGCGGTGCCTATTATTTTTACCGAGACCTTCTCCACTCTGATTTTGTCTATTTAGAGCATGGCGTACTAGCAGCAGACCTATCAGAGCACATTAACCGTTTTAAAAAGAACATCTCACTGATTACGACCGCCTCTGAACAAGAAACGAAAGCTATCATCGCCGATAAAAACTACGGATATAATGACCAGCAAGCGAAGACGACAGGTCATCCGCGCTTCGACGGGCTAAAAAGTAAACCAAAGGGGAAAATGATTATTATGCCAACGTGGCGGTTATCTGAGGCACCGGTTTCTAATACTAACCGTGGTGTGTCGGATGGTACTAGGAGTTACAGCAAACAATTTAAAGAGTCGGCCTATTTTAAGTTTTATAACAATCTTATAAACGATGAGCGCATCATCCAGGCTTTAAAATCACATAATATGACCGGTGAATTTTATGTTCACCCTAATCACAGCGCGCAATGGAAGGATTATCGAGGCAATGATACCGTCACAATAATGCCCCCGCCGCATAACTATGAAAAAGGCCTATCTGAGGGCAATATTATGGTCACCGACTATTCTGGTGTAGCTTTTGATTTTGCATATATGCAGAAGCCGGTTATCTATGCCCAATTCGATCATGACAGTTTCTATAAGGGGCATACCTACAAAGCTGGCTATTTCTCTTTTGATTCTGATGGCTTTGGTCCGGTCACGCATGATTACGAAGAAACCATTGAAGCAATACAGGCCATCATTAACAATGGTTGTACCACGCCAGTAAAATACCAAAAGCGCGTTGAGAAATTTTTCTATAAGCTGGACTCCAATAACTCCAAGCGTGTGTATGAAGAAGTGGAGAATAGGTGAGTATTCATTCGGCGGCGCTAGCTGTAACTATAAGTCTCCTAGAGTAGGTAAGCGATTATGGCAAGTACCGAACTAATAGAAAAATTTCTCGACAGTTCCGTCTGCCACTACACCACATTTTGGCCCTAGCTTTTTGTGTGTGTCGTAGTAATGATCCACCTCACCATTTAGCCAGAACGAGGAATTTGTACTTATATGGTCTACCCCGTAAATGGAAATAGCCGTAACCGGCACCAAGCAGCGCTGTTTCTGACTGGTTGCAGTAACAATTTCTTGGTTTCTTGCATCCCAAGACTTTGAAAAATCCACCATTTGTCCGCGCATATGTCTAGCGTATGGCAAGTATGCCAGGCCGCTAATAAAGACAGCAACGGCTAGCACAATGGCCGCGCCGGTCACAGCTCTACGGCCGTATCTCGATAATTGCTTAGCTGCTTGACCGGCGAAAACCCCAATTAGTATAGCGGCAATAATAAGGACAGCAGCAGTTAAAAAGTAAGATCGTATCATCAATGGTACTCCCATGCCAAACCAGATAGCGGTGGCATTTACTGCGATAGTAGCTGCTGCTAAAACTATAACCGTCAAAGAATACGCGAGCGCCTTCTTAGCCGAAACAAACTTTTTAAATGCGAACAATGAAATCAGTAGCCCACACGCAAAGGTAATAAGCAAAATCGTTAGATTATGGGTTGGGCCAAAGGTTAAGGACGACAAGCTATGCCACAGCTCAGATGGGTAGCCAGGCAGGCGCTCAAGCAAGCCGTGGTGCGTGGTAGCATGTCGCCGACTTATGGCCCCGGGGCTAAATAATAAAAGCAATAAACTTATAATTGACGCTCCCAAACCTAGCCACAGCGGTCTAGATGGCATTTTAGCGTTTTGAACACGAGCATAAACCAGTGGGATGGCCGAAATCAAAATTAGCAATAAGGCGGCAGATTCATACAGCATTCCAGTGAACAGGGGGAAGATAAAAAATAGCAGTCCGTCCTGCCACCACCCACCTTCTTTAGCATGCTGTCTATTAATGAGGAGGCCCAAGTACATTAGGGTGAGACTGATTGACCAAGTATGTGGTGGGGCGGCGGCAAACCAATAGAACGACGCGTAAAAACTTGGCACTATGAACATGGACGAAAGGGCGGCCACAGAGGCCGTTGAAGTGCTGAGCAGAAGTCGGTATTGCCGGATACCAGAAAACTGCTTGATTAATGCATAAAAAAATACCAAGAAGCCCACAAACGTAAGTGCTATGGTAATTAGCGGCGCTATCTGAATACTATGCGGTAAAGGATACAGGAGGCTATACACAACCGTAGAGCTAAGACGACCGTTGTCATCCCAATAGCCCCAATTAGACTGTGGGCTTGGGCTGTCTACAGGGGTAGAAAAATAGAAGTCATCATGTACTGGACGGGCATATATGCTCAGGCTAGCGAACCCAAGTAAGCCCAGACACGCCAACACAAGTACGGCCGCTAAACACCATCGTAATTTTGAATCAATCATTTAGTATATTGTAGCAGTAAATAAGGCGAGCATTAGCTGTATGTACAAATAGTATGCAAGGGATGCGTATTAACCGATAACACCGTGGTATAATATGCGTTGATTATGGCGAGTAGGCTAATTAGCTATGTGTTCCCGATTTATAACGAGAGCGGGAATATTGATTTGCTCTATAAAACGATGGCAAAATTGCTCGCCAGCGAGAAGCGCTATAATTTTGAGATAATTTTTGTCAACGATGGCAGCCATGACAACTCGCTCGACCAACTCTATAAACTGCAAGTTAAGGATAAGCGGCTAGTGGTAGTCAATTTTGCGCGTAATTTCGGTCACCAAATTGCTGTCACGGCCGGTCTCGATCAAGCCAAAGGCGACGCTGTCATTATTATGGACAGCGACATGCAGGATCCACCGGCGGTTAGTCTCGAGCTCATAAAGAAATGGGAAGAAGGCTACGATGTGGTGTATGCCCAGCGCCGGACGCGTAAAGACACGTTTTTTAAACGAATCACTGCCAGCGCGTACTATATGCTGCTCGAGAAACTGGCAGACATTAAAATCCCCCGTAATACTGGGGATTTCCGGCTGATAGATCGCAAGGTTGTTGACGCGCTTGGCGAATTCCGTGAGCATAACCGGTTTTTGCGAGGCATGGTGAGCTACGTTGGATTCAAGCAAACGGCCGTGTTATTCGACCGCCATGAGCGGCATGCCGGCGAAACCGGCTATCCGCTCAAGAAAATGCTGAAGTTTGCGGCTGATGGTATTTTTGGTTTTTCCTGGACACCTCTGAAACTAATTAACCGCGTTGGCTACGGCATTTCACTGCTCAGCTTCCTGGGTATTTTATATGCCATCATTGTTAAAATTATCGAGCCGCACCAAGTAGTGCCAGGCTGGACATTTATTGTTATCGCCATTTTGTTTATAGGGGGCATTCAGCTGATAATGATTGGCATGCTCGGTAACTATATTGGCCGTATTTATACTGAAGCCCAAAACCGACCGTTATACATTTTGGAGTCGGTGCGCCGTTCAGGTAAGGCCTAAGCGCATGAGCTGGTGGCAGAAATTTACGCGTCACACTTTTGTGCGCTACGTAATCGTGGGAGGTATATCCTACGTCATTGAGCTAAGTAGCCTGCTTGCCATTTATCATTTCGCACATACTTCGCGTGAACTAGCCACAGCCGTAGCTTACTGGATAGGCCTGCTACTGGCCTTTGTGCTGCAAAAACTGGTGGCGTTCCAGGACTACCGAAAAGAGGTTCGGGTGCTTACCAAACAGGGGTTGGTTTATGGTGTGCTAACTTTATGGAACTATGGTTTTAGCATACTGGTGGTCGGCCTATTTCCGAGCAAATACCTAATATTCAGTCGAACGCTAGCACAGCTCATTTTGTCGGCTTGGAATTTCCTCATTTACAAGCACATTATATTTAAGAACAGTAAAGACGAAGTTCTTGTTTAAGCAGCCCGTCCATAAAAGAACAGTCTAAGTTTAGGTTGTAACGTATAATGAAATCTATGGCAGAAGTTAAGCCCAGGGCGGCAGTTGTTACTCGCACCAAAAACCGACCCCTATTTCTGGAGCGGGCTATTAAATCCGTGCACAACCAGACAATGGCTGATTTTGTGCACGTCATCATCAATGACGGCGGCGATGCCGGACCGGTGGACATGCTGGTAGAGAAATACGCAGACCTTACCAAGGGCCGCGTAAAGGTGATTCACAACGCCGAATCAAAGGGCATGGAGGCCGCCAGCAACAAAGCTATCAAGAGCGTTGATTCCATCTACGTCGCCATTCATGACGATGACGATACCTGGCACCCGCAGTTCCTGCAGCAAACAATCGACTGCCTGGAAAAGACTGGCGCTGCCGGCGTGGTAGTACGTACCGACAAAGTGACCGAGCAAGTTTCGCAAGATCAGACGAGCATTGAAACTCTCAAGTCCGAGCCGTGGATGCCGGACTTGAGGGTCATTAACCTGTACCGCCAGTGCATAGATAACCAAATGACGCCCATAACCTTTCTGTACCGGCGCAGCGTGCTGAGCGAGGTCGGCTACTATGACGAAAGCCTGCCGGTGACGGGCGATTGGGATTTCGGTATCCGGTTCCTGCTCAAGCACGACGCGGAATTTCTGGATCCGGGTTACGCCCTGGCTTTTTATCATCACCGCAAGGCAACCGGTTCATCGAGTGACAGCAGTTTTGGCAGTGGCCAGGAGAAGCACCGCTACTATACCAACCTGCTCATGAACAAATACCTCCGCCAGGAACTGGCCGACGGTCGTTTGGGCGTGGGATATATTATGAGCAAAGAACGCTACCGACAGAACTACTTATCTCGACTCGTCCACAAAATGGTGCCAGGATTTCTCGCTGGCCACTTGAAGCGCCGCGCTACAAAGTAATTTGTAAACAAAACCGAATACTCGAGCAGGACTACGCGAGCTTAGCGATTTGCCCAGGCGTGGGCTAGGCCGCCACCGCTGTCCTGGTAATAAATCTGA
>Ga0164242_10000454_pt1 | contig 49399 bp, 46 predicted proteins | sample OricomgcompostMG_FD_108783 | JGI IMG/M metagenome (GOLD analysis project Ga0164242, IMG submission 108783) | Miracle-Growth compost microbial communities from Emeryville, California, USA - Original compost - Miracle growth compost (MG) ...
CCTTCGTGCCGGTGAAGTCGATCGACGAAGTTCTCGAAGTGGCGCTGACCCACAAAGTGACTCCGATCGAAACGACCCATACCGTCCACGGCGGAGACATTCAGGAAAACCGCACCACGACCAGCAAAAGCAAAAAGCAAAAGCCGGTTGCGGCGGCCGAACCTGCGGTGGCCAAAGCCCACAAACGATCTTAATTAAAGGCGGGCCCGCCATTTGGTAGCGATACCGCGTCATGCCATGACGCAATACTGCTACCAAATGGTGGGCCCGACCTTTATAATAGGATCTCTATCATGAACATTTTGTTCCTCTGTCTGTTGCTCATCACTTGCTCGTTTATTTTCTCAGCCAGCGAAATCGCTCTTTTCTCTCTTTCCCGTTTGCAACTGAAACAGATCAAAGATCAGTCCGAAGTCCTTTTTCGGCGCATTCGCACCCTCATTCACGATTCGTTCGGATTACTGATCACGGTCCTACTCTTCAACGAAATGCTCAACATCGCGCTGGGCTCGGTACTCACGAGCCACGTGGTCGAACCGCTTCACTTCGGGTGGCAGGCGCAAATCCTGGTCGGGATTCTGATCACGACTCCGATCACGCTCATCTGTTGCGAACTCACCCCGAAAGTGGTCGCCACCCGCGCGAACCGCATGGTCGTCTCTATTTTTCTTCCGATCGTGTATACATTTTATCTGGCGACCAAACCCCTCGTCACCCTGATCAAATTCTTTCTGCCTCAACAACCCGTCAAAGAGCTGCACCAGTTACACGAAGAAGACTTCATCATCCTGGCCGAAGAGCAGACCGAAATGGGCGGTTTGCACGAAACCGAACTGGAACTCATCAAAAACGTATTTGAAATGGACGATACCCGCGTCGAGCAGCTTTCGACGCCGATTCGCAAGATCGTGACCGTCCCCGAAAACGCCACGGTCGAACAAGCGGCACACCTGCTTTTGCGCGACAAAATTTACTCGCGCGTTCCCGTCCACGGAAAAACGAAGGACGACATCGTGGGTGTGATCCTGACGAAAGACTTGGTAGAAATCAAGATCAACCCCGAGATCTGCACCGAGTCCATCATGAGCATCGCCAAAGAACCGCTCATCGTCTCGGGTTCGCTTTCGATCGATTCGCTTTTTCGCAAGATGAAATCGAAAAAAGTCCAGATCGCCTTCGTGAAGAACACGGCCGGCAAGATCACGGGCTTGATCACGCTTCAAGACATCCTGGATGCCCTGATCGAGGAGGCGTTCGAAGAATGAGCGCGTTTTCTCCGATCGTCGGCATTCTCGTTCTGATTATTCTCGTCATCGAGGGATTTTTCTCGGGCTCGGAGCTCGCGCTCCTGTCGGCCGATCGCTTGCAGCTGAAAAAAAAGACCAAGCAGGGAGATCGCGGGGCACAACTCGCCCTTCGTCTGCTCAAATCGCCCGACCGCATTCTTTCCACCACCCTGCTCATGACCAGTACCTGTGTCATGGCCGTCACCGTGGTACTTACCCTCGAATTCCGGCGCCTCTACGGCGAGCACGGCGAATGGTACGCCGTTCTGACCGGCTCGGGGCTTGTCATCGTCATCGGCGAATTGATTCCGAAATTCTTTTACCGAAAATGGTCGTCAGTACTCGCACCGAAAGTCTCGCGCCCGATTTTTTACGCTCAAAAGATCCTCGCTCCTTTTCTGCAACTGACCACGATCTACACCTCGCAGATCACCCGTTTTATGCAGCCGATCGAGCAGCTTTGGAGCGGCCGACGCCAAAACGGAAAAGACGAGCTTCAGGTTTTGCTCACCAACGATGCGGGCGATAGCCAGCTGAAATCGACCGAAAAACGATTGATTCGCAAAATCCTGAAATTCCGCGACAAGATCGCAAAAGACGGCCTTGTGCCGCTCGTGCAGGTCGATGCCATCGAAAAAATCGCGAACCTTCAAGAAGCCTTCGAGCTGTATGAAAATACAAAACACTCGCGTTTACCGGTCTACGACGACCGCATCGACAACATCGTGGGTGTCCTCGAACTGCATCAGGTGATCAAAGCCACCGATATGAAGCTTCCGATCGAACGTTTTATTCGCGAAGCCTACTACGTCGCGGAATCGCAAAAGCTCGAAGACATCCTGAACGAAATGATCGAGATGGATACGCAAATGGCGATTGTGGTGGATGAACACGGCGGCGCCGTCGGAATTTTGACGAGAGAAGACATCTTCGAACAAATCGTGGGCGACCTTCAAGACGAAGACGACCTCGAAACGAAGCTCATCCGCACTTCAGGCCCTCAGAAATGGGTGATTCGCGCACGCACGACCGTGGCCCAGGTGAACGAAGAGCTCGGGCTCGACCTCCCCGAAGGCGATTACGACACGCTCAGCGGGTTTCTGCTCCGTCAATTTTCTCGCATCCCCGACTCGGGCGACGAGCTTTATTACGATACCCGCGTGGGCCAGCTGCATTTTATCGTCCGCGAAGCCTCATCGAGACGAATCGAAAGCGTGAGCATTGAAAGAATCCCGAATGAATCGTAAAATAAAAGAGAACCCGGCATGACGCCCGGTTCAGGCCCAATGGCCCATCCAATGGTCCAATGGAAAGTACAGGAAGTTTATGAATCCCACTCGCACTGAAAAAACCGTTTTGATCGTCGACGACATCGCCTTTGTTCGTAAAACCCTCAAACAGATTTTGTCCTCGCACGGTTATCGCGTCGTGGGCGAGGCCGACAACGGCATCGACGCCATCGAACTTTATCAATCGCTCAAACCCGACCTCGTGACCCTCGACCTCGTCATGCCCCACATGAACGGAGTCGAAGTGACGAAAGCGATCCGCAAAGAAGCTCCCGACGCGAAGATCGTGATCCTTTCGGGAATGATGCAAGAAAACCTCGTCACCGAAGCCATCCTGGCCGGTGCCAACGATTACGTGGTGAAACCCTTTCAGACGGACGAAGTGCTGCAAGTGCTGACCTCCGTGCTGGGCGGAGAACCGCCGAGGCTTCAAGCCGCCGTATGATTCGTCTGATCGGCGCCCTGATCAAGTATTCGCTCCTGGTTGTGGCGATCTTGGTTCTTTCGCACATCGTTCAAATCAAAGGCGTCAGTATCTCGCAATACGTCGACCGCACGCTGAATTGGATCTCGGGCAACAACCCCGCGAAGAATCTCAGCGATTCGATGGACTCCATTCGCAAGAATCTAAAAGAACGCAACGAAGTTTTAAACGAAGCCGCCGAGGTCAGCCCCGACGATCAACGGCAGTTGGATCACGTCATCCGCAACGCTCAGAAAAAACGCTCAAAATAAAATGAAAAATGACCCGGCTACGCGTTCCGTAACCGGGTCGAATCGTCATCCTTGAATGAGGAGGTGGCAGGTCAGAATCTATTTCGCGATTTGTGCATGAGACACAGTCGCCGTTTGCGAGCTTCCCGAGCTCTGAACGTAAGCAACGTCGGAACTCATCTTATCGCAGTGGATAGCAGCGTTGTTGCTCGTTTGAACATTCGCTGCCAAAGCAGACGATGATGCGAAAGCGGCAAACAAAACAGTGATTGCAAATAAAGTTTTCATGTGGGGTCTCTCCTAAAATGAACACTCCGTGTGTTCGGGTTCTCTCAATCTCGTACGTGCCGCTTACCCCTAAGGTTGCATCCCTCATGCCAACCTGAAGGAGCGTCGGTTTTTGAGTAAAATCCCTTGAATTTGATGGAGATTTTTCGGTTCAACGAAATTCAATGAGGCCTGGCTCAGAAGCCCGGTGTTCACAGAAACTACACAGCTGTCCACGAATTAGACAGTGACTTTCAGACTAAAAGTGAGACCAGGCCGGAGCGAAGTAGTTCCGCAGGCGGGTGCGGCCGTTCGTACTCATGCTGATCCCGACCGTGACTCCGACCAGGGCCGAAGCGTGGCCTTCGCTCTGACAAACGAGCGAGCCGCCCGAATCTCCATGATCAACCGAAGTCGTTAAAGCGCCGCCGCCCGGTTCGGTAATCTGAATGACTCCCGCCTGAAAATGCACCGAACGCGGATCCAGCGTTTCGGTATAAAGGACGCCATGTCCACCTCGGGGGTTCTTTCCATATCCGGCGACATAACAGGTCACCCCGGCCTTCAACGGAAGGCCGAGATCCAAGGTCGCCGAATCGACCACCTGACCCACGGTTTGGCTGACGAAAAAATCATCGATCGAAGCCGCCGTCGGAAGCGGCGAAATTTCGGTATCGAATGCAAGGCTGACTTGGGCCATGTCTTTATTCGTCCTCGGGATCTGACCTTGGCCAGAGCCGCCCTCGACCCAATCACCGTTTGCCGGAAGATCGACTTTCAAGACTCGTCCCATATAAACTCCGCCGCAGCGAATATCGACTTGCGAGCGATAAAGTGAAAAGTATTTGCCGAAGCAGTGGCCGGCGGTCAGGATGCGGTTCGAAGCAATCAGGGTCCCGCTGCACTGAGAGACAAAATCAGAATCGGAGTCGGTGATTTCCAAAAAACAGGTGGTCGGATAATCAGAAGGGGTTGCCCGGGTTGCACCGTGGCCGACGATCGGAGGCATCGAAATCGGACTTGCAAACGCTTGGCTAGCCACTCCCATCATCAACAGAAATTGAATCATACCCTCTTCTCCTTCGTCGTCGCTGTGTTACCAAAAACGAGGAGTTAATCAATGAGTTTTATGCGATCAGTCGATTTAAAGAAGACAAAAACGCGTTTTCCCAGCGCGCTCTCCAATTCGGATCAAAATACTCGGACGGAATCGACGGAAAATCCTTCAACCGAGTCATCACTTCGGGCATAAATCCACAAGGGTCGAACGCATAAAACGGAGTGAGGTCGTTCGTCAGGTTCGCCGCCATTCCGTGAAAGCTCACCCAGCGCCTGAGCGCGATGCCGATGGAGACGATCTTTTTGGAGTCGTTCCAAACCCCACTGCCGCCTTCCTTCGTCCGAGCTTCCACACCGAATTCCTTCAATAACGAAATCCAAATATTTTCCTGAAACCGAATCCACTTCTCAACGTCTTGGCCGACGCGTTTTCCGATCGGACCTTCTCCACCCAGCTTCACGATGGGATAAACGACGAGTTGCCCCGGCCCATGCCAAGTCAGATCACCGCCGCGTTCGATCTCGTGGTAATCGGTGCCCTCGGGAATGTGCAACAAAGGCTTGGCCCGCTCTTCGCGGCCCGGCTGATACTGAAGCCCGCGACCGCGCGTGATGACGGGCGTGTGTTCGCAAAAAATCAGCGTATCCGGGATTTCATCGCGAATCCGCCGCTCCAAAAGATCGAGCTGCGTTTCATACCCCTTTTGAAACGAGACCTGTCCCGGAATCGAAAGGACGTCGTACTTCACGACTTCGATGCGGGCTTGAAGATGTGGATCGCGTGTCCGAGCGCCACTTCGGCCGATTCCATGATCATCTCAGGAAGGGTCGGATGCGCGTGCACCGTGAGTGCCAGGTCTTCGACATTGGCACCCATCTCGATCGCAAGCGTGGCTTCAGCGATCAGGTTCGATGCTTCAGCCCCGACGATGTGACAACCCAAAAGAGTGCCTTTCTTCGCGTCGCTGACGAGCTTGACCATTCCGTCGGGTTCCGCGACCGAAAGTGCGCGTCCGTTGGCGGCATAAGGGAAGGCGCTGACTTTCACCGCGACGCCCGCTTTCTTCGCTTCGGTTTCGGTCATCCCCACCGACGCGATTTCAGGATCGGTAAAGATCACAGCCGGCATGGCCTTCACGTCATAAACGGTCTTCATGCCACCGATCGCTTCGGCAGCGACGATGCCTTCTTTCGAACCTTTGTGCGCCAGCAAAGGTTGCCCCGCCACGTCTCCGATCGCATAAAGATTCGCAACGGAGGTCTGGCGTTTCGCATTGACCGGAATAAAGCCTTTCGAGTCGAGCTTGATCCCCGTTTTTTCGAGGCCTAAGCCGTCCGTGTTCGGAGCACGTCCGATCGTCACGAGAACCTTGTCGAAGGTTTGTTTTTTCTCGCCACTGGCACCCGAGAAGGTGACTTCGACGTTATTCGCGTTTTTCTTAAGCGACTTCACCGTCGTTGAGGTGAGGACTTCGACTCCGCGTTTTTTCAAACCCTTCTCGACCACTCGAACCATATCGGGTTCGATGATGCCCAGAATCTGAGGCCCGGCTTCGACGATCGTCACCTTCGAGCCGACCTTCGCATAAAAAGTTCCAAGCTCCATGCCGATGTAACCGCCGCCGACGCAAAGAAGCGTCTCGGGCAAAGCCTGTTGATCAAGGCCGCCGGTCGAATCAAGAACGAGCTTCTGATCGACGTCAAACCCAGGAATACGCGCCGGGCGCGACCCCGTCGCGATCACGGCTTGTTGAAACGAAACCGTCTGAGTGCCTTGAGCGGTCTTCACTTCGAGCGCAGTCGCCGAAGTAAACTTCGCATCGCCCGCGATCACGGTACAGCCGTTGGCTTTCAGCAATCCGGCCACGCCGCCGGTGAGTTTTTTGACGACCTCACCCTTCCACGACATCAGTTTTTTGAAATCGAGCGAAGCGCCTTTGAAGGTAATCCCCATCTCGGCCGAGTGCTGGCTTTTTTCAAAAACAGTCCCGGCGTGAATCAGCGCCTTCGATGGGATACACCCGCGATTCAAGCACACGCCGCCCACTTCGGCTTTTTCAACGACGGTCACCTTCTTGCCGAGCTGGGCAAGACGGATCGCACACACATAACCGGCAGGGCCGGCACCAATGACGACGACTTCAGTTTGAACGTTTGCCATGGTCGATTACTCCAGAAACATGAGGGACGGGTTTTCGATGTACTCGATAAAGGTCTTCAGATATTCGGCGGCTTCGGCGCCGTCGAGAATCCGATGATCCATACTGATCGAGAAGTACGTCCAGTCGCGGATCGCGAGTTTTTCCTTGCCGTTCACGACACGAACGACCGGTTTACGTGCGATCTTGTTGAAGCCTAAAATCGCCACTTCAGGATAGTTAATGACCGGAGTCGAGAAGAGCCCGCCGATCGAACCCGCATTCGTGAGCGTGATCGTACCGCCGTGGAAGTCCTCGGTCGTGAGCTTCTTCTTGCGCGCGCGATCGACGATGTCGGCGATCTCGGCTGCGAGTTCGAAAATACTTTTTTGCTCGACGTGTTTGACGACCGGAGCAGTCAGCCCGTCTTCGGTCTGAATCGAGAGCGAGATATTGTAATACGGATAAGTGATGATCTCGTGGTTCTCGTCGTCGACGTTCGAGTTCACGCGCGGATGCTGTTTCATCGCAGCAACCATGGCCTTCATCACGAACGGCAGATAAGTGAGCTTGATCCCGCGTTTTGCGGCAATTTCTTTGGCCTTCGTGCGCAATTTCACCAGTTCGGTGGCATCGCATTCCTCGACGTAAGTAAAGTGCACGGCATGGTCTTTCGACGTGCGCATTTTTTCGGCGATCTTCTTGCGAAGGCCGCGAATCGGAGTGCGGGTCACCTCACCGGTGGTGAACACACGAGCAGCCCCACGTGCCTGGGCGCCACCACTGAGAAACTTTTCAACATCATCCATCAGCACGCGGCCATGCGGACCGGTGGCCGGAACGGACGACAGATTGACACCTTTTTCGTTGGCGAGTCTGCGTGTGGCAGGGCTAGCCAGCACATCGGCAGACGAAGTGCTCGTCGCAGTCGATGCAGCGGGAGCCGCCGCCGGAGCGGGAGCTTTTGCCGAAGCGGCCTGAGCCGTCGGTGCCGGAGCAGCGGCCTTCTCGGCCGGTTTCGCTTCCGCCGCAGGAACGGACTTCGCTCCGCCTAAGACTTCCCCTTTCAGCATGAGCTGGCCGACCTTCACCACGTCGCCTTCTTTGGCCACGAGTTCCGCAACCGCGCCTTCGAACGGAGACGGAATTTCGATCGTCGCTTTGTCGGTCATGACTTCGCACAAGGGTTGGTCGTGTTTCACCTGTTCGCCAGGCTTCACGCGCCACTTCACCAATTCGCCTTCATGAACTCCCTCGCCTAATTCGGGTAATCGAAATTCCATGCTGTTTCCTTTCACTCTATCGTTTGAACTGCTTGATTTTCAGATCTGTCTTCTGACCGACGAGCGCGGATCACGCCCGCCATAAAAAATTCGGCCGCCTTGTAACTCGAACGGACCATCGGGCCCGAGGCCACATACAAAAACCCGGCTTGAACGGCTTCGTCCTTTAAAAAATCGAACTCTTCAGGAGTATAATATTTTTCGACCGGAAGGTGGCTCATCGACGGGCGCAGGTACTGCCCCAAGGTGAGCACATCCACTTCATTCGCGCGCAGATCGCGGTAAGCTTCGGCCAGCTCGGGTGTTTCTTCACCTAAGCCCAGCATGATCGAACTTTTCGTGTAGAGGGTTCGCCCCGTCCGAGTCGCGTATTCCTTGGCGTATTTCAAAGTGCCGAGGCTTTGCTCGTATCCCGCACGCGGATCGCGCACGCGGTACTGAAGTCTGTGCACCGTCTCGACGTTATGGGCGTAGACATCGACTCCGCTGTCGACGATCGTTTCGACTGCCTTCAGATCACCGCGAAAATCGCCGACGAGGGCCTCAACGATCAGGTTCGCATCGAGTCGTTTCAACTCACGAATCGTCCGCGCGATGTGCTCGGCAGCTCCGTCGGCCAAGTCGTCGCGATCGACGGTGGTCAAGACCACGTATTTCAATTTCATCTGGGCCACGGCCTGAGCGACCTTGGTCGGCTCTTCAGGGTCGAGCGGCGGCGGACGACGCGCAGTCTGAACCGCACAGAAGCGGCAAGCGCGTGTGCACACCTCAGAGCCCAACATGAAGGTCGCCGTTCCGCTGGCCCAACATTCGGCGACGTTGGGGCAATGAGCTTCTTCGCAGACGGTGTGAAGGTTGCGCTCGCGCAAAAGCTGTTTGATCTGGGTATAGTTCTCGCCGGCCGGAGGACGGATCTTCAACCAGGAAGGCTTCTTTAAGGGCGTGATTTTTCTCGCCTCAGAAGGTGAAATTGGGCGGGCTTTCTCCAAATGACGGTCCCCTAGGGTTGGCTCAGCCGACCGGGTCGGCAAAGGTTAAGGTTTGCGTCATAATATAATCGGAGCGGGGCTGACAATCAACCCTAAAGGTGGGCCCGACCTTTTCGTTTCGCACACGCGTTATTTCGTGACCGTAACGTTTTTAAAGTAAAGAAGCCCCATATGGTCGAGCTCCAGCCCCTTTACCGAGGGGTTGACCACGATATTTTGATACTCGAAAGAAACGGGCTTCACGACCGCATCGGTCTGAAGCAATTTCGTTTCAGCCTTGTCGTAAAGTTGGTCTTGAACCTCTAGGTCAAAAATCGGGTCTTGATAATTCAAGTGATTATTACCGTCGTTCCCGAACGGCATGAGGTAATCCCGCTTGTTAAAAACTTTCGCGATCCAGGCGTACAACATGAAGTGGTAATCACTGAGGCCCGAAAAAAAGATGTGTTCACGATTGGCCAAGGCCATCATCTCGACGTTCAGCCCCAAGTTCTTTTCGAGTTGCGCCTTGATCCGATTGCCGATCGTTTGAAAAGGCTCCATTTGATAGGTCAGGATCGTGATCTTTGTCTTGGCGGGAATGACGCCTGAGTCGGCGAGTGCCTTTTTCGCGGCCTTGAGATCGAAGCTATCCTTCATTTTCGACGATCCCAGTTCAGAGGGATACAGCGAATCCGTGGGAATCGCGAGCGCGACCCCCTTCAATGCTTTCTTCATGTCGATCGCCGCGAACACCGCCTTTCGGAAGAGCGGCTCGTTCGTCGGAAAACGCGTGACGTTCGCAATCAGCATCGTCAACTTGTGCGTCTTCAACCGAAGGGGCTTTTCGGAGCACTTTCCGGACGCATAAAAGATTTGGAAAACCCCCTTCTGATACTGCTTGCAAAGGTCGTCCTCAGGAACGTCGAGAACGAAGCGGATCTCTTTGACCCGCTTGGAAGGATTCGGATAATAGGGATTTCTCTTGAACGTTAATCGTTTGTTTTCAACGCTGTCGTAAACGTAAGGGCCGTCCGATACCAGGGTTCCTGCGCCGGTGAACTTGGTGCCGTATTTTTCGATCTGATCTTTTCGCACCGGAAAGAGCGGCCAAAACGACGTGATTTTTTCCCATTCCCGAACGGGTTTTTTTAATTTGACCGTCAACGTGAAATCCGACGGAGCCGAAAGGCCCACATCCGAAGCGGATTTTTTTCCATCGTGGTATTCTTCGGCATTTTCAACGTCAAAGAGATAGGGAAAGTAGACGGAGGTCGTATTCGGCGAAAGCAGTCTCAGCCAGCCGTAGACGAAATCCTGCGCGTAGATCGGCTTTCCGTCGGACCACTTCCTTTTCGGATCGAGGTCAAATGTCAGCGTTTTTCCGTCTTTCGAGACGGTCATACGTTTCGCGATCGCGGGCTCTACACCGGTCGTAGTCGCGTGATAAAGCCCTTCCATTAGGTTCACGACGAAGTTGGCTTCGGTCAGACTCACGGTTCCACCCCAATCGAAATTCCCGTGAGGGTCATCCATTTCGACGGTCAGAACACCGGCTTTCGCATGAAAGACGCAAAGGATGCCCACCCAAAATAGAATGAAGGCACTCGGTCGCATAGTTCGATTACTTGATGACGTCGCCGCCGGTCGTACAGCCTGAACCTCGGGTACATTCGCCGCCCGTGCTACCGCCAACGGCTTTTAATGCCGAATTCGTATCGTCCTTCACCGAATCGCCATGAGTCAGGGCATTCGGATCGACGACGTCCGCTTGATGCGTCGTCGACTGATCCCCACAGCAACTGGTGCAGGCGCAATCGTGGTTAATATTCGATTCGCCGCCAGCGGCCCAAACCGAAGCTCCCGTCGCGAGGAATGCGAAGATCGTCATCACTAGAATAGATTTTTTCATAGACTCACCTTTTTCAATCACGTTAATTCGAACTCTTGGCCGGCAACGCCGTTTTCTGTCCGCCCGGGCCGCCGCAGGAAGCTCCGGAGCACGAAGGCTCATCCGAATCGGGGGCCGGCTTTTTCAAGTTTTGGCAGGGAACCATGATCCCGCCGCAGGGTTCGCAAACGCACATTTTCGGATTACTGACGTTCCCCTTGCCGACCTGTCCCGCATAGGCTCCTGAAAAAGTGCCGGCTGCGCCGATCGCACTGAATAAAAAAGCCATCATCCCTAACTTCATCGAGACATTCTCCCTTGTTTTATTATTACATGATCACTGTATAAAACTAACGGTTTTTAATCCCTTTAATTTCAACGAATTAAATAGACATCGTGACGCCCGAAGGGGCCATAATGTCGAGCAAGCCCTGAAGCGCCCGCATGATCTCGGTCGTCACCGCAGCCCCGCCGTTCGCCTCGAACTTGTCGACTTCGCCCGAGTTCTTATACGTGAACTTCACCGTCCCGAGTTTCTTGTCCGAAATCTCGATCGGCTTCGATAGTTCGTTGTATTTGAACATGAGCTGGCGTCCGCTTTGATCGATCAATGCGCGAACGCGTCCGGCATTGTCGTAAATCAGATGAACGGATTTTTTCTCGCTGTTTTTCGCGAGAACCAGATTTCCCGTCGCGGCATCCCACTTGAACGTACTCCAAAGTACGTGCCCGCTCCGCATCTTGCGGACGACGCGATTGACCTTGCCGACCTTCGGATCGTAACTCAATTCGGTCGTCTCAATCGAGCTGACCTTTTTCGTCATCCGGCCCTTCTGGTCGTATTGCATGGTCGTCGTGCGCCCGTTGTTCGTGATCTTGACCGGAAAGCCCAGCTTGTCGTCGTAGGTCGTCTCGGTCTTATCGCCGTCGACCGTCGCGATCATCTGCTTCGTATAGGTTTCGCCGCCCGGACGGACTTTCGAATAATATTCGTATTTGGCGTCGCTGATTTTCACGCCGTTCGGTTCTTTCAGCACCACATGCACCGCAAAATAATTCGGATTTTTCGGGTTCTTGATGTAGTCGTACTCGTTCACCGTGCCGTCGGTGTTGACGACCGACTTGACGCTGATGTTTTTATCGAGACCGTAATAGCTGATCAGCATCCGCTTCGGATGGCCCTTCGAATCTTTGTCGCCGGGATAACCGATCTCGGAAAGATTGCGGTAACGGTCCGACGTGTATTTGAAGGTATTGGCCACTCCGTCCGAATCGCGGCAGTAAGTCATCAACTTCGCGTTGTCATACTTATAAATCGCGGTTTTTCCGCTTTCACCGGCAATCTTTTCGACCAAGTTCTGTGCATTGTACGAGAAATTCATCTTGCGATTCTGATTGTCGATCAGCTGTACTAGGCGACCGTTCTTATCGTAACCGAAGTTGATGAAGTTTTTGTTGCGATCCATGATCTGAACCAGTTTTCCGGCCTCGTTGAATTTCTGGATGTTACCGCCTTCCATGATGCGAACATAACCGCCCTTCACCTTCGTGATATACTGATACAGGTAGTGGGTCGAGGTCAGCTGCGTTCCCTGCTTGATCACCTTTCTCGGAACCAGGCCTTTTCCGACGAAGATGTCGTATTGCTTCGAACGGAACTCGAAGTCGTTTTTCAACTTGCCCTGATATTCCTTGATCTGCTTGGCGTTCGAAACCAGGCCCGATTTCTTCGCGGCCGCAACGAGCTGATTCACACCGGCATCAAGATCGGCGGCTTTATAGTTTTTGGCCACGAAGCGGTTTTCGGCTCCCCCGCCGAATTCCGTCACGACCACGCTACCGTCCGGATCGATTCCCAGATGCGTCTCGTACTCGGTTCCCCAGCTGTAGCCGAACATTCCCGTAAAATCCGATTTCGAGTTGTAAACCCGTTCTACCTTAGGCTCCAAGCCGCCGGGATACGCGATGTCGCGAAACGAAACGTAAAAATTACCGTTGCGAAGACTGACGTCGGCACGGGCGTGCGCAGTCGGGATGGAAAGGAGCGTACATAATAGTAAAATGATTTTCATCGTCTTTACCTCTCAATCGGTTCTATTGATTTCATTATACGTCGATTTTGGTCACTTTACGAATCACAATAAACGCCACGACTTCCAAAATCACCACGACCGTCAATATAATCCACCCCAGCCAGTGCGTGAACATCGGCCGCATCAACTCGGGATCGGACTGCGAAAGGACCACGGCCATGAACGGCGGCACGCACATCAAGATGATTCCCTGCCAGAACGCCTGAGCGGTCATGGCCTTGATTTTGTTCTCGACCTTGACCCGCTCGCGGATCAACTGCGTGATGGTATCGAAGGTTTCGGCCAAATTTCCGCCGGTTTCCTTCAAAATGTTGACGGAGGTCACGAACATCTCGACCTCGTCGGCGGTGATGCGGCGTGAAAGATTCACGAACGCCTCTTCGAGCGAAACACCGAGTTTATTCTGACTTAAAATCAGATTGAACTCCTGCTGAATCGGGTTCGGCATCTCTTGCGCAACGAGCCCCATCGCTTGTACGGTCGAAAGACCGGAACGCATCCCGTTCGACATCAACCCGAGACCGTCGACCATCTGCTCGACGAATTTTTCGACCCGCTTGCGATACATGAAATCGACGATGGGCTTCGGGAGCATCCATCCCACCACCAACATCATCGCTCCGAAAAAAAAGCCGATCCCGAAATTCGGCAAACAGAGCAGAAAAATCAACCCTCCGAGGCCGAAGCTGAGCGATGCCTGCCCGGCCAAAATCTTCTCGGGCGAAACTTCGATCATCATCAATTGCAAACGATCGGCGATGTAATCGCGGGTACCGATCGACTGAAATCGGATCCAATCCAGGATTCGCTCTGAAAATTGGTAGGCAACCAGCAAGGCGGAAACAAACACCACCACGCCCAGCACCCAATGGGGAACGGCGAGATTCATGATTCCATTCTATATTTAAATGGATACTGTGTAATCGACAAAATGAACGACATCTATTTGGCGGCGAACAGGCCTCGCGAAATTTTCATGCCCTTGGCTTCCATCTCTTCGACGAATTTCGGGATGAAGCCCGTCGGCACGAAACGACCCACGATCTTGCGGTTTTTGTCGAGCCCCTCTTGCTTGAACACGAAGATGTCCTGAAGCGTGACGGTATCGCCCTGCATGCCGAGCACTTCCGAAATATGGGTGACCTTCCGCGAGCCGTCCGAAAGACGCGACTGCTGCACGATCAGGTTCACTGCGCTGCTAATGGTTTCCCGTATGGCCTTGAGCGGAAGCCCCATGCCCGCCATCATCACGAGGGTTTCAAGACGCCCCAGGGTCTCGCGCGGATTGTTCGCGTGGACGGTGGTGAGCGAACCCGAGTGACCGGTGTTCATCGCTTGAAGCATGTCGAGCGCCTCGCCACCGCGACACTCCCCGACCACGATCCGATCGGGGCGCATCCGCAGACACGACTTAATCAGATCACGAATCGAGACTTCGCCTTCGCCTTCGATGTTTTTGGGGCGGGTTTCAAGACGGACCACATGGTCCTGTCCCAGTTGCAATTCGGCCGCATCCTCGACGGTAATGATCCGTTCGCTTGCGGGAATAAAATTCGAAAGCACGTTCAGCAAGGTCGTCTTACCGGAACCGGTACCGCCCGAGACCACGATATTGAGCTTCGCCTCGACGCACGCGCGGAGGAAATCCGCGATCTCCTGGGTCATCGAACCGAATTTGATCAAATCGGCGGCCATAATCCGCTTTTTCGGGAACTTCCGAATCGTGATGGTCGGGCCTCTCAGCGCCAGCGGAGGAATGATCACGTGAACCCGCGATCCATCCGAAAGGCGTGCGTCCACGTACGGCGTTTTCTCGTCCACCCGGCGACCGAGCGGGGTGACGATCCGTTCGATCACGTTCATCATCTGCTGTTCGCTCGTGAAGGTCACTTTCGACAGGCCGGGCCTTCCGTTTTGTTCGACGTAAATCTGATCGCGGGCGTTGACCATGATCTCGGTCACGCTGTCGTCGGCCAGCAGATCTTCGAGTGGCCCCAGGCCCAGCGCCTCGTCCAGAATCTCTTTGACGAGTTGGGCACGAAGTTCGCGGGTCGGGCAAAGCTGGCTTAAATCTTCTTTATTGAGCACGTCCAGAACGGCCTTCTGCGTTTTTTCGCGCAAAACTTCCCGCTGTTTCGGGTCGTTCATGTCGGCGTTCATCTTTTTCATGTCGACGACGTCGATAAGCGCCTTATGAGCGCGTAACTTCATCGCGGTCCAAGGGTCGACCGGGGCCGAGCGCGAGCGCGAAAGCAGACTCGCGTTGCCGTCCTGGGCCGAAACAATCTCGGCTTTGCCGCCCCCCTGAATGACCTGAAGCTTCTGTGCCGTTCCCGTCGGCTTATTGAGCTTGGCCAGTTGATCGAGCATCTTCGTCTGATCGATGCGGCGGACGAGATCCGAAAACGAACGCGAAATCGGCGCACTCGGCGCGACGAGTGTAAATGGCTGACTTTTCGCCAGTGATGCCTCACAGGTCGACGATTCGTCGGGAATGGCAAAAAATGCGTTTTTCCCCAAGTTTTTCTGAATAATCTGAGGATTGATCACGTTGTTCTGAGAATATCGATTCACGATGATCTGCACCATCTCGGGCGGGAACAACAGCTCTTGCACCTTCGAAAGAATTCTTCGCGTCTGGTTCAGCACGATGATGTCGGGAGTCGTGACGACGAAAATCACGGTCGCCTGTTCGAGCGCCTTCAATGCCTGCGGTTCGGTTCCGTTTCCGCAGTCGATCACCACCCACGGAAAAACCTGGGTCGCGGCCTTTAAGAATTTTCCGAGTCCGTCCAAATCGATATCGCGCGCGATGGCGGCCTCGCGAGGCGCGCCGATGAAGCTGAACCCTTGCGGAGCATTCATCATAAACGGCGCCAGCGTTTTCGGATCCCACTGCGGCACTTGTGTTTTGGTCAGATCGACGATGTTTTTCGGCGGATTCAGACCCAAGATGATGTTCTGGTCGCCCAACGACTGAAAATCGAGATCGACGATGAGTGAGCGCTGCTTGAAGTTGAGCTGATACGCGATCGCAAGATTCGCCGCGAAGATGCTCTTGCCCACTCCTCCTTTTCCGCCTACGACTGCGATGATGTGTCCCATAATCCCTCTATCCGATCCGTACTGGCCGATCCTTATTGGCTTTTAATCCTGAAATTCTTCTGCAAATCCTCGGTTCCCTCGGAAGCGCTGTCGACAATCTGAGGGCTCACGAAAACGACGAACTGAGCGCGATCCTTCGAAGTATTCTTCGAGCGCTGCAAAGTGAAGAGCGGCTTCGCGGTGCTCGTCCCGGTCGAGTTCGGATCGTCACGGTTGAACGAGGTCGTCACGTCCTGCTTATTAACGCCCACGACGGCCGCCACTTCGCCTGACTTCAGATAAAGACGCGTATTCACTTCGTGCGAATCGACGATCGGCGTTCCGGCCGTATTCTTTCCGACTTGGCTTTTTTGAGTCAGGCTGATGCTCAAATCCACGTCCTGCCCCTGAAGGATGGTCGGCGTGATCTCGCTCGAAAAACCGACTTCGACCGGCTGTCCGTTCGCAACAGCACCGTTTTGTCCCAAGGTCTGAGTCGGGATCTGCTGCACGTCCCGCACGCTCGCTTTTTCCTGACTTTTCACCATAACGGTCGCGGTTTTCAAAATCCGACCGTAGCTGGCGCTCGAAGGAGGCGCATTCAAGGTCGGAAACAGAGACGAAAGCGTTCCTGCGAAGGTAAACCCACCCGCACCGCCGGTGCTCGTCGTGGTATCGCCCGTCGCGCTCGAACCGATCGAAATCGACGGATCGGCGGTGAAGCCCGGCTGCCATTTGAAGCCGAAGGTTTTCAAGAAATCTTTGCTCAACTCGACGAAGTAGATCGTCAATCGCACAAGCTTGCTTTCGCGTTTCGGCGGCGGCGGAGTGACCTGAATGTCGCTTTGAATGATCGGTATCGGCTTGTCGTTCTTCTCGATGTTGTTCACGTCCTTGTTGATCGGATCGGAAACCTTCACCGTCGGAAGATACCACTCGGCCCGGCGCATGCACCGTTGGCGAATGCCCTCGCTCTCGACCGTGCCTTCAAGGATGATCTTGCCGTTCAGCACCGAGGCATGAACCGTCGGCGCGAAGACTTGGACGTCTTGTTCGATTTTTTTGGCCAAAGCGTTCATCGTCACGGGCGACATCGTGACTCGATTCGAAACCGAATCGACGTACATTTTATCCGAAATCACGTTGATGATCGTGCCGTAATCGTTCGGGGTCAGAACCTCGCCGTCGACGACGATTCGCTGGCCTTCGATGCGGATATTGATGCCTTCGACGTCGCGAAGGTTATCTTTCAAATCTTCGAGCATCCGGACCAAATTCTGTTTCGCGACGATGATATCGAAGATAATGCGCACGTGACCGGCTTTGTCGCGGACAGTGACGTTGGTTTCACCTTCCGACAGCGCCTTAAAAATCAGCTGAGTATGATCGCCGATCTTCGCCGGAACGACGGTGACGATATTGGTATTTCCTTCAAGGATCGAACCTTTGTGGTCGCCGGGAGTGATGTCGAGATCGACGATCTTATCGACCCCCATCCCCAAAACCAGTTCGCGATGATCGGCTTCGCTTTCGCTGCGATCGGAAGTGTAGCGCGAGCGCTGATAATTGACTTTTTCTTTTTTTGGAACGCGGTGATGCGTGGGCTCTTCGGAAAAAGTAGGTTCATCCGTCGCCTGCGCATGAGAACGACTCATCCATGCCGGATTCAGACCGCTCCCTAAGATGATGGCAAGAAGAAGGAATGAACGTTTCATCTACCGTGCGCCTCCGTGTCCCTGTGCCGAAACCGGAGTCTGGGCCGGAGCCCGGATTCCGTCACTCAAAGCGTCGATCGCTCGCGACGGCGATAAATTCGTCCGGTCGGTGTCGTCGTTGTTTCTTAAAGTCAGGACCAGTCGGTTTCCCGAACCCGCAGTCACGGCTGCGATGAGTTGTGCCTGGGCCGGATCGACCTCAAGCGTGACCGACGAATAACCGTCGTACTGGGTGAGCGAACGCACCCGGGTTTTCCCGCCGTCGATGTCGACCTTGCGGGCCAGATTATTCGTAATGTTGCGGCCGACGGCGAGAATCACCGCATCCTGTAAAAGAGTCTTTGCGATCTTCGTATCGCGTCCGCCCGCACCCGCGCTGACGTCCACCACTGCGATCAGATCGACCCGATCGCCCGGCTTGATCAACTTGCTGACACTCGACGTTTCGTCGACGTTGATCGCGATCGCGCGTTTTCCCGGAGTCACTTGCGGAGACAAACCCGTTCTCATTCCCGGTTCGGTGATTTTGTTCAATGAAAGCTGTTCGCCTTTCTTGATCGGAACGATGGCGATATTGCCGACGACGCGTTTCGTTTCAAGCGCGTAATCCTGCGAGTCGCTTTTGACTTTTCGGTCGAACGCGATGGCGGCGGGCTCGACGAAACGGCGAGGCACGACCCGGGGTTCGATCATGCCGTCGACCAAAGTGTCCATCTCTTTGATGTCCTGCTTGGCCACCAGCACGGTCACGTCGTCACCGAATTTTTGTTTTTGCTCTTCTTCGATACTCGAAACCGAGGTCATCACGAAGAACACCGCGATCCCCGCCATGATTACCGATAATGTCATTGCTTTACTGTTCATAATCTTCCCTCGATTACCCTTCCCCGCCGTCGCCCTTGTATTGGCAGACCGCCTCGCCGAACGGCCAGCGCTTGGCCTTCAAGGCCGGGATGTGATCCGACGTCATTCCGACTTTCGGAGATACCGAATTTAACTGGGTACAAATCGCGGCGGTGTTCCGCACGCGAATCGCGAGCCGTTTCTTGACTTCGCCCCGGTCGCTGCTGCCTCTGACCGAGGGGTTTGCGCGCCCGATTTTCTGGATTTGCGGATCGGGCTCGATATTACCGTTCGGATCACTGAAATCGATGTTTTCAGGATCAGCCACGCCCAGCACCATCCGGTCCTGTTCTTGATTGACGAAGCTTCTCTGCCCCGCCAAGAAACGGAATTGAATCCGGGGATACTCGGGCGAATTCGCCGTCAGGACGTACAACTGAGAATGGGCGAACTGAGTATTGTTGATCGCCATCTGAATCGCCGTATTCACCTTAAAAAGTAGGCCTACGAACAGAAATAAAAACGGCAGCACGAAGATCACCTCAAGGATGGTCTGACCGCGCTCGTCCGAAAGTTTATTCATGCGCTCAGCAACCATTGCCGTCGTTTCCATTGTCCCACTCCACGTTTACATTCTTTCCGTTCGAGCCCAGCGATTGCGCGATCGCTGCTTTGCGACCGACACACTCGTCCTTGCTGACCTCGCGAGGCATCCAGCTTTCGCTGACGAGTTTCATCGTCACCGACTCCTGATCGCGGCTCCACGGATACAGCGAAAGCTTCGCCTGATAACTGTAGGTCACCCCCTGGTTCCAAAGATTGGCATCGAAATTTTCTTGTGCGTAAGGCCCTTTGCCCACGGTCGCGCCTTTGACCGAAGCCATCGTGTTCTCGGCGCATCCGTTATTGCAGTCGACAGCCTTGAACAAAGCCTTGAAGCGGGTCCCCACCATTTTCTGCATCACGGTTTCGGCATTTTGGCGTTGGATCTCTTCGTTCGCGGCCGAGGCCATGTAGGCACGCGCCGACATGAAGGTCGCGTAATGGATGTAGTTCCCCACGGCGAACGAAGCCGCCATCTTCAGATAGAAAAAGAAAAACGAAATCACGATCATCAAACCGAGTACGAACTCGATGAGTGCCTGTCCTGATTCGTCTTTCAAAGCGTGATGCTGTTTAAACTTTTTCCACCCCATGTCTACTCATTGATCGGTGGATTAATGAAAATTCTGAAGTTTTGGCCCCCATCGACCTGGGGAATGTACTTGGGACCGCCATTTTCTTGACCCCTGGCCTTCGGGTGCCCGTAACGGTAGGTGTAAGCGAAATCTTTCTCTAAAGGTTTTTTCATCATGGTAAACGCGTTCGACGAACTCATCAGGTTGATGACCAACGAATAAAGCGAAACGATCACCGACAACAGCAGGATGTATTCGATGACGGCTTGTCCGGAACGGTTTTTTACTTGGTCCATATCGTCGCCGGAGCTTCTCCGGTCCTCAACTGGGTTTCGATTTTCGCGCCGTTGACGGCCGTTCCCGAATCCATCAATCCGGTGATTTCGTGTACGAAAAAGCCGATGATTCCGACGAGAATCGACAGAAGAAGAAGGTATTCGACGATCGCTTGCCCGGATTCGGATTTCACTCCTCGGCCCCCTTTTTCTTAATTATTACACAGTAAAAATAGATTTAAAAGGACAGCCAAATGACGGTAGAATTTGCGGAATCCGGCGACGAAACCGAGTCAACGGTTTGACTTAAATCGGAAGGCGACCCCAATCGAAAAACCTGTTCTTTGATGTGAGAATCGACCCCGGAACTTTGAAACAAACACTGATCACCGGGACGGATCTCGATCTCGGTGATTTCGGGTTCGAGCTGCTTTGCCGTCCCGAAGCTCATGAGAGGAACCGCCGAAGACGGATCGGACGCACCGTCGTCGAAAGGATTGACTTGTCTTCCGAGCGAACGCGGAGAAATGATCTCCTTGTGCTTTCCGTTGCGGCAAAGGCTCAGGCTGCACGCGCCGACGTTGGCTAAAGCGAGCAAACGCCCTTCCAAATATCCTGCGATCAGCGAAGCACCGCCCGATTCGAGCCAGGCTTTTCCTTGGTTCAGTCGCATGATCTTCTGATTCGCGAACGAAACCGCGTTAAAAAGAACGTTTCCGGCGAGCGAATAATAGGGCCTCAGTTCGAACGGCAAGGTCGCATCGAGATCGCCCGCCTCTTGTTCGAGAAACTGCCGCACCGATTTGACCGCAAGCTCGGCGATCTGCTTGCCCGCACGTCCGCCGAAGCCGTCGGCCAAAAGAAAAATCCCGCGCTCGGGGTTCACTTCGAAATAATCCTCTTGAACCGGGGCTCGGCCTTGGCGCTGAAATCCTTCGATCCACCGAATCGGCAAACGCGTTTTGACCCAAGAATCGCTCGTTCCGCTCACTGGAAGGAGTCTCCCGATGAAGCCGGATTTTTGAAAATCGTGAGCTTCCGCAACCGACTTTGAGCCTTGAGGTAATAGTCGTCGTCCTTCGGCACCACCTCAAGCACTTCGCGATACCGTTTCTCGGCCGTATCGAGGTCGCTGTAACTTTCGGCGAACACACCTTCGGTATACAGATACTTCGCGCGCGAAGTCAGCGTTCCGCGAATTCGCTTCATACCGGCCGGAGCCGTCTGGTCGAGCGGATCGACGTCCGCTGCCTGTTGATAAGTCTTATACGCTTCAGAGAGCTTTCCGTCGGCTTCGAGCTGCTTCGCCTGTTCCAAAAGCGGGTCACGCTCGGCCGCAATCATGCCTTCGACTTTGTCGGTCTGGTCTTTGAGGGTCTGAATCAGCTTCGGATCCTCGACCTTGCGCGCAGAAATATCGTCGTACACGTCAAGCGCGTCGTAATAGCGTTTCTGATCGACGAGTTCTTGAGCCTTGCGGTAATCGTCCCAGCCCTTTTTATTGATCGCCTCAATCCGCTTCTTCTCGGCTTTCGCTTCCTCGATCTTCTCGGTTTCGACCATGATCCGCTTCCGCCATTCGTTCACGGCCGCGTTTTCGGGCTGAATCAACTCGATTTCGGGGAAGAGCGCTTCGGCTTCCTTGAACCGTTTCTGGTCCATGAGCAATCCGGCTTGCTCGACCAACTCTTGCAGTTTCAGCTGAGCCTGGCGTTCGGTCTCTTTTCTTTTTCGTTCTTCTTCTTTCGCCTCCATCGCGCGTTTTCCCTCACGGGCGAACGCTTCGATTTCGCGGGCGTTGTGATAATCCTGCACGAGGCTGAAGATTTTTCCGACTTCGAGTAAGGCCTTGTCGTATTCGCGGTTCTTGTAAAGATCGAAGGCCAACTGATACTGGGTTTCGATGTAATGCTGCTGCTCGGGGGTCAGACTTTCGAAGGTCGGGCCTGCCGCCGTTTTCTTCGTGTCTTTTTTCTGAGCCTTGGTCTGCTGATCGCCGGTATTGAGATGAGCACGGCGCTGGGGCGAACTGTCGTCCATCAAAAGCCAGATCACGCAAAGAACGAGCGCGCCGTAGATGATCTGCTGTTTGGTATTCATCGCTCGATAGCGGTCGAGGTATTTACCGATGATCGATTTTTTAGGCTCCGGCGCATTTTCAAAAGAAGGCGGAGCGATATTCTCAAAGCCCTGAACCGGCGCTTGAAACGGTTCGTTCGCGAACGGAACGGCCATTCCAGGGCTCATCGGGGCCAAGCCGGGATTCATTCCCACATTCAGCCCTACATTCAACGGTGTCGCCACGGCGGCCGCCTCGTGCGGCGGAACCGGAATAAACTGTTCTTTTTTGCGCTCATAATCCGCTTGCAGGATTTGAAACGTAAAGACCGTATCGCCGATCTGCATCTGATCGCCGCTTTGCAACTCGTGTTCGTCGACGACGGGGTTGCCGTTTAAGAGCGTCCCGTTCGCCGAGCCCAGATCTTTCAGCAAAAATCGCAAGCCTTCGCGCTTGATGATCGCGTGCCGACGCGACGAACGCTTATCTTCGAGCACGACGTGACACTGTTGCGAGCGTCCGATCGCGATTTCGTTATCGCCGATTTCGTATTCGCCTTGATTGCTGTCGCCGCTTCCGAAACGAAGGACCGCGCGAACCCGTTCGGGCGCGTTAAAGGCCCGGGTGACCCCGTCGCTCGAAACCGAACCCAGGTCGTGCGTGCCGGTCGGCTGCGAGATCGGGTTCTCAAATCCGTTTTCCGCGTTCCCCTCTTGCGAAATCGCCTCAACCCCTTCGGGCGGAGATGATGAAAAGTCGAACCCGCCCAAATCAGGCGATGCGATTCCGGCATTCTCGTCGACGGATGGAGCCGCATCGGAAGCGGCCGCTTCTTCAAGCGCCTGCTCTTGAGCAACCTGAAGTTCGGACGGCAGCTCGGTCACGGCCTGTGGGTCGAGCTTCATCGTCTCGGTATTACTGCGTTTGGTCGCCAATTTTTCTTCTGAGACGCGGATTTCGAACGAACCCAATTCGAGACGGTCTCCGTCGCGCAACATGGCCTGAGTCGTTTCGGCGCCATTCAACTTGATCCAGCCGAATTTCGATTTCTTCTCGAACTCGACGCCGTTCTCGGTCGATCGCAACAAGACGTGCTTTCTCGAAATTGCCCGGTCGTCCAAACGGATCACGCACGCTTCATCGCGCCCCACCCACATTTCTTCCTGCAGGGGAACCTCTTGGAGCAACTGTCCGTTTTGAAAAACCTCTAGCCTCATCGCCGCACTCATACCTTATTTTCCCTCATCAGAGGGTTCGATCCAACTCCTCGTTAATTTTTTTCAATGCATCCTCGCACTCCACGAAATCGGGGTTGCTACGATCATAATACATCAAACGCATTGCCGGTTCATAGTAACCCTTTGCTTCCCGCAGCCTTCCCGCAACGCTTTCCTTCCGGGCGGCGGCGATCATGCTTTTGATCTCGTCGTCGATCGCCTTCTCGGAACTCGCCAGATAATGACGGGCGAGTTCGTGATTGGGGTTCACCTGAAGGGTCAGCTCGAACCGAGCCTTCGCCCGCAGGTAATTGCCCTCGCGGTATTCGCGAAATCCTTGACGGTAGTACTCCTCGGCGGTCTTCGCCACTTCCTTGGTCACGCCGGGCGGAAGGTAAGACGCCAAAGAACGATCGGTCTCTTTCTTTGCTTTGGATTTCTGAGCCTGAGTGACCGGCGCTTGCGGAGCCGGTTGATTCAAATAAAAGTAAGCTCCGGCCAAGATCACCACGAGCAGTAAGGTCCGGGCGTTGTTTTTCTTCGGTGCTCCGCCTGCGGGCGGCGCAATCTGAGCCGACTGAGAAAGACCTTTGACTTTGATTCTCTGATTGATCAATGCCTGGTCCTGATTCGCCACTTCTTGCCCCGGCCGAAGCGGAGCGGTCAGAACACGGGTCGATTCGGTGCTCGTCAAAAATTCGAAAATGGTGTCGCCGATCGTAAAATGCTCGCCGCTGGAAATCGCGAATTTGCGGATGTATTCGCCTTGAAAGAAAATACCGTTGGCCGAGCCTAAGTCGTTCATTACCCAACCGTCGTGGGTGTAATCCAGCCGCGCATGCGCGCGCGAAGCCTTCAGATCCGAGATCATGACGTCGGCGTCTTCTCCGCGCCCGAATGTGACGGATGATTCTTTCAGCACGAAGATCAAGCCCTGGTCGGCTCCCTTCAAGACACGAAGACGCCCCACCTCGCCGTTTTGGCGAGGGACTTCCACGTTCTTATATCGAAATACCTTCGGCTCTTTCGGAGAACTCACTCCGTTTTACTCCTTCCTCTTAAACACCAGCGCGACTCCCTGTTGTGAAAGCGGACCGGCTCCGGTCGCGATCACCTGGTAACCCACGCCACTGAACTCGAACTCATCCAATGCCGATCGCGACGGAGATCCCTCCACGCGATCTTTCAAATCGTTGACCAACATTAAAAATGCCTGATCGCGTGCGATCTGCTGCAAGTTCTGCCCGATCACGTCCATGCGAATCCCGCTGATTTCCTCGAACTGAGGATTCAACCCGACGACCGTCTGTGAAGCATCGAATCCGATGAATCCGCTTTGTCCGGCCTCGGCCAAGGCTCGAACCGCCGCGAACTCGGCATCCCAGTTCACGATGACGTCTTCCGTGCCCGAATGGAAATCCCCGCCTCCCCCTTTCGGGATCCTCTGGACGGCGGCGTTCACGTTGTCCCAAAGCGACGCCGTCTCTTCTATTTTAAATTCATGCGTGACCTTCGGCAATTCCCCTCGAAGAACTTGATCGAGATCCCCGTTTAAAACCTCGTAGGGCTTAAACGAAAGTCGTAGCAAAATGAAATAAGCGAGGATGCCCGCAATTCCGGCGATCACAAAGCCGGTTCCGTAAGCAACGCCCAAACCGCCGGTCTGAAGCATGTTCCCCGAAAAATCGATCGCGACCACGACCATCGCGCTCACCTGGGTCGTCACCTGACGTGGATCGGTCGTCTTGATCGGTTCGACATAGACTGCCGTCGTCGGGTCGACGAATACTCCCGTCCCGTGCTCAAAACCGTCCTTGAATCGTTTGGCCATCATGATCGCGAAAGCGGCCTCTCGCCCGCCGGCCAAAAGCTGATTCAATCTCGACTGCGGAGCGATGATCTGAAGATTCGTGTTCGTGATGGCGACCAGCTTCACGCTCTCTTCGTTTTCTAACTGAGAAAGATCGATTTGTGACTCGGTATGATTCGCGATCGCAGGCAAGAATCGATCGGCCACTTCGCGAGCCAGCACCCGCGCGCGGATCATGCCTTCGCGTTGAACGCTTTTTTCGGCGAGATCCGACATCGGCATCGTCGAACCCACGACCGCAACGCCCACGACAGCCGCAATCAGAATGGCCACGACCGAGCGGTATTCGCTTTTCATCATCATGCCGTAAAAGAACGGCATGACTTTTCCTTCGAACAGAAACTTGATTTTTTCAGGTAAATCCTTCGGCGCTTCGACGACGGGCGCCCCCTGAGTGATCGGCTCGACCGCCGGACGCCCCGGCATGACCCCGCCCGGAAAAGCACCTCCCGGCATGGCCAGTGCTCCACCCATCACGTTTTCAACCTGAATCGGCATGGCACCCGCCTGCGATCCGCCCGTCTGCACCAGCTCCATCACGAAATCGCCGACGCTGACCTTGTCCCCCGGTTTCAAAGGCTGCTTCTTGACGAGCGCACCGTTGACGAACGTCCCGTTCGTGCTGCCCTCGTCGCGCAAAAATACCTCGTCGTTCGTCACCAGCAAGGCGCAATGGCGCTTCGAAACTTTCGACGCGGTCAATACGATGTGGTTGTCCATCTGACGACCGATCGAGTTTTCACCGTCGATCAACGAAAACGAACTACCTCGGTTCGGACCCGAGACGATCATGAGGCGGTACATAAGACCTCCCCGGCCTTCAGGCCCAATCGTTCGGCCGATCCCGACGGAATCTCAAGCGTGTCGTCCGCGCCGAAACAGCCGACCGGCAACAAACGCCATGGCTTCAGGTTCGGACGGACATCGAGCACCTTCCATTCTTTCGACGGAACGAGCGTCTTTAGAAACACGACGTCGATCGGAATGCTCATCATCCACATGTGAACGCTGTTGCATTTCGGAAACAGCATTCCTTCACCCGACTTTAAATCTTTCCGCCCGATGAGTCCGCGCAGACGGGTCCAGTAGCGAACGGCGAGGATGCCTTCGCTCAACACGGAAACTCCGTCGGTTTTGCGCACGAGAGTGAAACCCATCAGTTCCCCCCCACGAGCGCGTTCAACGCATAAGGCCCGAGCATCACGCAAAGAATCGCAGGCAAGATCAAAAGAAAGGTCGGAGCCATCAACTTCTGGGCTGCGATCGCGCCCAGTTTTTCGGCGCGCAGGAATCGGAGCGTTCGGATCTGGTCGGACTGCTGGCGAAGCACCTTTCCGATCGAGGCCCCCATTTGGTCGGCCGAGACGAGCACGGCGACAAACGAGCTGACTTCTTGCATGTTGATCCGGTAAGCCATCTCGCGAAGCGCTTCGGAACGAGCCGAACCGACTTTGATTTCTTTGAGCACTTGTTCCAACTCGTCGATGAGCGGACTTGGCGCCGCCTTCTCGACGACCTTTTGGATCGCGCCGATGAAATCCAATCCGGCCTCGGTCGAAAGCGCAAGCAAGTCGACCACGAACGGAAGCGATTTCAAAACCTGAACGTGGCGTCTTTTGATCAGACCGTTGACCCACAGATCGGGATAGAAAAATCCTAAAATCGGAAGCGCCGGAAAAAGCTCTTTCGGAACGTCGTACAGGTTCAGTGCGCGGATGAAACCCGCGATCAGCGGAAACACCACGATCAGCAAAATTTTGAATGAAATGAATTCGTCGGCGGTGAGCTCGTTTTTCAGCCCGGCGCTGATGAGTTTTCGGCGGTATTTCACGCGCGAAGCTTCGAGCCGCGATTTTCCTCGCACTGCCGGAACGATGTATTGCGAAAAGAACGGGCGAGTCAGACGTACGAGTGTGTTCGACGTCTTCCGACCTTCGAGTTCACGAAGGTTTTCTTGCGCCGACATGTTTTCTTGTTCACTCATCAACGTCCGAGTGAAAATAAATACGGCACCGGCTAGCAATGCGTAGCCCGCATACAAAACCAATACGCGATAGTCCGAGATGTTCAACATGATCTCTCCCATCATCTTCATCGGTATCTTTCTTTAATAACTGAAATAAGTTAGGCTGTTCTTAAGCGCTCCGAAAAACCGAGCCAAGGTGAGGCATCCATGTCAAAAATTTTACTCCTGTTGTTCGTTTCATCGATCGTTTTCCGCTTCGTCGCGCCTTCGGGCGCATGTGCCGAAGTTCTTTGGGATAATTGGTACACCGTCACCGATCACGGCAAGCCCGATTCGTATTACAACGAGAAAGCCGAACTGAAAGGCGACCGCGCGAAGATTCAGGTCAATACCTGGATCAAGTTCGGCGGCAAGATCAAAAGCGAAAATCTTGGCGCTAGCGCCAAAAATACGACGCTTTTAGAGCCGCTACTCTATGACTTCCGCACCCAGAACGAATTCGGAATCGAAAAAGTCATCGACGGATCGATCATCGATCACGGAAAAGTTTTTTCGGTCAAGATCAAGGAAGGCGATCATACCTCGAAGCCGCTTCGTGCCGAAATGTTGCCCAAGCTGATCCTGTCGTCGTTTTTTCCGATCTGGATTCATAAAAACTACAAACGCATCAACGGCGCGCAACCGATCGAGTTCCATGCGATCGTCGAAGATCAGGTCGAGAAGCAGGTTCCGGTCGCCGAGGGAACGGCGTACGAGATGAATGCCGATGATTTTTCAAGAAAAACTAAAACGCGAAAACTCCGCATCGAGTTCAACAAAATCGTCGCCATCTGGTATGTCACGCCCAAGGGTGATGCGATCAAGATCGAAGTTTCGAGCCTTGAGCGGACGGTTCAAAAGGTCGACCGAAAAGTTGCGGAAAAATTCTTGAAATGAAAAACGTCGCGCGCCTGATCGTGGTTTTCGCCCTGGTCTGGTTCGCGGCTCGCAGCGCGGTTTATCTGCTTCCGGGAAATCCCGCCGACTTTTTGGTGCACGAATCACTCGTTCAAATTCCGGCCGAAGTGCTTCGCCAAAAGATGCAGCTGGATCAAAGCGTGTGGCACCGACTGTTCTCGCTACCCGGGACCGTTTCGCTCATCTCGAAACAAAACAGCTGGTCGCTCGTCGGCGAAGGGCTCATGAAATCGCTGACCCTCGCAGCGTTGACCCTCGTCCTTTCGGCCTGTTTTTCGGTTTTTTTGCTGTACATGAGTTTCATGTCGAAGCGCTGGAAAAAGTTCTCGGAAAGCTTTTCGCTCACACTCGCTTCGATGCCGCTTTTCGTCTTCAGCCCCATCCTGCTGCTCGTATTTTCGTTTCGACTGGGATGGTTTCCGGTCGCCCAAAACCCGCTTCTGCCCGCCTTCGCACTTTCATTTTACCTGACGGGCTTCTGGTTTCGAACCCTTTCGCGAAAAATGGAGGCCTATCTTCCTCAAAGCGCCGCTTCGGGCGCGCGAGCTCGAGGGTTGAGTGAAAGCCGAGTTTTTTTCGGATACGTGTTTTATCCCTCTTTAGGCTCGTTCATGGGTTTTTTAGGAACTCAAATCGGGATACTCTTAAACGGAAGCATCATCGTCGAGATCATCTTTCAGTGGCGCGGCCTCGGGAGTATCCTTTCAGATGCGGTGATGAGCCGTGATTACCCGGTGATCGAGATCTGCCTGATTCTGGTCACCTGGATCACACTCTTAAGCCAGCAATTGGGTTACATCCTTCAACGCAAGATGGAGCCCCGATTGTCATGAAAACTTTCGCCAGGCTCTGGCTCGGATTTTTCTTTGTCTCGATGGTGACTGCGGCTTATTTTTCGCCCGAGATCGAGGCCTTTACCCTGCCGCGCACGCTTCAATTCGGTTTTGACGTGTTCGGGCGAAGCTGCATTCTGCTTTCGCTCGATGCCGCCTTTCAAAGTTTCAAGATCATCCTTCCGATCGGGTTTTGTTGCTTGGTCTTGGCCTTTTTCATTTCATTTTTGAAGACGATCGACCGTCCTGTCTTTCAATTCGGTTGGAATACTGCGATTGACACGCTGTCATCCCTTCCCGGATTTCTGATCGCGCTTTCCTTCAGCGTGTTTCTCGGCGGCCAGTTCCTGACGGTTCTTTTGGCATCGGTGTTTCTCGTACTTCCCTATCTGATCCGCTTTTTTGAGAGCCAGATCATCCAACTTCAGTCGCAAGAGTACGTCTTCAGCGCAGGCGCTTTGGGCGCGACTCGAATTCAGATCTTTCGGCGCCACCTGTTACCCGACCTCGCCCGTTCGGTCGTGTCGATCTTTCCCTTCCTCATGACCCGGCTTCTCATTACGGAGACCTCGCTCTCCTTCTTAGGCCTGAGCTCGGACGGCGCCCACGAAACCTGGGGCAAGCTGCTTTACCAGGGCAAAGACTATCTGCTCGAAGCACCGTGGATTTGCTTTTTCAGTGGGTTGCCGCTGTTTTTGACACTTCTCTCATTCCACATTCTTTCCAAGTCTGAATGATATTTTTAGGGGCTCTACTCCAGAACCCCCTCCACGGCATCCTGCCTTGCCGCTCTCGCCTTCCTGGCTCGCGGAAGTCGGGGTTTCTGAAGTAGAGCCCCTCAACGCATCACTCAAAATTTGATGGGAATGAATGGTCATGATCAATCAAACTCAGTGGATCGAGGCTTTTTAGATCAAGGTTTTCCCGACTTCCGCGAGCCATGGATGGCGAGAGCGGTAAAGGCCGGATGCCTGGGGAGGGAAAACCTTGATCTAAAAGGCCTGGATGAACTGGTTTTGAATGATTTTCGGCGGTGGGTTCGTTACACTGTCGGTATGTTGGACTCAGGGTATTCCGCAGGCGAATTAGTGATCATGGGCTTCAGCGGGAAGTCACTCTCGGCAGAAACGTTGAAGACGATCCGAGAGGAGCACGTCTCGCAATTCATCCTCTTCACCCACAACTACGAATCCAAAGAACAACTGATCGCGCTGACGGATGAGCTTCAAGCGCTTGCACCCGACTCACCCTCGAAATTGCCCTTCATCGTCTCGGCCGACCAAGAAGGCGGCCGCGTGCAACGCTTCCGTGAAGGCTTTACTCGTTTACCCACCGCGAAGCGGATCGGTGAAGTCAACTCGCCCAATCTGGCATTCGAGGCGGCACAGATTCAAGCGCGTGAACTTTTCATGGCGGGAATTCAACTCAATTACGCCCCCGTCTGTGACATCAACACGAACCCTCAAAACCCGGTCATCGGTGACCGTTCATTCGGCGATCAAGAACCGCTCGTCACGCGCATGGCTTCGGCTTCGGTGCGCGGGCTACTGAGCGAAAACGTCGAAGCTTGCATCAAGCATTTTCCCGGACACGGCGACACGCACCTCGATTCCCACTTCGCGCTTCCGACCGTGACCACTCCGCTTGAAACGCTTCGTCGGCGCGAATGGATTCCGTTTCATCGCGCGATGAAATCGGGCTGCAACTTCGTCATGAGCGCGCATGTCATGCTCCCCAACATCGACCCCGATCGGCCCGGCACGCTTTCGCCCGAGTTTTTGAAAAAATATTTGCGCCAAGAGCTGATGTTTCAGGGAGTCGTCGTCAGCGATGACATGGAAATGCATGCGATCACGAAAAACTTCGGCGCGACCGAGGCTCCGATTCTGGCCTTGCAAGCGGGTTGTGATCTGCTTTGCTATCGCACCGAAGAGCAGACGAAGATTGCGATCGAAGCGATTCAAAAGGCGATCACCGACGGAGCACTCAATCCGGCGGCACTTCAACAGTCGATCGATCGCATTCGCAAAGTCCGGGCTCAACTAAAGCTCGCGAAAGAAATCCATTCTATTCAAGAACGCTTGGAAGCCATCGGAAGCGCCCGCCACATCGAGCGCATGGCTCAAATTACGGCTGAGTCTTGAGATCGGGGCCGGGATCATCCCCGAGCGGATCCAAAATATACGTATAGCTCGTCAACGCGCCATACAGATCGTTCTCCCCCACCCACACATAACCGCCTTCGCAAGTATGGCGAGGATCGTACTCGGAACAATCCGATCCGTAGGAATTTTTAATCAGATACTGGCACTCGCCGGATTTTCCGTCGAATCGGCGCCCGACAAGCAAGGTCGAATGAAGATCGTTGAGCGAATGCACGTATGAATCGGCGTTGTCGAGAAAGCCGTAGAAAAAATCGACCGTCAGTGGGGTGTGCGTATCGAGCACTCGATTGATGTGAGTAAATGCGTTTCTCCCCTTCAATCGCATTCTGATCTGGTGAATCGTCCCGGGATAAGGCTTGCGATCTTTCTCGCAGGCGGTGACTCGCAGTTGATCGATCAATTGGGTGCGGCTCGTGTTCGCTAAGATGGAATAAAGCTGATCTTGCGAAACGGTTTTGAAAACGTAAGTATAAGGCAAATCCGAAGCGCTCAGATAAAACCCGTCGTGCACCTGTTCCTGAAGGTTCAATAAATCGGCGATGGCTTCTTTTAATTGTATCGGATGATCGCCCGTCGCATCCCGCTTCGTCCAAGTGTCCGACGGAAACACCGATTCCGGGCAGTATCCCGCCGCCAACGAAGCCCAGAGCGCACTTCGAACGAAGCCCGTTTCATGAACGGCTTTGCCGCTCAGCCAACGCATCAACCGAGCCCAAGTTCCTCGATTGTATTGAAGGGCAACGTCGGCCGCCGACACCGGTTCTTGAATTTGAAAATAGTATTGAAGGTAATCCGCCGTCGCATGAGCGTAACACCAGTTGATGTCGCCCTGGTTTCGCATACGAAACGGAAAGCCCTGGCGCAAATCGACCGTCGAACAATGCGGCGCCATCGTCATGTAATACGCATTCGCCGACGGCACTGTAAAAAGAACAGCGAAAAGAAGAATGGCCGAAACCCCTAAAAACCTCATCGAAACGGATCTATCACGGATCTCCGCGATCTAAAAGGAAATTGGCAACAATGTGCGTCGCACAATCGGGTTGTAACTCATGCGTGGAAGCTTTTCGAGCCCGATCGACGAATGAATCGCGTATAGACAGGCCGTGGGCTTTTCGCCGGCATGAAGCGGTTCCAGCGCGAAAATCGGGCCGCCTGAATCGCCCGAAACCGATTTCTGGTCGGTCGCGAGTTGAAGTTCCCCTTTCAGGGACTCCAGCCCCGTGCCCTGAATTTTAAAAACGTGCTCGGTATTTTTTCCGTCTCGACCGCCGAATCCCACGCGGTATAAAGTGTCTTTCGAGTGGGTTTTACGACAAATCCGAATCGGCGAAAACGGAAGCGCCTTGCTGAATTTCAAAATTCCGATATCCGAATCCGATTTCGAATGCGCAGGATGATAATCCGAGCTTTTCATCGGGCGATCGGCCGCGATCCAAGCGGCGGCAAGGTGAATGTGATGATCGGTGTTGTTCTCTACGCAATGGGCGGCCGTCAGTACCGTCGAGGCATCAATCACCACGCCCGAACAATAACCGATATTTCCGTTCGACACGCGTGAACGAATCAAAACGGCATGATCCAAAGTGGCTTGCCCTAAAACAGCAGCCAAAACAGCGGAAGGAGCCGCAGCGGGAACCGCGATCGTCGGATGCGGCGAATGCGGTGCCTCGGCCCAAGCGGCTTGCAAAAAAACCAGACTAAAAAGCAAGGATTTCATTCATCGTCCTCACCCCGATTTTGGAAGATTCCCCCCACTTTGGCAAGCCCGTTGATTTATATTCTACTTTAGTGTAAAAATGCGTGAATGACCCTCGCTTTACTTGCATTTTTATGGTCTCCATTTTTTGGATCGACGGCATCGTTCGCCCAAACCCCGACCCTCGATGATTCGCATTCGTATTTGCAATGGTCCGATCAAATCCTCTCGGATTTCAGCGAAGCGAACTGGCGGCCCGAAGTCTGCGTCCCCTTGCTTCGTGAGTTAGCGACGAAACTCGATCAACTGGAACCCTCGGCTTCGACCGATCTACAAAACATTGCTCCGACTCTGATGGATCGTCTCTGGCACGCGCGGCTCGAACTGCATGATCGCATCGAAGGTTCGAACGACGATTGCGTGCGCGAGATCCGAAATACCTTTCGCCGTTTCCGTTTTCTCGAAGATTTTTTGGGCGAGATTTCATTTCACCCCGAAAACCTCGACCCTGATACGATGGATTTCTCGGCCCAGCCCGTCCCGATCGACGAAGCAGCTCCGGGATACCTGCTGCAAACTCGTGACCCGGATTTTCACCTTCAGCCCGGCGACGTGATCCTCGCTCGGGGGGTGAGCTTCTTAAGCGCGATGATCGCCAGACTGGGCGACGTCGATAGTCAGTTCAGCCATGTCGTGTTCGTCACCGAAAACCCCGACACGCATCAAATCGAAACGATCGAATCTTACGTCGGCGTGGGCGTCGATCTTTACGACCGCAAAACGGCGCTTCAAAACGAAAACGCCCGCCTGCTCGTGCTTCGCCCGAAAGACCATGCCTTGGCCGAACGTGCCTCCGAACAAATGCGAGCCTTCGTCAAAGCCCACCAGGGCATCGACAAGATTCATTATGATTACGCGCTTGATTTCAACGATCACACCACGATGTCTTGTGCCGAGGTCGCACAAGTCGCGTTCCTGAATGCCTCGAACGAAAGCTTCACGTTGCCCGAACGTGCGAGCACGCTTTCGCGCGGATTGAATCTGGTCAAAAGCCTCGGCATTCGCCCCGGAAACACCTTTACCCCGGGCGATCTCGAAGCCGATTCGCGATTCGACATCGTGGCCGAATGGCGAGACCTCAGACTCACGCGTGACAGCCGAATGCGCGACGCGATCTTCAGCAAGGTCGTGCAATGGATGGATGAACGCGGTTACGTCTTACACCCCAACCTCACTGCAAAGCTTGCCCGAGGATTGATCTACGACCTTCGACGCACTTTTTTATGGCCGCTCGTCCGAAAGGCGCTCAAGGTCGACGACTTTTCAAAAGAAGTCCCGCGTTCGATGGTGGGTACGGTCGCCCTCTTGAATCCCTTCGGTGAGGGCCTGCTTCACGAATTAAAACAACGCGACGAAGCCCAAGAGGCGAAAACCGGAATCCCGATGACTTACCTCGATCTGGATCGGGCACTCGAAGAGCTACGCACCCGCGATGAATCGCTTTTTGCGCGACGGAAGACCCGCAAGCAATCACTCATCCTGAGATTCTTGCGATTCTAAAATTTCTTTAATTTCTTCGTAGGAGTGGAGCTTCCCCTTGCCCACGCCCGGACAAAACGAGGCGATCTCGCGGTTCCACGTTTTCGGGTTCATGTTCTCGGGCCAGAACGGCCAGGTTCGGCAATGCTCGGGCCGGGCCTCATAGACCCCGCAGCGATTTCCGCCTTCGAGAAAAATGCAATCCCCTTCGGGATGCCCCGTAAGCCCCATCTCGCGCGGGTCGAGCAAAAACACGTGACCGTCGCGCTTGCCACAGTATTTTTTCAGGAACGCAGGAACGGTCATTTTAAAATATTTTGCAAAACGCTTTTGATCCGGTTCGTTGAGGTAGACATAGCCGTAACTCCCGCGCGAAGTGCAACACTTGCCCGACCCTTGGCATTCGAAACGGATTCCTTCGGCATAGAACGGTTTTCTTCCCATGGCTTTTCGATGATTTCAGTTTAGTCGAAAATCGTCAAGTCATCGAAAACCGTTGATTCATTGGTAAATTATCCTTTTTTTACATAAACAACATTGATCTCACAACCATCCTTCCGTATAATGCGCCCATCGAGGTATTCCTATGTCGTTCATCAAATCCCTTTTTGTTTTTTCAGCGCTCATCGCTAGTTCGGCCTTCGCCCAATCCTTTCAGGCGGGTGAAAAACTCACCTACAGCGTGCAATGGCATTACGGCCCCATGCTCATCACCGCAGGGCACCTCACCTCGACGATTCAAACGGCGGCGACCGATGCGGACGGCAACGCTGTTTATCCGATCGTGGCCTTCGCGAAATCGAGCGGCATCGTCAATACGTTCTACCCCTTCCATTACACGATCCGAAGCTGGTGGGATCAAAACGGTTTCAGCCGCCGCTTTGAAATGCACGGCGCTGAAAAATCCGATCGCAAGGATCAAGTCGAAATTTACAATTACACCACTCATCAAAGCTCCATGCACCAAGTAACGAATCGCTCGGTTGATCGCGACTATTCGCTCGCAGACAACACCCAAGACATCCTTTCCGTTCTTTATTACTTCAGAACGGCTCATCTGCCTCGCCCCGGTCAATCCGGGCGTTTTCCGATCGCCTACGAAGGTGCTCCTTGGCACGTTCTGGTCAAAAACGTCGGCCATGAAGTCGTGAAATTCGAAGGCAAGAAAGTGCCCGCCGATGTCTATCAACTCGATTTCTACGAAGGCTCCCATCTCGACAACGCCGGAACCAAGATGTGGGTCTCGGCCGACTCGCGCCGCCTCGTCCTCAAGCTCAATTCAAAGGTGAAGGTCGGAAAAATCTGGGTTAAACTCGACTCAGTAAAATAATCGGTAAAATAATATGAAAACTGCCGACATGGATTCCATTCCCGAAGCGCTGACCTTCGACGACGTTCTTCTACAACCCGGTTACTCCGAGGTCTTACCCACCCAGGTTTCGACCCGCGTGCGCTTCACGCCGAAGATCACCCTTCACATCCCGCTGCTTTCGGCGGCGATGGATACCGTGACCGAAAGCAAAACCGCGATCGTCATGGCGCAAGAAGGCGGCTTAGGCATCATCCACAAAAACCTCACCGTCGCCGACCAAGCTTTCGAAGTCGAAAAAGTGAAAAAAAGCGAATGGGGAATGATCTTAGACCCGATCACAATCGACCCCGAAGCACCGATTGCGCGCGCGAACGAGTTGATGGCGACCTACAAGATTTCGGGCGTGCCGGTCACCGTTCCGACAGAAGGTGGAAAAAAGCTCGTGGGCATCATCACGAACCGCGACCTTCGTTTCGAAGAAGACTTTAGCGTCGCCGTGAAGGCGCGGATGACGAAAACCCCGCTGATCACCGCGATCGAGGGCACGACTTTGGCCGAGGCGAAGATGATCCTGCGCGAGCATCGGGTCGAGAAGCTTCCGGTCGTCGACAAAAACGGCTGCTTAAAGGGCCTCATCACCATCAAAGATATTCAAAAACAACGCGCGTATCCCCACGCCAATAAAGATCAATACGGACGCTTGGTCGTCGGTGCTGCTACCGGAGTCGGTGAAGAAGGCTTGAAACGCGCCGATGCCTTGGTCGAAGCCGGTGTCGATGTTCTGTGCGTCGATTCCGCCCACGGGCATTCCAAAGGCGTGCTCGATGCCATTCGACATTTCAAAAAACGTTACGGCTCACGCATTGAGATCATCGGCGGAAACGTCGCCACTGCGGACGGAACGCTCGCTTTAATTGATGCCGGAGCGGACGCCGTGAAAGTCGGAATCGGACCGGGCTCGATCTGCACGACCCGGGTCGTGGCCGGAATCGGAGTGCCTCAACTTTACGCCATCTCGGAATGCGCGAAGGCCGCTCACTCGAAGGGTGTTTCGATCATTGCCGACGGCGGGATTAAACTTTCGGGCGACATTACCAAGGCGCTCGCGATCGGTGCCAGCGTCGTCATGGTCGGCTCGCTCTTTGCCGGCACCGACGAATCGCCGGGCGAGATCCTTCATTATCAAGGCCGCTCGTTCAAGATGTACCGAGGCATGGGCTCGATGGGCGCGATGTCGCAGGCTCACGGCTCGAAAGACCGCTACTTCCAATCGAGCGTCGAAGACGCCAAACTCGTGCCCGAAGGCATCGAGGGCCGCGTCCCTTATCGCGGAAGCCTATCGTTCAACGTGCACCAGCTCATGGGCGGCTTGCGGGCCGGCATGGGTTACGTCGGCGCCGAGACGGTTCCCGCGCTTTGGGAAAAGGCTCGTTTCGTCCGCATCACGCAATCGGGCCTGACGGAGTCGCATCCACACGATATTGTCGTGACCAAAGAAGCTCCCAATTACCGGACGAACTCTTAAGCAAGGGGAACGGACATGAACAAGATTCTGATCCTCGACTTCGGCTCGCAATACACCCAACTCATCGCGCGCCGGGCGCGCGAACTCGGGTTTTATTCGTTTATCATTCCGGGAAGTGCCGCTTTTTCGCGCATTCGCGATTTCGAACCTCAAGCGATCATCCTTTCAGGCGGTCCTTCGAGTGTCTACGAAGAGAATAGCCCGAAGCTTGCGCCCGAATTCTGGCCGTGGATCGAGCAAACGAAACTTCCCCTGCTCGGAATTTGTTACGGCATGCAGCTGATGGTTCAAAATTTCGGCGGCCGAATCTCGCCCGCCGATCAGCGCGAATACGGAAAGATGGAAGTCGAAGCGCTTTCGTCCTCTCCGTTTTTCGAGGGCGTTTCTCGCTTTCAGGCCTGGATGTCTCACGGCGACGAGACGCTGGCGCTTCCGTCCGGATTCACCCTCGCCGCCAAAAGCGCCGAAGGAGCAGTCGCCGCGATCACTCACGATCGTCTCCCGATTTACGGCATTCAGTTTCACCCCGAAGTCACCCATACCGAATCGGGGACGACGTTGCTTGAAAACTTTTTCGTTCGCTGCGCGGGCCTGAGCCCCGACTGGCAAATGAGCCGCGTGATTGACGAGCAAATTCGAAAAATCCAACACGAAATCCCCGCCGATGCCCACGTCATTTGCGCACTTTCGGGCGGAGTCGATTCGACCGTGGCCGCGACCCTCGTGCATCGGGCAATCGGCGATCGCTTGCATTGCGTGTTCGTCGATACCGGGCTGTTACGCTATCAAGAAGGCGACCGCGTGATGGAGCTTTTCACTCGTCAGCTGCATCTGCCCGTGATGCGCGTGAACGCAGAAGAGCGTTTTCTTTCGAAGCTTGCGGAGGTCACCGACCCTGAACGAAAACGAAAAATCATCGGTGCCGAATTCATCGCCGTCTTCGACGACGCGGCCCTGTCGCTTGAAAAGCAACTAGGCACCCGTCCGAAGTACCTGGTGCAAGGAACCCTCTATCCCGACGTCATTGAAAGCGCTCCGCCGCCTTCTTCGTCGGGCGAGGCCAAACATTCCCATACGATTAAATCGCATCACAACGTGGGCGGCCTGCCTAAAGATTTGAAGTTTTCGCTGATCGAACCCTTCCGCGATCTTTTCAAAGACGAGGTTCGCGAAATCGGTCGCCAGCTCGGCGTGCCCGAGGCCTTCATTCAACGGCATCCGTTTCCGGGACCGGGCCTTGCCGTCCGGTTGTTAGGCGAAATCACGAAAGAAAAGCTCGATATCCTTCGGCATGCGGATGAAATCTACATCCAAGCCCTGCGCGACGAGAATCTTTACGATCGCATCTGGCAGGCCATGGCGATCCTCTTGCCAGTCAAGACCGTGGGAGTGCAAGGCGACGGGCGGACCCATGCCCAGGTCGTCGCTCTGCGCGCGGTGACGAGCCAAGACGGAATGACGGCCGATTTTTATCCGTTCGATCTGAACTTCCTCGGAAAAGTTTCGCGCAAGATCTGCAACGAAGTGCGCGGCGTGAACCGGGTTGTCTACGATATCACTTCAAAGCCACCCGCCACCATCGAATGGGAATAAAGACGGTCGGAGTTCCGGCGCATTCCCATTTCTGAAATGAAATTTCACTTTACTTTATTATTTAATCACTGTATAAATATCCCACTCCAAACGTTTGACCGCGAGCCACAGCGATGAACCTGCAACTGGATTTACTACCTCCTTGAGCAGCAACGAGAAAGAACGCTCCGGTTTAAAGCCAACCCTTCAATTCCAGTGTCGAATGCGAATGAGATGAAGGGTTGGCTATTTTTTTTCGTTTTTTGACCGTGCCCAAAGCTCCCGCGCGACTTCGCGGGCTTCGACTCCCCGATATTTTCTCAGCGAACCCACGAGCAAAGGGTTCAACACTCTCATGGCGCGGCCACCGATCGCATCCGCCAGTCGAAACGCCTGCCGCTTACCGAGCAGCACCGACGGATTCAAGATCGCCAACGACGGAAGCTTCAATGCCCGAACCGCATCTTCGGTCTCACCTTTGACTCTCAGATAAAAGTTTCTGGAGCGTGAATCGGCACCCACGCTCGAAATCATGCCGAAAAAACCCGATCCGCTTTCTTTCGCGAACCGAGCGAGCTGAATCACCGCCTCTTGGTCCACTCGGCGAAACGCTTCTTGCGATCCGGCCACTTTCATCGTCGTTCCCAAACAACAGTAAACGGCATCAAAACGAAGGCCTTGAAGCGAATCGAGCCAGCGAGGCCCGAGCTCGGCCAGATGCAGACGAATCTTCGGCGAAGTCAGCTCCAACGGACGACGCGAAAGAACGTGGATTTCACTCACGTCCGAATCGCCCATCAATCGTTGAAGCAGTTGCTGGCCGACCAATCCGGTCGCGCCCGCTATTAAAACCTTCATCGCGCCTGACCCAACCTTATTGAAAAATAACCAGCTCGGCACCCGTTTCGATCGCCTGGCCTTCCGAAACCTTCACTTCGCGAACGATGCCGTCTTGGGCGGCCTTGATCTCGTTTTCCATCTTCATCGCTTCCATCACGAGCAGGCCCTGACCCTTTTTCACGGCATCGCCCGCCTTGACGTGAATGCGCAGGATCTTACCCGGCATTTGCGATTTGATTTTCGCGCCCTTTTTCACCTTGGCATCGCCGCCGGTCGATTCCTCGCCGGCTTTCAAGAACGCAAGCCCGCTTACCAGACTCGCATGCCGACGCTTCAGCAGCGTGTACTGAGGTTGTCCGTCGTCGTTCACGGTCTTACGAACGTCGTAGCCGACGTATCCGGCTTGGGTTTCAATCCAAATTCCCTGATCGTCGCGAATCCATTTCACAGTCTCGGCGCGTCCGTTGATGTCGACCACACCTTCGCCCGTTTTTCCCTTCGGAGTGCTCTTCCAAACCAGTTTTTTCGAACCGACTTTTCCTTCGATCATCGCAACGACTCCCATTTCGCCCGTTGGTTCCAAAGCGAGGCACTCACACCCGCCTCGGTCGACGAAGTTTCAGCGCCTTCCGTCAGTCGCAAAAGCGACAAGGCCAGCGCCTCGGCGTCGGTCACTGCATCTGCCGAACGTGTTTCGTCCGCTGTCAAAGCAGGGTTTCTCGGAATCAAATCCGTCGTCGTATTGCCTTCGATCACGTCCGGGCAGCGGGTCAGCCGCTGTAAAAACACGACGTTCGTCTTGAGCGATCCCTTCGCCTCACCGTTCGGCGATTTCGGCGGCTCGACCGAAAGCTCGTCCAAGGCAACTCGCATGCGTGCCACGGCCTCGTCACGCGAGCGACCCCATACCGAAAGCTTCGCAATCATCGGATCGTAGAACAAACTCACTTCGCCGCTGGTTTCGTACGCCGAATCCCAACGCAAGAACGGTCCGTTCGGCTGAAAAATGCGCCCGATTTTTCCGGGAGCAGGCAAAAAGTTTTGCGGATCTTCGGCATACACCCGCACCTCGATCGCGGCACCCCTGCGTACGATCTCGTCTTGCTTCGGAAGCGTCAGCTCGCCTGCGGCCAGCAACAATTGCATCGCCACGAGATCCACGCCCGTCACCCATTCGGTCACTGGGTGCTCGACTTGCAAACGCGTGTTCATCTCTAAGAAGAAAAAATCGCCCGCGCCGTCGACGATGAACTCGAAGGTTCCCGCTCCGGCGTAACGAATCGCGCTCGTGACTTTCACTGCCGCTTCGAACATTTTTTTGCGGGTCTCGGGGTGAGTCTCTAAAATCGGTGCAGGCGATTCTTCCCACACCTTTTGGTGACGCCGCTGAATCGAACACTCACGTTCGCCCAGATGAATTGCGCCGCCCTGACCGTCGCCGAAAACCTGAATCTCGACGTGATGCGGTTCTAAGATGTACTTCTCGACGTACATCGCACCGTCGCCGAACGCGCTCAAAGCCTCGCGCGAAGCCGATTCAAAAGCCGAAAGCAATTCGTCCTCGTTATCGACCCTGCGCATGCCTTTTCCGCCGCCACCGGCCGTGGCTTTGAGCAAAATCGGAAATTTCACCTTCTTCGCGAATTCCAAAGCCTCTTTCGCGTCCTTCACCGCGCCGGGGCTCCCAGGCACACCGGGCAAGCCCAGCTTCTCGACCGTCCGACGGGCGGTGATCTTGTCACCCATGACGTTCATCGATTCGGCCGAAGGACCGACGAAAACCAAACCCGCTTTTTCGCAAGCTTCGACGAAATGCGCGCGCTCGGATAAAAACCCGTAACCGGGATGAATGTATCGAGCCCCGTGCTTTTTCGCGGCTTCGATCACGCGATCGGCGACGAGGTAACTCGATTTCGGTTCGGATGCTCCGATGGACTCGGCCTCGTCGCAAAACTTCACATGCTCGGAAAACCGATCGGCGTCCGAATAGACTGCGATCGTTTTAAAGCCCAACATCTTCGCCGTCCGGGCGACGCGAATCGCGATTTCACCACGATTGGCGATCAGAACCGGCTCTCGTTTTTTCGATGAATACGACGTCATAGCGGAATGTTCCCATGTTTGCGCGAAGGACCGCGCTCGCGTTTGCTGCCGAGCAATTCCAGCGCCTGAATCAACCGCATGCGGGTGAATTTAGGCTCGATCACTTCGTCGATGTATCCCAACTCGGCAGCTTTGTATGGGTTCGCGAATTTTTCCTTGTACTCGGCGACGAGCTTCGCGCGAGCGGCGTCGAGACTGCCCGCCTTCTCGGCTTCCATCACTTCTTTGCGGTAGAGAATGTTAATCGCGCCATCCGGCCCCATCACCGCGATCTCGGCATTCGGGTAAGCGAGGTTCACGTCGGCGCGGATGTGCTTCGATGCCATCACGTCGTAAGCACCGCCGTAAGCCTTGCGGGTAATGATCGTGAGCTTCGGCACGGTTGCTTCGGAGTACGCATACAAAAGCTTGGCGCCATGGCGGATGATCCCGCCGTATTCTTGTTGCGTGCCCGGCAGAAAGCCCGGAACGTCAACAAAAGTGACCAGAGGAATATTAAAAGCATCGCAGTAACGCACAAAGCGCGCAGCCTTCGTCGACGCTGCGATATCGAGACAACCGGCCAAGTGTGCGGGCTGGTTGCCGACGACGCCTACCGTTTGGCCGTTCAGTCGCCCGAACCCGACCACGATGTTCGCCGCATAGCCTTTGTGAACTTCGAGAAAATCACCGTCGTCGACGGTTTCTTCGATGATGCCTCGGATGTCGTAGGGCTTGATCGAGACGTCGGGCAAAATTTCTTCGATCTTCGTCGTCAGACGATCGACCGGGTCGGAACATTTCTTTCGAGGAGCCGCATCGAGGTTGTTCGACGGCAAGAACTCCATCAGCCGGCGCACGCCTTCGAACATCGCGCGCTCGTCCGGATAAACCAGCTGGCACACGCCGCTCTTTTCGGCATGAGTCTCGGCGCCGCCCAGGTCTTCCTTCGTCACTTCTTCGTGAGTCACGGTCTTAATGACGTCAGGACCGGTGACGAACATGTACGACGAGCCTTCGACCATCGCGATAAAATCAGTCATGGCCGGGCTGTAAACCGCACCGCCCGCGCAAGGGCCCAACACTAAGCTGATCTGCGGAATCACGCCGCTCGCCTGTACGTTTCGCCAAAAAATTTCGGCATAACCGCCCAAGCTCTCGACCCCTTCTTGAATCCGTGCTCCGCCCGAATCGTTGAGCCCGATCAGAGGAACGCCCGTTCTCAAAGCGAGATCCATCACTTTACAAATTTTCGAAGCATGGCCCGATGAAAGCGAGCCGCCGAAGACGGTGAAGTCTTGCGAGAACACGCAGACCTTGCGCCCTTGAATGGTACCGTATCCGGTCACGACGCCGTCGCCGTAAATCTTCTGCTGATCCATCCCGAAGTCGGTGCATCGATGGGTCACGAACTGATCCATCTCGACGAAGCTTCCTGAGTCGAGCAAAAGATCAACGCGTTCGCGTGCGGTCAGCTTGCCCGCTTGATGTTGTTTCTGGATGCGATCGGCGCCGCCGCCCAGTTCGGCAAGGCCTTGCCGACGTTTCAATTCTTCCAACGGAGAAGAAGGTGTGGATGACTTTGACATAGGCCTTTAACTTATTCCAAAGTAGGGCTTTTCGCACCCCCTTAAATACAAAAAACCCAATCATTCTGACACCTCGCATTGCCTGACATTATCCATTGGTTATTTAATATCTACTTTGAGTTTACAAATTTAGTTTGAAGCAGTAAGACCGACCGCGAGAGAGAGACTTGCATGCCGTTATTATTTTTACTCGCCTATCTCGTCGCGCCCGTTGCGAGTTGGGCTCAGACCACTGCAGAAGCCCCCGAATGCTTCCTCGACCGTTATACGACTCCGACTTCCGGCCCGGACTCGGCTTTCGACACTGAGTTGAATCGACTGAAAGACGCCGATCAGCCGCCGCTGCCGCGATATCTGCCTTATCCCGTTTACAACATGAAACTCACGGCGGGCGAACAGACCTATGCCATCCGGTTTTTGAAATCACTTTCGTTCCCCGACGGCTACGACGATTGCACGAACCTCGAATGTCTTTTTGAAAAAACCTACGCCGAGTCTTTTCCTGAAAAAACGGAATGGGCCAAAGTCATTTCGTATTGGTATGAAAAAACCGGTTACGGCGTCAGTACCGGCCCGAACGACGGACTTTTCGAACCCGAAGAGCTGCGCGGGATGTGGGTTTTAGCAAACCTATTGCCCGATTTTTATCGCAAGCTCCCGACCCTCAGCGACTTTCATCGGATTCCGAACGGCTACGTCGGCGACGACGGCGCGGTCGGCGTTTATTACCCGGGTTCGCGGCAGATTGAAATTGCCCAGCTTACGACTCGCATCGCGAATCATCGCTTGCTTGGTACTTTTCATCACACACTCGTTCACGAGATGTCGCACGCCTTCGATCGCTCGATCGGCACCCCAAACGGCTGGTTTTCAGAATCGCCCGAATGGATGGGCTTAAGCCAATGGCAGCGCCTTTCGCGCAACGACTGGAAAGCCGTCGACGGAAACTTCGTCTCGGTTTACGCCGCGACCTCCCCCAATGAGGATTTCGCCGAGAGCATGGCCTATTTCATTCTCGAACCCGATACCTTGAAAAAAATCGCTCCCGAAAAATTCGAACTGATTTCGAAAAAATTCTTCGACGGCAAGGCCTTCGACACCGATTCGCTTCATGCCGCTTACTTGGCCCAGCTTCAAGCCGTCGCCAGCGACGGAGAAGCGGCTGTTCGCGAGAAACTGGCCCAAATCAAACAAAATGATTATTACGCCTGCGGAGCCCTGACCCCCGCCGCCGAAGCCACGCTGATTCAGCAAGCCGTCCATTCCACTCGGTAATTTTTGCCGACTCGGGCACACCACACCCATGCTAAAATGACAGAGTGATGCGTTCTCGGATTTTATTTTTATTCGCACTCTTCGCCAGCCTCTCGGTGTCTGCTCCGGCCCGAGCGTCTTCGTCTTACATCGAACTCGGGACTTCACTAGGCACGATGAAAAACGGCGATTCATTTTTTCATCAGCCGAATGCCACGTCTTCAGGGTTCGGCTTCGTCGGAAGCTTAAGCTTCTATTATCCCGTACTTTCGGCCGGTGACGTGCTCGACTTCGATCTCGGCATTCAAAATCGACTGACCCTGACCTCGAACGACTCGCACTCATTTGCGATGGATAACCCGCATCTCTCGGCCCGGATCGAGTTCTGGCGAATGTACGTCGGCGCCGGTTACGCGCCTTACACCTTCGTCAGCAAACCCGGCGAGGGAATCACCAGCCTTCACACCAACCCCGATCAAAAATCGTACTTCGTCGAAGGCGGTTTGATCTGGCGGGTCATCCCTGAATTTCAAGTCGCCGCGACCTATGCCTTGGAATTCGGACTTCCTTCCGGCGGAGGCATCAGCCCCACTTCGGCCGAGTATGGTTTGCGCTTTCGTTTCCCACTCAATCCCACGGAATTGGGAAGGGGCGGCAAAGTCGATTACGACGGTCGTTATCCGTTTGGTTTCATGAAGTAACCCACCACTTAGATATCCTTAGATTCGGTTTTTTCATCGTCACATCTGCAAATTTCTGCAATAGTTAAGAGCATGGAAAAGTTGAAGACACTCTTTAAGGCTAAGGCAGACCAACTCTCGACCGAAATCAAAGATATTCTCAAGGAACACGGGACAAAACCCATCGGGCAAGTCCAGCTGGCGCAAATTTATCAAGGCATGCGCGGGATCACCGGCATGGTCTACGAGACCTCGCTGTTGGATGCGCAAGAAGGAATCCGCTTTCGCGGTTACACCATCCCCGAGCTTCGCGAAAAACTGCCGAAAGTCAAAGGCGGAACCGAGCCGCTTCCGGAAGGACTCTTCTGGCTCATGCTCACTTCCGAACTTCCGACCGACCAAGACGTTCAGGGCTTAAGCAAAGACTGGGCGGAGCGTGCGAAGAACATTCCGGCACACACCTTCAAGGCAATCGATGCCCTCGACGTCGACACGCACCCGATGACCCAACTCGTGGTCGGCGTGATGGCCTTGCAAAAAGATTCGATCTTCGCCAAAAAATATGCCGAAGGCGTGAACAAAAAAGATTACTGGAGCTTCGCCTACGAAGACACGATGAACCTCATCGCACGTTTGCCGGCCGTCGCGGCCTACATCTATCGCCGCAAGTATAAAGGCGGGAAAGCCGTTCAAGCCGATTCGAACCTCGACTGGGCCGGGAACTTCGCTCATTTACTGGGCTTTGACCAAGACGGCTTCAAAAAACTCATGCGCCTTTACATGACGATTCACGCCGACCACGAAGGCGGAAACGTCTCGGCCCACGCGACTCACCTGGTGGGCTCGGCCCTCTCGGACGCCTACCTTTCGTTCGCAGCGGGAATGACCGGCCTGGCAGGACCGCTTCACGGCCTGGCCAACCAAGAAGTCATCAAATGGATTTTCGAGATGCAAAAGTCGATCGGCTCCGACAACCCGACGAAAGAACAGATCGCCGCTTACGTTCAGAAAACCCTGAGCGAAGGCAAGGTCGTTCCGGGTTACGGACACGCCGTCTTACGCAAAACCGACCCGCGCTTCATCGCTCAACAGGAATTCGCGAAAGAGAACATGCCGGACGACAAAATGGTCAATACGGTGTGGAAGATTTTCGAAACTGTTCCGCCGATCCTGCAATCGCTCGGAAAAATCAAAAACCCGTGGCCGAACGTCGACGCGCACTCGGGCGCGCTCCTCATCCACTACGGCATGAAAGAATACGAATACTACACCGTGCTTTTCGGAGTCTCGCGCGGCTTAGGCGTGCTCGCAGCGCTCTGCTGGTCGCGCGCACTGGGCTTCCCGCTCGAACGTCCGAAGTCGGTCACGACCGAAAACGTCAAGGCATGGCTCAAGGGCGAAGACTCGATCTGGGACTAAGACCGAGGACCATTCGGCGACGTCAGCGGAGTCGAACCTCGCAAATACCAACAGCGAGGGCGCATACCGGCGCCGTCGACACAGGCACCTTGATCTTCATCCGTGGGCGAGAAATCGACCCAAGAATCCACATCGCATAAAGCGGCGGCCTTCCAGGTTTGCAGGCGACAAGCATCGTCCGAATATCCGCTGTAAGTCGTCAGAGGCAAACGATAATTCGAACGGTCACCGTAATCGAGTTCGCGCGGCAACTGACCTCGAATTCCGTCTTTTCTCGCCTGTTGATTCCGTCGATCGACCATTGCGTTGATCGCTATTTTTCCGATCGTCATCACCAACGAGCAACGCGCTTCATCGACGGCGCCTTGGCAAAGCGAATGGGGCTCGACTGGCGGTAACACGTCGGCCAGTCTCGGAATGCACTTCATGGCGGCAAAGTAATCGGCTTGTCCTTCGATGTTGGTGTAGGTCGGGATGCCTTCGCGCATGGCTTGAGCATCCGGCAGATCTGCCGTCACCGGTCCGCTTCCGCCGAGCACATGCCCGAGTTCATGACAGACGGTCGACGCGAAAACATTGATGTCAGTCACGGCCCGCGAAATCGAGATCGTCACCCGTTGTTTGCGTCCGTCGAACCGCGTGTAATCGGAAGATTTCGGATCGGTGGATTTGATTTTTTCGATTCGAAGCGGGAGCGGCTTCAAGGCATCCAGCTCGACGGCGAATGCGTCGCCGATTTTTTGAATCACCCTGACCTCGTCCGGCGTGAACTTTTCAGGGTGGATAATTTCGATCGCCTGGGCGGACGGGATCCCGCCGGTCAGCACGATTCCTAAGGATGCAAGTAAAGGAATCATTCGGCCTCCATTTTTCAATAAAGACACTAGAATAAAACCGCTTCAATGTCACGGCAAAACGAAAAAGCCGCAGCACTGGAGGGCGCCACGGCCTTTAAAATCAATGGAATCGATTGAACTCGCGCGATCGGATCGCGACGATGTGCCCCTTATGCAGCCGCGCCGCCGTCTCCGCCGGGCTCGCCATCACGGGCGCCCTTGCGTTTGTCGAGGCCGTATTTTTCAACCTTCATGATCAGACCCGCCCGTGAAATCCCGAGCTCTTTGGCCAGCTTCGATTTGTTCCATTTCGCTCGGCGCAAACCTTCTTTGATCATGGTCTTTTCGAGTTCTTCGAGCGCGTCTTTCAACTTGCCCGCGAATTTGAAGTTGATCGATTTTCCGCCCGATCCCGCCGAAACAGCGTCGCGGATCCGGGGTGAAAGCAGCTCAGGGCCGACCTTCTGGTCTGCCCCAGAGAGCACCACCAGACGCTCGACTTCGTTTTCAAGCTCGCGGATGTTTCCGGGCCACGAGAAGTCGAATACCTTCTCCATCGCCCGCGAAGTCAATTGCTTGAGCGGCACGTTCTTCTCTTTGCAGCTTTTCAGTAAGAAGTGATCCACCAGAACGGGAATATCTTCCTTGCGGTCGCGCAGCGACGGCACCTGAATATTGATCACGTTGATTCGATAATACAAATCTTCGCGGAACGAGCCTTCTTCGATCATGGCTTTCAGGTCTCGGTTCGTTGCCGCGATTACCCGCACGTCCACTTTCTTTTCTTCGGTTCCGCCGACCGGAATCAGCGTCCCTTGTTGCAGAATCCGCAACAGTTTCACCTGCATCGTCAGGCTCATATCGCCGATCTCGTCCAGAAACAAGGTTCCGTTATGAGCCATCTCGAAGAGGCCCTTTTTATCTTTGATGGCGCCCGTGAACGATCCCTTCACGTGACCGAACAGTTCGCTGTCGAGCAGGTTCTCGTTGAACGCCGAACAGTTCACGGTGACGAAGCTTGAGTTCTTGCGAGGCGAATTGAAGTGGACCGAACGCGCGATCAGCTCTTTACCGGTTCCGTTCTCGCCTTGAATCAGTACGGTCGCCTCGGACGACGACACCTTGTCGAGCAGCGAGTAAAGCTCCTGCATCGGCTTCGACTTTCCGATCATCTGGTTGTAGCTGTAGCGGTTTTCAAGCTGGTTGCTGAGCGCGTGAATCCGCGCCTCGCGTTTCGAAATCTCGGTATGAAAGGTCGTGATCTCTTGTGCGACGAGATCGACGAGCTCGTAAAAATATTTCACTTCCGACGGCACGAGCGCCTTCAGCTGCTGAAGCGACTGCTCGAACACGCCCTTGTCCATGCCCCGCTGCTCGACGAGCGCCGACGCCGAAGCGATCTTAGCCGGAGTGGTTTCGGATTCGATGTGGCAGTACGCGATGACCGCGCCCAGGTATTCCCCGTCGAGCACGACTTTCGATGCAAAAACTTTTTCCAGGCCCAGCGGCCCGGTCGTGATCAGGTGATGATCTTTGCTTTGAGAAAACTGATCCGAGGTCTCGCGAAAGAAACTCAGCAGCCATTCGCGGCCCTGCTCTTTCGGCAGTAAGTTCGAGCACAGCGGGTTTTTGAATTCGCGCTGACGATCGTACGGATCGTAATTGCGGACGTTTCCGCGCTCGTCCACGAAAAACACCTCGGCATGGAACCATTGTCCGATGATCTGTTGCAGCTTTCGAATGACGTGGATGTGCTTCAGTTCTTCCCAATTGATCATATCTTTTGACCTCGCTGTCTAACGTATCGTCAAAAGTCAGGCTAAACTTTAGTCAGGACTGTAAAAACTTAGAGCACCTTTTGCTTAAAGAACTCGAACACTTCGGGCTTATTCCACTTCTGCG
>Ga0164242_10000455_pt1 | contig 49282 bp, 44 predicted proteins | sample OricomgcompostMG_FD_108783 | JGI IMG/M metagenome (GOLD analysis project Ga0164242, IMG submission 108783) | Miracle-Growth compost microbial communities from Emeryville, California, USA - Original compost - Miracle growth compost (MG) ...
GCAAGAAGGACTGCTCTTTGTTCCGCAGATAATTTACTAAAGGCTAATCTGATCGCTTTGGTAGTCATCATGTCTGATTTTCTATAAATCTACAAAATAACACGCAATTTTAAACTATAGCCTTAGGAAATCTATTCCACCAATTATTGAGCAAATCTTCTTTGGGTATCATTGTTTTACGGTTACAACTATTGAAAAAGTCATCAAAGTCCTTAAATCCGTCTTTAATACTCTCAATCAGAGCTTTTTTGCAAATTAAGTTCAAAATAGATAGGAGGCATATATCCTATCGATGAATGCAATCTCTGGGTACTATAATATAAGGATTGTCTGCATCACTCATACTCTGTATGGCCCTGCAGTTATTGAGTAACCTACGAAAGGCATTTCCAGCATATTGTCCCCCACGATCCGAGTGAATAAGTAATCCTGGTTTTATGGATCGCTTCTGAAGAGCTCTTTTAAAGGAATTTATTACCAATGATTCCCGCATATGCGAATCTAAAGACCATCCAATAAGTCTCCTGGAGCATAAATCCATCCAGGCAGAAAGATAACTGAAAGAACCATTCGCCACAGGAATATAGGTAATATCTCCTACCCATACCTCGTTAACCGATGAAGGGAACTGTCTTTGTTTACCAAAAACCGTTTGTTCGGGTTTGTAATACACCGCTTTGGACACTTTTTTACCAGATCTTCTTTTTGCCAACGTTTCAGGGCTTCGGCCGCAGTAGCATAATCGGCTTTAGCTATCCGCAACATTGAAAAAAACGCGACTCAACCGCTTCAAAACTGGAGTTTGATGATCCCTCAGCCATTCATAATTTTCAAAGACCGGGCCCAGTTGGTGAAAAATCTTCCAGTTTCTACAGCGCGCGGGCAGCAGAAACTAGATTTTGACACAATTGACTTTACACACCCAAAATATACTACATTCGCAGAACAAGCATTCACGTCCTATGATTTTCACCATGATCCTACAGGAGCTCGTAGAAAACACCAAATATCTCTTTCATTCAATCATGAAAAAGATAGTAATTCTACCATTATTGTCTATCATTTCGTTACCTACGATAGCTCAGAATAAATATGACCTAAAAATCACTCACCTCACCGCTAACTTATATGTCTACGTAAGCTACGGCACATACCAGGGAATGCATATTCCTGCTAATGCGATGTATATGGTTACTGATAAAGGCATCGTATTATTTGATACTCCATGGGATAAACGTTATTATCAGCCCTTACTAGACAGCCTATGGAAAAAACACCATAAAAAAGTAATTCTATGTGTCTCTACCCATTATCACGATGACAGAACTGGAGGTTTGGAATACTATAATAAGCAGGGTGTAAAGACGTATACAACCTATATGACGGATTCTCTATCAGTTCTTCACGACAATAACCGCGCAAAATTCATATTATACCAAGACACCGTCTTCCATCTAGGGCGGGATAGTTTCATCACCTGGTATCCGGGCCCTGGACATACCACCGATAATATCGTCATCTGGTTTCCTCGACAAAAAGTTCTCTATGGGGGATGTTTGGTTAAAAGTGTCTCAGATACGAGCCTTGGTAACCTGGAGGATGCCAATGTGAAGGAATGGGCAAGCTCTCTGCACCGGCTGCAGAAACGGTTTCCGCATCCTCGCTATATCATAGTAGGCCACAATAGTTGGAAGGACAAGCAGTCTATCCTACATACTTTGAAATTGATTGCCCATCAGTCTGCCGATCTGTGAACCTATCATTGAAAATCTCAAGAATAGGGTGCCGCTATTGTTGTCTTCGCACCCAATTATTAACGAGCTACTTCTTCTTCTTTTTTCCACTGGATTTTGGTTTTGTCAGGCTTTTTTGAAGCTGATCAAACAAATCATTGACCGGAGCATTGACCACTGCTTTAGGAGCAGGCAATTTTTTACCTGATGCTTTTGCCCGGATACGCTTCATGAGCTTTGTGGTGTAAGTATCCTTAAAATTGCCTATATTAAAATTATCGGACATCTGTTCCACCAATGTCTTGGCCATGGCTAATTCTTTTTTCGGAGTTGTCGTCTTCTTTATTTCAAACTCAGAAGGATCCCTTATTTCATTAGCGAAGCGTAGTGTATGCAGAATGAGAAGTTTCTGAGCCGGTCTGACGACCACGGGCTTCTCCTTATTCCTTAATACGAATGTCCCTACTCCTGCCCTTTGAGAGTTGTCCAACACCTCCTGTAAAAGGCTAAATGCTCTCTCCCCTCCCTTTGCCGGGGCCAGATAATAGGCCGCGTCAAATAAAATCACATCTATTTCAGAAAGCTTGACAAATTGCTCAAGATCGATGGTTTTAGTTTTTTCAGGGCTGGCACTTTCAAAATCTTCATCGGTCAGCACCACATACTTCCCTTTTATTTCATACCCTTTTACAATATTGTCCCATGGTACTTCCTTTCCGGTATTTTCATTAATCCGCTTAAACTTGATATGGCTGAGATCCTTCTTGTCCAGCATATCAAAGTCCAACGCCCTTTCCCGAATCGCGGAGAAGAGTTTAACAGGGATATTAACCAGGCCAAATGCAATAGAGCCACTCCATAGGGATCGCATATCAAATATATTTTAACATTTGTAATTAATCTATTAGAGCCTTCAGCCTTTTTAACGCGGTTGCCATATTCACTCCCTTTCCTAATGTTTCCTTAAACAAATCACCGCGTTCCTCTAGCATTTCAGGTACATTGTTTAGCGTATAATCACTCACCTTTAGCCCTTTTTTAACTTCATCCCAATACAGGGGCATAGATACCGTCGCTTTCGGCTTCGGTCTCACCGAATAAGGTGAAGCAAGCGTTGCCTGCGGCCTGTTCTGCAAAAAATCCAAATAGAGTTTCCCGCCCCGCTCATTAGTCGACCTCTCCAGCGTAGTATAGCCACTGGTTTCACGATGGACCAGTGTCATAATTAACCGACCGAACTCCTTAGATTGTTCATAGGTATATTTAGCACCCAACGGGATATAGACATGTATGCCCGTGGCACCCGAGGTCTTGGGAAAAGCCGATATTTTTGCCTGCTCAAGCAAATCCCGAATAACCCTGGCCACTTCAATCACTTGATTAAAACTCGTTCTTGTCCCGGGATCTAAATCAAGAAGACACCAATCCGGGTAATCCGGCCTTTTTACGGTACTACTCCATGGATTCATCTCTATGCACCCTAAATTCACCATATACATCAGTGTGGCCTCGTCTTTTACTACCAGATAATGCTTGTCTTGCCTGTCAGTTTTACTTCTATACTTATAGGTGGCCGCCCAACTGGGGACCAGCCCGGTAACATCTTTTTGATAAAAGCTTTTCCCCTGATAACCGTCCGGGAACCGATAAAGCGATTGGGGACGGTCCTTCAAATACGGCAAAATGTAGCGGGATACCTTATCGTAATAATTGAGTAAATCTCGTTTGGCAATCTTTCCTTTAGCCCAAAAAATTTTATTTAGATGGGTAAATTGAAGTTTATAATGTCGTATTATCTTCGTCTGTGTATTGCCCGAGTCATCTGCGAGAAGCTTCGAGGACGCCTTTATCCGTCGATTTACCTTCCTCTTTGTCTTGGTTTTTGTCTCATTTGAGACGCTTGTGTGGTTATCGGACGAAGTAAGTTGTTCCTGCTCTGCGACCGGAATATCCATTGCATCACGAGTTACTTCTTTAGCAGACTTATCTTCCCTAAATCCTTTAAACGAAGGATGCCGGAATAAGCCCTCATCGGTAACTTCTGTAAATCCAACCTCACAGACAAGCCGAGGTTTCAGCCAGGTAACCTCCACGTTAGTTCCCAGATAATGCTTAATAGGTTTCCCGTTAACCTGCATTTCATCTAAAGGACTCTTGTCAATGATCAGTGGTTTAAATATTCGAAGCATCTCTTTCTGCTGCTGGTCCTTAAACCCGGTGCCTGCTTTGCCGGCATATTTCAGGAACTTCCCATAATATAAGCCCAACAACAGCGCACTAAACGATCGGGAACTTCCCCGATTTCGTGTATATCCTATGATGATCACTTCCTGACTTCGTTTTAATTTGATCTTTAACCAGTCGTTTGATCTAATTCCCGGAAAATACTGGCTATCCACCCTCTTTGCGATGATCCCCTCTAATCCCGCTTTTTTGGCAGCGTTCAGAAAAGAAATTCCTGTTCCAAGTACCGAAAAACCAAGTCGGATAATATCATGATCTTTAGGCACAATGGCCTGAAGTATCTGCTTTCGTTCCTTAAAAGGGCGTGTCATTAACGACTTCCCATTATACCATAACACATCAAACACATAATATTGAAGCTTCCCATCACTTTCCTGGTGCCAGTTCTGAAGGGCACTAAATTGCGACACTCCATTTTGATTGGCCACCACAATTTCACCATCCAGAACCACTTCAATGTTCCATTCTTTCAATGCATTATAAATAGGGTAAAATCTTTTATCAAAAGGCAAGTTATTTCTGGATTTAAGCTCTGTAATCTTCCCTTTCCGGAAAGCCAAAGCACGATATCCGTCCCATTTAATCTCAAATTCCCATTCGTCATTATCAAAGGGGTGATCTGTGGGCGTGGCGAGCATGGGAGAAAGATCCCGCGGGAAAACGGCTTTTTTGGATTTTTTCAAAATAGCTTGAATAGCAGCAGAAGTGCCTGCCTCCCCGTTATCTTCGACTTTTTTTTTATGGGAACTAGAACGGCGGTGATCGGAAGATTTATCGGTTTTTCTTTGAGTTAATTCCCTTTCCGTTTGTTCAATGGTCTGTCCGGTTTTGACAGATTTATCCTTTTGGGTAATATCCGTTTCGGAAGCGTATTGATCGCGATGTTTAATAAGCAGCCATGCATTAGGAGCCATCCCTTTAGTTTTGACCAACGCAAATTCTCCACGTAGTTTTTTACCCTTCAGCCTAAACTTCAGGGAACCCTCTTTGAGTTGCTTTAATAATACCTTTTCAATGGCAGCCTTATCTTTAACGTTTTCGATAGGCTGATATGTCCCCTCGTCCCAGACAATCACTGTACCGGCACCATAGTGGCCCTTGGGTATGACTCCTTCAAAGTCTTTATAATCATAGGGATGGTCCTCCACCTTCATGGCCAGTCTCTTATCAGCAGGATTTAACGATGGCCCCTTAGGGACTGCCCAGCTCTTAAGTACTCCCTTCATTTCAAGGCGAAAATCATAATGCAATCGTGAGGCGTCATGCTTCTGCACGACAAAATGCAATGAAGAGCTTTGATTATTACCACCGGAAGGTTCAGGAGTTTTATCGAGTTGACGTTTTTTTTGATATTCCCCCAGTTTTTTCATGAGCATCTATTCTTGATTGAGGCGGGAAGGCCTGATGGCTTCCATCCACTTGGACAACACCTCTACAGTGAACTGTCTAATGGCCATGTAATGCTTAGTTCAAAACAATTAGCAGGCCAAGGTCGTTTATCCATCGGGGCTTCAAAAGAATATTCAAAATTCTGTTCGGTCCGAGTATCGATGCATGCTGCAGAAATCCTGTAAAACACTGAATATTTGGTTACTCCGCCGTTCTAAAGTGTAGAATTTATTCCCCACCTGCATACGGTGCGCAGGTGGTCCGGGAAGGATAGTCCCTGTCATCTAAAATTGCGAGAAGGAAAAATGTCGCTCTGTACCTTCTGCTTTCCTGGCTTCTCATGATTCAATGTGATTTCACTATTGGGGGATATTTCTTCTTTTTTCCCGGGAAGGAGTTTTTGAAGCAAGGGAGTAAGATCGTAGCAATGTTTGATAACCACGTGAATCACTTCTCCTTCCCGTTGCAGCTTCCCTTCTGCCATTAACAACCGGGAAAAAAGTATTTCTTTTCGAAACTTCTCAAGCAGATGAGGGAAAGCTACCAAATTTGCATTCCCGGTTTCATCTTCTATCGTAATAAAGCATATACCGCTTGCAGTGCCCGGCCTTTGCCGTACCAATACCAATCCGGCTACCCGGACCCATGCCCCGTCAGCAGAAAGATGTATCTCCGAGGTGGTCATTACATTGCGGCTGCGTAATTCCTGTCGAACAAAACTCACGGGATGAGCTTTCAGTGATAATCCCAAAGCCCCATAATCCTGAAGCACATGTTCAGAAAGTAACATTTCGGGCAGAACAGCAGACTCTTCCTGAATATCTATTGGAAGCTGCCCTTCAAACAACCCTATAGGACGGTCTCCAAGAGCTGATATTTCCCAAAGGGCTTTACGCCTATCCAACCCGATAGATCGAAAGGCATCCGCATCCGCGAGTTCCTCCAATGCGTCCTGCGGTACACCTGCATCTCTCACAGAAGAAATTGTCCTATAGGGCTTTTGCCTCCCAGCCAACATCGTCTCTGCATCCTGCTCGGATAATCCCTTTACATGCCTAAAACCAAGTCTAAGGGAACAATTCTCTTGAGCATTTCTTTCTAAAGTGTTATCCCAATAGGAATGATTAATATCCACGGGAAGCACTTTTACTCCATGTTTTCGGGCATCGCTGACAATTTGAGCAGGACGGTAGAACCCCATAGGTTGGCTATTGAGCAGCGCACAGGCAAAAACATCCGGATAATAGCATTTGATCCAAGAAGATACATAGACCAAAAGGGCAAAGCTAGCAGCATGACTTTCAGGAAACCCATAACTACCAAAGCCTTCCAGCTGCCGAAAAACGCGTTGGGAAAACTCCCGTGTATATCCCTTGGCCACCATACCTTCAATCAACTTCTTCTCATACTCACTCACCTTCCCTTTCGCTTTAAAAGTAGCCATACTCCTGCGTAGTCCATCCGCTTCTGCCGGAGTAAATCCCGCCGCAACAATAGCTATTTCCATAGCTTGTTCCTGAAATAGCGGAACACCCAGCGTACGCTCCAAAATAGCTCTCAATTCTTCAGAGGGATATTCTTCGGGCTCTTCTTTATTCCGGCGCCTCAAATAAGGATGTACCATATCTCCCTGGATAGGGCCAGGTCTCACGATCGCCACTTCTATCACCAGGTCATAAAAGCACTTGGGTCTAAGCCTGGGCAACATGGACATCTGAGCCCGACTCTCAATCTGAAAAACCCCAATCGTATCGGCATGACTAATCATCTCATACACCTTGGGATCATCCTGGGGCACATCTGCCAAAGTCAACTCTTTGCCATAATGCCTTTTCATCAAATCAAAGGCTTTGCGTATGCAGGTCAGCATCCCTAAGGCCAATACATCTACCTTGAGAAAACCCAAGACCTCAATATCGTCTTTATTCCATTCAATATTAGTACGTCCTTCCATACGGGCATGAATCACAGGACACAAATCTGAAAGTTTTTGTTGGGTAATGACAAATCCTCCTGTGTGCTGACCTAATTGTCGAGGGAACCCTATATACTGCTTTGTAAGCTCGAGTACCTTGCAGAGTAACGGATCCCGAATATTCATGCCATTTTCCTCAATACGCTCTTTATATACAGGTTCATCATGCCAGCCTCTCATAGCAGCGAGCCGATTCAACACGTCCACCGAAAGTCCCATAGCCTTGCCCACATCCCTGACGGCCCCTTTATAATGCACTCTCGTCACTGTAGCTACTATTCCTGCCCTGTCCCTTCCATATTTCCTATAAATATATTGGATTACTTCCTCTCTTCGTTCATGCTCAAAATCCACATCAATATCAGGTGGTTCATCTCTGGCATCAGACATAAAGCGGGCAAAGAGCAATTTAAATTTAGTAGGATCAACTGAGGTTATTCCCAGACAATAGCACACCACAGAATTAGCAGCTGATCCCCGGCCCTGGCACAGTATATTTCGGCTTCTGGCAAAACGCACAAAATCATAGACAGTCAGGAAGTAAGCCGCATAATCTTTCTTCGCAATAAACTCCAATTCAAATTCAATAGTCCGGGAAATCTTTTCAGGGATATTATTCTTAAACTTCTCTTTCGCTCCTTGCCAGGTAAGATAAGCAAGCTCCTCCTGGGGACTACGTCCTTCTGTAGTAATTTCCTCGGGGTATACGTATTCTAATTCATCCAGCGAAAACTGGCAAGCTCTGGCGATTTCTTGGGTCTGCCGTATGGCTTCGGGGTAAGATTGGAATAGATTTTCTATTTCGGAGGCAGGCTTTATATGTCGTTCTGCATTCGGCCAAAGACAATAACCGGCATTGTAAATCGTACATTTTTCCCGTATACAAGTTAAGATATCCTGAAGTTCTCTGCGGAGAGGACTATGATAATACACATCATTAGTAGCTACCATAGGAACTCCCAGCTGCTTACCCAACTGATGTATGCGATACAACCTTTTATCGTCACTGCCATCATAATACCAGGATCCGGCCAGATACAAAGAGTCTCCCAATGCTTCTTGGTATTCCTTAAGGATGGCTTTAAATGTTTTTCCAAGGTCAAATTTTCCGTCCAGATTTATGGGAGGAATCGCAATGAATAACAGACCCGCAGCATGCGCGTAAATATCTTCACGATACAATATGCATTGCCCCTTTTCAGTCCGGAGATTTCCTGTAGTAAGCAGCTGTGAAAGCAGAGAATAAGCCTGCTTATCCGTCGGATACGCTAAAAGAGAGGGACCATCCACAAGATTCAGGCGGCAGCCGGGAATGACCCGGATTTTATATTCCCGGGCACTGGCATGAGCCCGAACGATTCCAGCCAACGTATTATGGTCTGTAATGGCAATTTCCTTGTATCCGAGTCTGGCAGCCTGCTCCACCACTTCCTCAGGATGCGAAGCTCCCCGGAGAAAGCTAAAATTGGTCGTTATCTGTAACTCTGTATATCCCATCTTTATGAAAAAAATCCATGTAAAAACCATTCCGGCTTATCCATATTATGGATCGCATGTCTAAATAACCAATATCTTTCTCCTTCCTCGTCCTCTGCCCTATAATAATCTCTGGGCCATTCCTTCTTGATCCACCATTCACATTCAATTCGTTCAGGTCCATCCATTTTCTGGATTTTCCGCATTCTTCCTTTGTACACAAAAAACAGGAAGGAGTCGCCCGATACACCGGGGGTCACCGAGATTCGTTCAGGTCGTGGAAGCAGATGTATTGGCCTCAACTGCTCAGGCCAGGAGACTTCGGGTTGCTCCTTAAGAGAAAACGTTACCCTAAAAGATCTTTCAGGCCAATAATGGGCCTGGGGCAGATACCGGCGAATAGCTTTCCGGCCTATTTTTCCCGCTATTTTATCCAAGAGTTCTGATACTTCATTTTCACTATCACTCCCTCCCACCTCCCACAGGACTTTCTTGTCAGGAAGCAGCTCTTCGACCAAGGGAGATTCAAGCATAAACAACTCAAAACCCAAATCAGGTTTCAGGCGAGGTATCTGCAGGGAAAATAATTTAAAAAGATGAGCCACGTTTCTGGAGGCATGTATGGTAGCAATGGTAATTTGTTGCATATCCCCATCTACCCGTTGTCCTTTGAACGTGCAAGAACGTATCCCTTTCCCTTCTTTTCTCAACCTCACATGGAGCTTCTCCAACAATTGGGTTAAGGCCACTTCTATTCCCGCTACCGTACAAATAGGTTCCAGGCAAGGAAGATATTCCACATAGGCCTGAATGGGACGAATAGGCTGGATCATTTCAGACTCGTGACCTAAGGCCTGATCCAGCCTCTTTAAAAGTTGGTCATCGAAACGCCTTGACAGTGCTTTTCTCGGCAAGTGAATAAAATCTCCAATTCGGTAAAATCCCAATTTGGTTAATCGTTCCAGCATGAGAGGCTCAAGTCTTAAGGCAGAAGGAGGTAAATCACACAATATAGAATGCTCTTGATCACCCACGATAGTAAGCCTTTGTCTTCCGTATCTGCTGACCGCCCATGCTGCGCCTACCGTATCAGCAATAGCCCCCTTGACGTGATACCCATATTTGTTTAATTCCGTAATTAGGTTTGTAAAGTAAGGCCGTTCTCCGCCCCACAAATGAGGACACCCACTGATATCAAGTATCAATCCATCCGGATAATCTACCGCCACCACAGGCGTGTACCTAAAACACCACTCGCCTATGGCATGAAGTAATTTTTCGGGGCATACGTCCTGATGATCAAAGACCTGAAGTCCAGGCAAGATCGCTCTGCAATCTGCTACGACCATACCGGGAGCGATCCCCTTATCTTGTGCAACCGGGCTGACTTCCTTCACTACCATCCTACTTTGCGCCGGCTGCGCCGTTACAAAAGGCACATGATATAATGCAGGGCGGCGGCGGATCATCCAATCCGTCGTCAGATTACAAAACCAAATCGCCGCAAAACGCCTGTACATATGTATTCATTAAGTCAATTCTGTAAATATTCCTGGAGAGAGGATTTCTTGGAAATTGTCCTCGCCCCATTCTACCTGCCAAATCCCCGGTCTTCCATTGCGGATACGAGGCAACTGCACTTCCCACCTGAAATATCCCAGGCCAGGCATACCCGCCTTCCCCTTACTGGCCAAAGGTTTTATTTTCCACCGAGCCACGCAGGCTACCGGAGTTTCACGCTGGGGGCAATAACGATGGATCATGCCTGTTACTCCGCTTTGTTCCACTGCCAATTGCAATCGCCTGGATTCAATAAAGCTCAGTTCTTTTATCTGTCCTACCACGGCTGTCAACGCATTGCACTTTAATCCTTCTTCAATAGTCCATAACACATCCCTTTGCCCAGGGGTAACAAAAATGATCTTATCCGCCGCTATGCCGAAATGTCCCAGGGCAGGAGGAAACAGGCCTTCTTCAGCGCTCACCCACAAACAATATCCTTGACGGTTCATAAGTCGGCCCAGCAACCCGGCGATAAATCCGTTTGTAGCGGCTTTAGATTCCGGATTATGACTGATAAACTCATGTATTCCGCGCGTGGGAAAGGCTTTTCCCGGAAAAGCTTGTTCTATTCCCTGAAGCCCAATATTAACTTGTGGGTAACCATCCGGCTTCTGCAGGCCTTGCATAATCAAAAGCTCCTTCTGCAGGCTCCGAAAAACATTTTTCTTCACAAGTGTTTGGTCCATAGCACAAATCATGTATCTTTGTTATTAATAATAACATTATTCTATTATCAATAATAACAATTAGAGATGAAACCACAAAACACTTACTGGGCCGCCAACATCCGTTTTTTACGGAAAAGGAAAAAATTAAGTCAGGAAATGTTGGCCCAGGCAGTAGGGATTTCTCGGGCTAAATTGAATGGCTTGGAAAATGGGGTTACTCAAAACCCTACTTTAGGTGATTTAGTGCAGTTTTCAAATTACTTTAAAATCAGCGTAGATACCTTAATCCGGACCGAACTGGCTAAATTATCGGAGTTTAAACTCCGTCAGTTGGAAGCGGGTAACGAAGCCTATGTAACCGGAAGAAATATCCGCATACTTCCCGTCACAGTGGATAAGGATAACCATGAAAACCTGGAATATGTGCCTGTGAAGGCCAAAATGGGTTATAAAGCAGGATATAATGATCCGGAATACATTGCTTCTTTACCTAAATTCAGCCTGCCCAATTTATCAAGAAATAAGACATACCGAATATTTCCATCTACCGGAGAATCAATGTTACCCTTAAAACCAGGCACTGATTTTATTACCGAATATGTAGAAAACTGGGAAACACTTAAAGACACTCCCTGCGTATTGATCTTACAGTCAGAAGGGGCTGATTTTGTATTTAAGTATGCCACCTATCAAAAAGCACAACGCTGTTTTATATTGCGTTCTTTAAATGAGGAAGAATATGCCCCCTACAGCGTTCCCGCCGACGAAGTACTAGAAATATGGAAGTACCATAAGCATATTACCGATGAACTGCCGGAGAAGGAACCTTCTCTGCAGCAGATTGCGCATATGCTCAAAGAGCTTAGGGCAGAATTAACCCGGCAGAAAAAAAATCTACACTGACTTTTTAAGCGGCTTCTACAAACGAGCCGCCAAAGTCTGATTGAATTCCCTATCTTTGCCCATACATAAGCACAGGGTGCTGGATTAAACCGGCTGAGATTATACCTGAAACCTGATTTGGATAATGCCAACGGAGGGATGCGTTCAGAATTTATTGCCCCGATATTGGTTGTTCCATATCGGGGCTTTGTAATTTCCCAAAAATTAATTTATGGAATTACAAAAATCAAATTTTGAACTCGTTCCTGCTAAAAACTCCAATTGGCAAAATCGTCCCGAATGGTTTTTTAACAGGGCGTATACAGATACCTACGAACAGTGGTACGAAGGACCATATAAGCGGGCAGAGATCTGGCAAAAAAAAGTCCTGGAACAACTGATATCCAAAGATACCCGAGTAAAAACATTACTCGAATTTGGATGTGGCACCACCCGGTTCACCCGATGGTGGAAAGACATTGGCATCGAGGCTACCGGAGGCGACATCTCTCCTTTAATGCTGTCTCAGGCATTACATCATTTTGAAGGGGACCTGATTATGGCCGACTCTCATCATATGCCTTTCAAGAATCACAGTTTCGACGCCTTGGCTTTTATTACTACGTTCGAGTACTATAAAAACCCGGTACGGGTAATCCAGGAAGCGGCCCGAGTCGCCCGGCACGGCATAGTCATGGGAATGATGAACCGAAATTCACCCAAAGTATTGCGGCGAAGAGTACAACAGTTATTTGGCAAAAACCTTTTCTATATTACCGCGACTTTTTACACCCCTCAACGGTTATCAGAAATTATTCACCGGGCTTTGAAAGGAAGGAATTATTCCATAGAATGGACCGTTACAGGACTACCTAAATGGTTCCCCATACAGCAGTGGGGGGTTCCTTACGGCGATTTCTTTGGTCTATACATTCGATTTAACGACGATGGAATATGAGCAAGAGCCTTGGAAAAATAGACCCTATCCTGTTCAAACAGTATATTTTCAATCACCTGGGCACTGCCCGAACAGAAGTACGGACAGGAGCCCAATACGGTGTGGATGTATCTATTATTGATTTGCCCGGCAACCACGCGATTGCCCTCACGAGTGACCCACTATCTTTAATCCCCACTCTGGGATTGCGGGAATCAGCCTGGCTGTCCATACAACTGCTGGTTAATGATATAGCCACCACCGGATTCCCCCCGATGTATGGGCAATTCGTATTAAATCTTCCGGATAAATTTTCAAAACAGGATTTCAGGACATACTGGGATTACATGCACCGATACTGTGATCAATATGGAATCTGCATTACAGGGGGACATACGGGCTTCATAGAAGGACAGCATTCTACTATTGCCGGCGGAGGGACATTATTGACGGTGGCGCCTGGCAGAGAAATGCTTACATCCAATCAGGCACAAGCAGGGGATGCTATTTTAGTCACAAAGACCTGCGCACTATCTTCATCAGCCATATTGGCCTTAAGCTTTCCGGAAACCGTAAAAAATAAGCTGGGTACCGAAATATATCAGGAAGCTGCCGACACTTTCTATCACACTTCTGTCCTTAAGGAAGCAATGATCCTAGGAGGCAATAATAACCAGCCACAGATCATTACGGCTATGCACGATGTCACGGAAGGCGGAGTACTGGGTGCCATTCATGAAGTAGCGATCGCTTCTGGAAACGGCGCATGTATTTTTAAGGAAAAACTTCCGGTCGGACATGCCCAGCGAACGGTATGTGCTCTGTTTCAGTTAGATCCTCATTATTGTATAGGCGCAGGATCCATGATTATCACATGCAAAAAAGAAAAAGCGGAGGCAATCATCTTGCAATTAGCCCGACAACAAATATCCTGCGTACAGGTGGGAGAACTCACCCATCAGGACAATGGAATAAAGCTCATCGGCGGAAAAAACAAAACTGATTTGATCTATAGACCGGAAGACCCTTATTGGGGGGCCTTCTTAATGGCATGCAAAAAAGGATGGAAATAAAAAAAGGAATATATCTCATTGCGGATCCTTCCATGGAGGAGACCTCTTTGTTGGAAAAGATCCACCGACTCGTGAGGGAACCGCTAAGTGCGGTCCAGATCTGGGATCATTTCATTAAGGGACAGGACCCGCTGCCATTGATAGAGAAAATAAGAACCATATGTCACGCAGCCAAGATTCCGGTGATCATTAACAACCAATGGAGGCTTTTAGGCGAGTGTCCACTCGACGGAGTGCATTTTGACCACCTTCCTGCGGATTATTCCGCGATAAAACAGAGGATAAACCGGTGTTTTATCAGCGGACTCACTTGCAATAATGACCTTCTCGCAGTCCAGCGGGCACAGGACCTTAGTTTTGATTATATTTCATTTTGCTCCTTATTTCCCTCCTCTACCGAGAATAGCTGCGAACTTGTAAAGTTCGCTACAGTTCAGAAGGCCAGTGCACTCTTTAAAGGACTAATTTTTTTAGCGGGCGGCATCAAACCCTGCCATCTGGAAACATTAAAGCCTCTCCCCTTCGATGGCATTGCCATACTTTCGGGCATCCTGCAGGCAAATGATCCAGTAACTTCTATCCAACAATATCATACCCTATTAAATGACCCTACATGAAACTGGAAACCATTGAGACCAAGCTATGCTGCCCCTTTGACCATGCAGATCTGAAATTGGCAGCGATCACAAAAGACGAAGCGAATCACATTCATGAAGGAGTGCTAAGCTGCCCGGTATGCCAGCGTATATATCCGATTATTAAAGGCATTCCGATCATGAGCCCCGACGAATTCCGGGAACCATCATTAGAACAACCCCTGTTGAATTACTGGCGACAGCAAATGGAAAATAAGGACCCGGTGCACTTCCTCCCTCAACCCGATCATCCAAAGCTTGCTCCGGGGGAAGCGGAGTGCTGAGCACGAGTCAGAGGGAAGACCATTATATCATATTGATTCCTAACAACAAACACATGTATACGGAAACATATTAATGAACAAGTCGGTGGCCCTATTGCCTTTGCTTCAAAGCTCGGTACAGGGTAATCTGCCCGATGGAATTTGGCACTACATTTGTAAACTCTCCTATAACTATGAAAACACTACTATCTTTAAGAAAGAGCCTTTATTTGCTTGGTGTCTGTGCTTTTACAATGGGACTATTTTCATGCTCTCACGACGAAAACCAAGTCGAACCGACCGTTTCGGGATTTATGGCTTTTAACCTATCGCCCGATCAGGCCGTGGTGGGTATCTCCCTGTCCGGAAATACCTTGAACACGCCATTGCCTTATACCAACTATACGGGTGGATATTTGAGGATTTTCCCAGGACAGCGCTCCACAGAATCTTTCGATATAAACAGCGGCAATACATTGGCTTCAACCACCTATACCTATACGCCCGGGAAATACTATTCTTTATTTGTGACGGGACTTAATGGCACTTATACCAATGTGATTGTAGATGATGGTCTGGACACGCTCTCCGCTTCATCCGGAAAATCCTATATTCGTTATATCAACGCAATCATTGATTCCAGTCTGTCGCAGGTAATCATTAATGATGGAGAAGGCGATGTAGTCAGTGAACAGGCCGGTCTTAACAGCGTATCGTCGTTTGTCCCCGTGAATACGGGATCGGTGACTATTTCCATTGATAATGGGGATAAAATTAGCGCTACCCGGAATATCTCCCTGGAAGAAAGTAAGGCCTATACCGTACTTTTCTTGGGCAATCCCGCCGGGATGACCCCCGCAGACAGCATCCAAATCCGGTACATAGAAAACGGCACGCTGACGGTTGATTCCTCGGAGGCCAAGATAAAAGCCAGTGAATAATCTTTGGTTCGGGAGATGGACAGGAGAGCGCGCCTCTGTACTTTACTGTGTGGGGCTCCGTGGCCTGCCATTCCGGTATTCCATGGCTGAAGAAGAAATTTCTTGACCATTTTCCTGCACTTTTTCCGCTGCTTTCGCTCATAATTTTTTGGTAATCCCCCATCATATTGGTATTATTGATAGTGAGAATTTGTTATAAATAGTAACAATTATTCAAATCTGCTATCACAGGCGCTCCACGGCAGAGTAGCCACGGTAGGATTATCAAAAATCGCGGGGGCCCGAAAGTATTCATGGGCCTTGTAGGAGATGGAATACGCCATTGTCGATATAGAAACCACGGGGGGGTATGCTTCAGGATGCGGCATTACCGAAATAGCTATCCTGATCCATGACGGACAATCGGTGATCGAACGCTTTGAAACGTTGATTAATCCACTTTGTCACATACCCACCTATATACAGGCATTAACCGGCATCAACGATGCCATGGTAGCAGATAGCCCCGAGTTTTCCGAAATAGCAGAACAGGTCTATCGCATGCTGGTCGGCCGTATTTTTGTGGCCCATCATGTCAATTTCGACTTTTCTTTTGTAAAACACTTTTTGCAGCTGGAAGGATACGACCTCAATGTCCCAAAATTGTGTACGGTCCGGTTAAGCCGCAAGATCCGGCCGGGATTGAGATCCTATAGCCTTGGCCGGCTTTGCGAAGCGCTACAGATACCCATAAGTAACAGGCACCGCGCCGGGGGAGACGCAGAAGCGACTGCGGTCCTCTTCTCCCATCTTCTTGCCTGGGACCAGGACGGCTGGATACCGGCCATGCTCAAAAAAGGGTCGGGAGAACAAATGCTTCCCCCTAACCTTCCCCGCGAGGATTTTGAAGCACTGCCCCGGGTACCCGGCGTTTATTATTTCCGCGATCGGTCCGGGACACCCGTGTATGTAGGCAAGGCCAAAAATCTTCGAAAAAGAGTAGCGTCCCATTTTACCGGACATAATCCCAATCCTCAAAGGCAGCAGTTTCTTCGCAGCATCTATTCCATTACCTATGAACGCTGCGGTACAGAATTAATGGCTTTGTTGTTGGAAACAATAGAAATCAAGCGTCTTTGGCCGGTTTATAATCGGGCGATGAAAAGGCCAGAGGCCAGTTTCGGCCTGTATGCCTATGAAGACTTGAATGGCTACCTCAGGGTGGTTATCGGTAGACTCATTAAAGGTTCTGTGGCCGTACACAAGTTCTATCGACGGGCGGAGGGCATCAATTGCTTATATAAACTGGTGAGGATGTTCGGGCTCTGTCCGAGGCTTTGTATGCTGGGAACCTGTGCCGAAGCATCGGTTGAACACCCGGCACAAACAGATGGGAACCGCTGCTGTACCGCGCGATTACCTGCAGAAAGTTACAACGCCCGGGTCAGGGATGCGCTGCAATATCTGGAGGCCCACTTGCCCAGTTTTGCCATAGTGGATAAGGGACGTGCTGAAGATGAGCAAAGTTGCATATGGGTGGAAAACGGCTGCCTCCGTGCCATGGGCTACATTAGCCTTTATGCGGACCTCCAGGTTCCTGCGGATGTGCTGGAATCCCTGACACCTTACCACGGCAACCATTATATGGTACAAATGATCAATGACTATGCGGCTCGACATCCCGAAAAGGTGATCCAGCTTGGTTCGGAGAATACCCATGCCCAAACACCTGATCATACTTTTCCGTAGTGATCTTCGATATGTTCCAACACCACTCCTTTCGTTTCAAAAATATAGCGACTTACAAACCACATCATCGCCGCATTAAAGATCCCATAAGCAAAGAAAGTAACGGCGGGTCCCAGTTCTGAAAGCATCACGGGGAAAGTATAAGAGACGATAGAATTGGCCAGCCAATTACCAAATACTGCAAAGGAGGTGGCATTTCCCCGAATACGGTTGGGGAATATTTCAGCCACATATACCCATAAGACAGCTCCCCATGTACATGCAAAAGCGCCTATATAAATAAAAATTGTAATGAGCACAAAGTAATTGTCCAGTGAATCGGCATAAAACAGGCCACCTATAATGAACATGCAAAGCCCCATGACAAGCGATCCCCCCAGCAGAAGCTTCTTCCTACCGATTTTATCGATCATGGCAAAGGCTATCAGGGTAAATATCAGATTCACGATCCCAGTGAGCACCGTTTGAAATAAAACACTCCCTCCTACGTGGGTCCGCTCAAAAATTAAAGGCGCATAATAAAAAATGATATTAATACCGGTCAACTGGGCAATTCCGGCAAATACAAAACCGATAAGCACAACCTTTCGAAAACGAGGAGAGAATATTTCACGGAAATTCATTTTCACCGTCTCTTTCTTGATATCTGCACCCACACTTTTCACCTCCTCATCAGCAGATTCCTCGGAATGTATCCTGGAGAATATCTTGCGAGCCTCTCCTATCTTTTCGCGGATCATCAGCCACCGGGGGCTTTCCGGAACCCACAACAACAGAAAAAAGAAAACGATTGAAGGGATTAATGCAGCGGCCAGCATAAAGCGCCATTGGTTTTGTGCGGTCACCATCGTGTATCCGCCGCTTGCAATCAGATAATTGGAAATAAAAGAGAGCAGAATACCCAATACGATTGCCAGCTGTTGCATCATGCCCAATCGGCCGCGAAAGTTAGCCGGAGCTACTTCCGATATATAAATAGGCGCCAGGGTCGAAGCCATTCCTATCGCCAGTCCCCCAATAAAACGATAGGTGACCAGTTGTCCGTAACTTCCGGCTATCCCGCTACCCAGAGCCGCAATAACATATAGTACAGCAGTAGTCAGCATCATGCGCTTTCTACCAAAACGATCCGCCAAATTACCAGAAAAAAAGGCTCCCGGAATGCATCCCAGAGACGCCGAAGCGACCACCAGGCCGATGGCAGAGTCGCTAAGAGAGAAATAGTCCCGTAACGCAGGCAACGCTCCCGCAATGACCGCAGTGTCGAACCCAAACAAGAGGCCACCAAGGGCCGCTACTCCCGAAATCAGTATGGTGTACTTTTTCATGAAATGATTTTACAAGGCATCTGTCCATAGACGTAAATCCCAAAGTCAGGGTAAGTTCAGTGAGCCCCGCCAAATGTAATATGATTCATTTTCATTTGCAAAAAAGCTCTCCTGCTGCGTACCCATTCCAAAAAATTGCCTTATTCCACCGTTATTTGCTTATTTTTCGGCGCAGGAAAGCGCCTCGCCATACAGCGACCGTTGGGCCGTTACCCGTTAATTTCACCAATTATCTGTAAATCGTTAGTACAGCTCTATGACCGCAGCAGGACATCCCAGACGCCACATTTTACTATATGCGTTGTTATTAGCCGGGACAACAGCAATTTCTTTATCTGGTTGTCATAAAAGCCCGAGAAGCGATAGTGATTGGCCTGTATATCTTGGGGACAAATCGGCTAGCCACTACTCTGCATTAAACCAGATTGACACCACAAACGTCGATCAATTAAAAATAGCGTGGACCTATCATAGTGGAGATCTTGACTCGCTTTCCCATTCTCAGATCGAATGCAGTCCTATCGAAGTGGATGGTGTGCTCTATGGCACTTCCCCCAAATTAAAGCTTTTCGCGCTGAATGCAGCTACTGGGATACCACGTTGGACCTTCGATCCATTCGCAGACACTACCCAAACCGCAATTCAGATCAATGTAAATCGGGGAGTGAGTTATTGGGCCCAAGGGGACGATAAACGCATTTTCTTTGCCGCAGGTTCATTCCTTTATGCCATCAATGCCCTGACGGGAAAACCCGTATCCACTTTTGGCCACGACGGCAGAATTGATTTGCATGAGGGGCTTGACCGGGATGTGCAGGATCTGTACGTGGTGTCCACGACCCCTGCTATGATCTACCAAAACCTGTTAATCATTACTACCCGCGTGGCGGAAAGCGGTAAAGCAGCTCCCGGACATATCCGGGCTTATGATGTCCGGTCTGGAAAAAGAGTGTGGATTTTCCATACCATCCCGCAACCAGGGGAACCCGGATATGACAGCTGGGAAGATAACAACGTGTGGAAATACGTGGGCGGGGCCAACAGTTGGGCCGGCATGACCCTGGATGAAAAGCGCGGAATACTGTATGTGCCTACCGGATCTGCTACTTTCGATTTTTATGGAGGACTACGCAAGGGGAAAAACCTCTTTGCCAACTGTATTCTTGCTATAAAAGCTGCTACGGGAGAATTGATCTGGTATTACCAAACCGTCCATCATGACCTCTGGGACCGAGATCTTCCAGCCCCGCCCAATTTAGTGACCATTAAAAGAAACGGGAACAATATCGAAGCAGTAGCCCAGGTCACCAAAACAGGGTTTACCTTCATTTTAGATCGGGATCACGGTAAGCCCCTCTATCCGATACACGAAGACAGTGTCCCCACATCCCCAGCCTTACCGGGAGAAGAGCCTTGGCCGACTCAGCCTATACCGGAATTGCCCGAGCCATTCGGACGGTATGTGTTCCCCATGGCAGACATAAATCCATGGGTGAGCGATTCCTCACAGACTTTAGTGAAAAAGCAGCTGGCTAGTATCTCAAGCGGACACATCTTTCTTCCCCCTACCGAAACAGGCACCTTGATCCTGCCAGGATTTGATGGAGGTGCCGAATGGGGTGGAGCCTCTTATGATCCCGAAACCGGACTTCTGTATGTAAACGCCAATCAGGTTCCATGGATATTAACCATGGTGAAGGCCAACAAGTCCAAAGGCAACTCTTCCTCAGAAACAGTGGCCGCTCACGGGAGAATCGTATATCAAAATCATTGCATGACTTGCCACGGAAAAGACCGGAAAGGAAACGGCAGTTATCCATCGCTACAGCATATTGCTACCAAGTATAGTGAGCCGGAGATCCTTCAACTCATTAACAGCGGCCGGAGGATGATGCCGGCCTTCAAACAGCTTCCCCACGCCGACAAGGAAGCACTGATAACCTACCTGCTTGGCCTCAAAGATGGGAGCGCTTCATTCATTCCTTCAAAAGAGAACCTCCAGGAGGCAAATTCCCATCCTGAAGACCCTTTTACCATGACGGGCTATAATAAATTCCGCACGCCGGAGGGATATCCTGCCAACAAGCCCCCCTGGGGTACGTTAACCGCCCTTAACCTCAATACGGGGAAAAAAGTCTGGGAAATACCGTTAGGGGAATACCCTGCCCTTAAAGCCAAGGGCATTCCCACCACCGGCACAGAAAATTATGGCGGTTCCGTGGTGACCGCTGGTGGGCTGCTTTTCATCGCCGCCACTCCTGATAAAACCATAAAGGCCTATAACAAGGCTACCGGCCAATTGCTTTGGAAGGCTCCTTTGCCTGCCGCAGGATTCGCCACGCCGATCACCTATCGCGTCCAAGGAAAACAATATATCGTAATCGCATGTGGGGGAGGTAAGCTTGGCAGTCCATCAGCAGACGCTTATGTGGCGTTCGCACTTCCCTAAAAAAAGCACCTCTATGATGCTCCAAAATGGTTCCTTCTGCGCTAAAGACACGCTCCGTTCGTGGGTATGTAAGTCCTGACAAACGCCCCCGCCAGGCAGTTCAAGGATTCGTTACCAAGAGCCCGCATCCAGGATAAAAGCTCCATGGCAGCACAGTCATTTCCCCAAGTCACATCTTGTACACACCCCTGGAATCCGGCACGCTAATTGGCATATTGATTAGTGGGGAGTAAGGAAATCAGTGGAAAAAGCTAATCATAATAAATTATCCCTGTCATGGCAAAATATTCGAAAAAATCAGGAGAATTCGTGGAAAAGGCAGTGGAAAAAATGAAGGAGGGAAAGCTAAAAAGCGGAAAAAGTGGGAAAAAAGTGACGAGTAAAGACCAAGCTGTAGCCATTGGCCTGTCCGAGGCCAGAGAAAAGGGTTATAAAGTGCCTAAAAAAGAAGGCAAGTCAAAAAAGAGCCAAAACAAATCATAGCTCCACACCATGCCCAAAGCAGTCTTTTGGGCCAACTTGTAGAAAATATTTCCCATCTGAGCTCCTACCTGTTTCAGTACACCGTTTCCCACCATGGTGAATGAAAGGTTCACCGTTAAGTATCCATGATCCCCTCACAAGAGACAAGGAAACGCGAGCAGGGTCCCCGTCATGTACAGGGAGATAGTGTACCCACGCTCCCAGGGTCAACTAACGGGGAGATAATTTCTGTTATCAAGAGTACAGAACAAGAATTTCATATAGAATCTGATCCATTAAATGAAGACATTATGAAAACAGTTTGTTCGCAAGAATTTCAAAAGACCTCCTTGATTATAGACGACGAACAAGACATTTGCTATTTGCTAGGCAATATTTTGGCTATGAAAAACATCAAGAATTGCCATGTAAACGATCTAGCGGGAGGACGGCGTAAAATAGAAGAGGAGGATTTTGATATCATATTTCTGGATAATCACCTTCCCGATGGAAGGGGGGCCGATATAGCGCCGTACGTAAAACAACTCTCTCCTAGGACCAAGATTATTATGATTACGGCTTTCGAAGATTTTAACTCAGCAGACGAAATCCGGCAACATAAGATCGACCGGCTCCTGCTCAAGCCCCTGAACACCGAATCGATTAATGAGGCTGTCGACTCCTTTTTTATAGATAATAATCTTAATTCGGCACTTATGAAAAAATTCATCATCTCATTCAGCATAAACGACAAGGAATATACCGCTGCCGTAACCAAGTCCGTGCTGGGAAACCGGATCGACTATTCAGTTAGGCCAACCTCACCTATCATTATTCAAAAATTTGGACCGGAAGTACTTATTTTCAGAGAAGATGAAAACTTTACGGTGAATACCTCCCGGGATGAATACTACAAAGATTATGTAGATGCGCTCACCACAGCCCTCAAGAGGCAGGACCTTGATAGGACAAACCGGCAAGACAATCCTAATCAGGCAAAAAAAACAGCCTCCTAATATACTTCAGCGGTGAACAGAGCAGACAGCAGTTTTCGCCATACTCCTTTCCGGTCAGTGAAAATTCATGATCCTATCATTCATGAGGTTCTGAAGGCGTGGGAGGAACTTCCGGTTCCACGGGCCCAGGCCGAATATCAGGTTCTTGGGGCCTGGGCTTCTCAGGCTTCTCAGGCTGATCTGGTACATCGGGAACTATCTCGGGCGTTCTCGGATTCTTGATCCCCGGCTCTTGTTCAGGAGTCCTGGGAGGTATCTCGGGCTTCGAAGGGGTGGGTTGTCTTTGTGATTTTTGCGTGGACGCGATTTTTCGTAATTCCATAATTGCTGCTTTACATACGTAGGAAAAATATACACCAGGTTCATCGTGATTTCCTGGGCAGGGAATCCAAAGCATTTTGGCAAGAAGTCGCCAGATCCAATTGTTCTTCGATCTTTGGCCTAATTGCATCAGCCCAACGTATGATGTCGGGGTCCGCACTTGCCCTGGCTTCTTCCAATACTACCAACGTCTGCTTACGTCCGTTTACCATCTCCCGTACATAATTATCATCAAAATCCGGACCTCGCCTCTGGGAGAGCGCGTTTAACCTGCTTAGTTGCTCCCTGCTCAGATCAGCGGGAAGGTTGATTTGTTTGGCCTCCGCCAGCGTGGTGATTGCCTTATTAAGAGCCGCATGATTATTTACTTCGGTAATTGCTAGTTTCTTCACGCTTTCATTGGACGACTGTTGCAAGGCCTTTTGAGAAGACTTTAATGCATATAAATTGTAGGAAAACGTTTGCAGCAGAAGTTGAGAATTATCACGTTTGTCTCCCGGCTTATCAAACTGCGTACGATTAAGGTTTTCCGCAGAGTCCACGCTGTCAATAGCAGACTGCTTTCCGCCCTGATGGCAGGACATACCACCCAGCAGCACTGATAATACTAACGAGATGACAATCCGCCTTCTTTGATGCATGGTTCCTTTTTTAAGATTTAATCCTCCTCCTCTTCTTCCTGATCCTGGTCAAGACTATAGTAGTTATTCTCTTCGTCCTCCTCGCCAATCACTTCATCAGCGTCATCCAGATCAGCGCCGGGGACGTCCATCGGAAAGCCGCCCTCATTATCGCTAATCTCTTTATTAGCTTTCGACCTAAAGGGATCATCCGGATCCAGATCTTTTTCCTCTTCCCGATTATATATGTCCTCATTAGAAGGATAAGGAGGGTATCCCGGTGAATTCTTTTTAGGCGGCTTGTCGCCTTTATCTGAGGCTGTCATAAGTTTGAAGGTTTAGATTTGAAAGTTTGCGATATCCTGTACCTTTAATGCGTTCACTAGCACATCAAAAAAATCACGGTGATTCTCGTCAATATGTGTGTTGCAGTTATATTCGCCGTTCTCCTTAAAAATAATGACCTGCTTCCCATATTTCTGCACAATATGAGGATCGATTGGCCTAATTACATATTCGACCGTATCATCATTTTCGGAGCGTACTACTCCCGCTTTTTGATCTTTTTCATTAAACCTGAATATGATCGTGAATTCCACCATAAAAAAGAAATTGCTCCAACATTAAAAAGACAAAAACTGTGCCCTGCCTTCAGGCTGGTGAGATCTGCTCAAAATCAGGATGTAGGGACCCACACGGCAATGGATTTTCCTCGCACAGGAAAAACAGCCTTTCCGGAATCATCCAACGTAATTTGGTGCTCGTAGGATCCTGTCAATTCACGAAAGTTCCTGTTAGCATGGCGTTCGCCCATTGTCATGTCCAATGATGTTTCATCCCCGTTACAAAACAACACAGCACATCCAGACTCAGGCATATCATCTTCTCCTTCACGAGTCCATCCAATCACATCCGGACGACTAAAGAAATCATGTTGAGCACCGTATGCATATCGTCTTCGCGCAAACAACAAAGTTTCCAGATGGGGGCATGGTTTTATATTGATCTTCCTGCTTCGACCATCCTCCCTTTTTTGATAATGAGTATACCCATACAGGTCCGGATAAAACACACAGGGATAACCACTTTCCCTCAATAGAATTAGTGCATAAGCATGTGGACGAAACCAGCGTTTTACCTCAGAAGTTTCCTCACGATAAGCTTGCGTGTCATGATTATCCACGAAGGTCACGCTATGGACAGGATCTACTTCGGTAAAAGTCTTATTCAACAGATGACGCAGATCGTAGCGCTTTCTTCTTGTAGCAGCTCTTCCCAAACGATGATGCAGCGGAAAATCAAACAACGACATACAACCTTGCGTAATTTCTTGAAATTTCTCCAACCATTCTATGGTTGAAGCATACTCCCCTACTGCAAATAACTCCTTGTTGGTTTTTTCTCTAAGAGCCGTCAACCATTCCTGGAAGAACGATGGAGTCATATGCTTCACGGCATCCAGCCGAAAACCATCCACCTCAGCTTGTTGCACATACCATAAACCCCACCGGATTAGCTCTTCTCTGACGGCGGGGTTTCGAAATTCGGTATCTGCAAACATTAAATAATCAAAATTCCCTTTTTCATCTCCAAGGAGTTCCTCCCAGTCTGCCCCATATTCATTTAAAATTTTGAATACGCCCTTCTCTTCACGTTCCGCGTCCCAATCCACTCCGCTGAAGCAGTGAAAATCCCACTTAAACGCTGAATACTGGTCCTTCCGACCCGGAAAAAAAAACTTGGTGTATGCCTTGATCTGATAAGGGTCACTGATAACCTCTTTTCTATTTTCTGGATTAACCTTATGCACAGTAATTTCTTCCAGTTCATCCCCTCCTGCTTTATGGTTCAGCACGATGTCTGCATACACTTGTATTCCACAGTCATGAAAACGACGTATGGCTTGCACATATTCCTCTTTACTGCCAAATCGGGTATTTACCGACCCTTTTTGATCAAACTCCCCCAAATCGTACAAATCATAAATGTCATATCCCATGGATTTCTCACCATCGTTTCCCTTGCATGCTGAAGGCAACCAAACGGCGGATATTCCCAGTTCAGCAAGGCGTTCAGCTTCTGACGCCGCGTGCTTCCACAGAGAAGATTCCAAGGGATAAAACCAGTGAAAGAACTGGAACATCGTTTGATTCTGCATAGCACTTGGAATTATGAAAGTTCAATATTATCCAGTGTAAAGCAAAGATGCAGCCAAAGCACCCTGCTTGCACAGAGCCTGCACAGGGGTGCTAACCCTGCCACAGTGGTAAAAGGAATTATTGGGGAATTCTTTCCTCAGCCTGCGTCCCCAATGGGAAGGATGTATCGTCGCGTTCTCCTGCCGTTTGGCTCTCTCCCTTATTGCCGGCCGGTTTCTCCCTTCCTAATGCGGTCAGAACTATAGCATTCCGTACGGAAGCAGAGGTCCTCCACACACCGAACCAAATATCGTCACATCTCACATCCCCGGAAGAAATGATGGAATTGTTTTTGCGTCGTGACCTATATTTTTCATAACTATTACTTAAATAGATCATATGCCCTTACTAGAAACCATGATATATCGACTCAAAAGGGGGGATCGACAACAAGAATTTAAAATCAAGAAAAAAGACTACGGGGAGATGGCGCTGTATGATATTTTCTACGAAAATACTTTCTTATTCACGGTATCTCAGGAAGGGAGGATTCTTCTCTCCAATTGGGAATGCGCCCGAAACGAGCCGATTAGTCTGGATGAAGAAACGTTGGGAAAAATTAACCGCTTCATCCTGACACGTCCTCCATTACCATAAAATTTTCCGGCTACTACCTCTGCGGCAAGCTTCCTGATCTGCGGTGTCACGCCGGGCCTTAAAGAGCTCATAGAGAAAGGAAATGCCTTCGCAGTTTTCGACTCCTTAACAGAGTGAGATGCAAAGGCATTCCCAATATTCACACATCAAAATCAATCCTTTATTTTTAGGGCCTGGCAGGAGGGTATGCTCCATCGGAACCCTTATATCCGTATGCCTGGTTTATTGAAACAGCTGAATCCAGGTGCATCTGAACGGTAGGCAGGACATTAGACACCCACTGTTTTAATTGAGTATCCTGAATACTCTGCGTACCATCTTGCAATTTTTTCACCGTTTCCTGATGGTCATCCAACATTATTTTCATATACTCCTTATCAAAACTGCCGGCTTTCGCATCCTGTAATTTTTCCAGCGTATTTTCGCTCTTCTCAGAAATAGAGTCAGGCAAGGTTACATTCTTGCTATCCGCAATACTCTTAAGACGGTCGTTAGCCTGCGAGTGATCCTGCACCATCATCGAAGCGAAATCCTTCACTCGCTGGCTAGAGGCCTTTTGCTGGGCCAATTTACTCAGGGCTACCTCCGTCATGCCGCCGTTCGCCACTTCAACCATAAATGATGCATCATCAGAATTAACCGCTGTGGCATTGCTGTCAATTTTTGCTTCGTTTGCTGAATCGGCGTTGTCCACACTGCCCTTACCTGATTGATTACACGCTCCCGTCATAAGGGATAACCCTACAGCCCATGCAATCAATCCATATTGTCTTACGTTTTTCATCGGTCACTGGTTTTAAAATTAGTAAGTAGAATCTTTAACTGATAAAACCATAACTATGCCAACAAACCGCAGAAAATGCATCAGGAAACCCGGCCAAATCAATCCTTCTTCAAAGAAAGAAGATCTGGCTATTTTCACTTCAATAGATTTATTGATTACAAGAGGATTACAGATATCGAGAGACGAAGGAAGCAAATAAGTATCTGTAAAAGAATAGCCCCGTTTTATTGCCGAGCCTTTCATAAAATGGGTATATGGGGTGCGAATTCCTCAATGATTCAGGAAGTCCCATTGAAGAACTCTTCAAACTTTTTCAGTTTATTGTAGAGGGTCTTTCTGTCAATCTTAAGCATCACGGCCGCCTTTGATTTATTATAGTTGACTTGTTTGAGTACATTCATTACCGTTTCAAACTCCGCCTGGCTGGCGGCACTCTTAAGATTAAGCTGGTCATCTCCAGTCTGTAGCCTACCCGAGGAAAGCAATGATTCCTGTCTCACCGGTGAACAATTAAATTCTGTATCATAACCGTTATACCAAGGCAGGTTTTCCCTGAGTATCTTCCCTTTAGTGGCCAGCAGGCTTGCCCGGCGAATTACATTTTTAAGTTCTCTAATATTCCCGGGCCATGTATACTGGACAAAAGCATCCAGTACATCCTTATCGAAGGGTGCAATATGTTTTCCAAGTTCGCAGTTTACCTTTTCAAGAAAGTAGTGGGCAAATAAAGGAATGTCTCCTTTCCGCTCCCGCAGAGGGGGCAGGACTATGGAAAACTCATTCAACCGGTGAAACAAGTCCTCCCTAAACCTTCCTTTGTGATAGGCCTCTTCCAGATTTTCATTAGAAGCCACAATGATACGGATATCCAAGTCCATCTCCTTTACTCCTCCGATCCTCTTAAATTTTCTTTCCTGAATCACCCGAAGCAGGGAGGCCTGAATGTCGTAGGAAAGATTGGCCACTTCATCCAGGAACAGCGTGCCCCCATTCGCCATCTCAAAATGGCCGGTCTTGTCTCCCAGCGCCCCGGTGAATGCTCCTTTGACATGCCCAAACAACTCGCTTCCCGCCAACTCCTTAGAAAGCGTACCGCAATCCAAAGCCACGAAGGGCTTTGCTGCCCTGGGACTGCTCCTATGTATTGACTTGGCAATCACTTCCTTCCCTGTCCCGCTTTCTCCATATAAAATAATGCTATAGCTGGTAGGAGCCACCAACTCCACTTCCCTGTATACATGCTGAATAGAGGGCGCCTCTCCCCTCAGATATTCATCGTCCCGCCAAGAAATCCCTGTAACGCCAGTACCCCGGCTATTAGGCACATTTGCACTGAATTTTTCCCCTCCATGCCTCTCTGCGTTATGGATTACATTCAACACTTCTTCCGGGATGAGCGGTTTGGAAATATAGTCAAATGCCCCCTCCTTAATTACTTTAACCGCAGTCTTAATATCGGAGTATCCAGTGATGATGACGAGCCTAACTTCAGGGTTCACTTGCTTGGCTTCCTTCAATATCTCCAAGCCTTCCTTATCTCCCAGGCGGTAATCGGAAATAATCAGATCAAAAGCTCCTGACTTAAACTTTTGCAATCCTTTATTTCCACTATACGCTACGTCCGTTTCAAATCCCTTTTTTGCTAAAAAAGCGCTTAAAAGATTACAGGTATCCACGTCATCGTCAATAATAAGGATTCTTCGCATAGTACTGAGTTGTTTAGCCAATGAAACACTATCATACCCAAAGGCACTGAGCCGGCCTTAGTGTTTTATAGTGGTTTACTTACTAGTCCAAAAGGGATTGAAAGGCTGACAGTCACTCCATTCATATGCTAGCTGACTTGGGGTATTAATATTTCCACCAACAATTCAAATATACAACTTTATAGGATCAAAGTAAATGTTTGAAATCTTAAATTTTTATACTTCGCTAAGGATTTGTACCTCCGTGGTAAACCATAAATTGATCGAAGTACATTCCCCCGCACTAAATAGAGTTAATTTACCAAACGCATCATTTACGCACTCCAACCAATCTACTCATCTTATGTCGCTCTACGACTAATTGCATCTTTTCCTTTATCTAAAGTGGCATGGTTCCTGCCCTATTTTTTTATTAAGAACGCTTTTATACCTGCCCGTCAGTCCTATGATTGATTCGAACATCCACCGTAATGACGGAAACGAGCCCTATCTCGACAACCAAAAGAGATGACAATTATCCGGCCATCTCTGTAAATCGGTCATTGTGGGAAATGAAACATCCCTGTTTGTCCGGACGGGAGGTATAAAAGCTTTAGTTGCACCTATAAGATTGTATATGGCATTTAAAAAACAATATAGTTCCGACCATATGGTCAACCCGCACAAAAGGCCTTCTGGGCTATTATTGTATTGAAACATTCGTTGATTTCTAGCTTATAACATACTCGATATGCAGCCAAAGAATGAACTGTTTTCAGAGTTTTTCGGAGCCAACCAAAGATTTACCGGGGAAATAATCAGTCTTGCGCCAGTCAGGGCGGCTTTTCCCCGCTCCCCAAACGGTGTGGATAAATTTCCACAGTGGTGGCCCCCGGAAAAGGAGGTCAGGAGTACAAGTTTGGCTTTTGTCACTTTTAGGCTTCCTGTTCCATTTGATAGTCAAGCAGCTATGTCCATGAGTTGATCCAGGAAGGCGGTACCCTACCTCCCTTGAAAACACACACCCTTTTGTCTAAGCGTATTATCGAATGGAACATTCTAAAAAGAGGAACGGAAATTCCTCCAAAAATCTACAGGGAAACTCCCTTACAAATAGCCTTTTGGGCTCGATTATTCCATCACTCTTCCATAATGTCCGCCAGATTGATGTAAAACCTGAAGCAGCAAAATCAGAAGAACCTATAAGAATTCAGCCATCCAAAGCACTTGATGTAAAAAAGAGAAATCCACTGGTCGCCCTATTCAAAGAGATTCCGGGAATCAGCAATTATCGGATACTCAGGGGAACGCCACCCGTCGACGAAGATAAGTCGTTTTATACCAGGGAGATCGCCGAGACACTTATGGCGGCCATCGGAGAGCCCGCGCTTTTGATAGACACCCAATTCAGAGCCGGAAAAGTGAACCCGGCATTTTGCCGTATGTTTGGGGTAAAAGCAAAAGAGATTGAAGGCCAGGTACTAAGCCAACTGGCGGACGGGATTTTTGATACTCCTGCAGTGCAGACTGCTCTATTGTCGGCACAACCTTCTCAGCAGTTGCGCCTGCCGGTCATGGATCGAAAAGGCACGCCACAGAATATAGAAGTTACCATCAGGCAATTATCGGATGACAAAAATCAGGCATACAAGTGGTTGCTTGTCATCCACAAACTTATATCGGGCCAAAGGTCATCGGGGGAGAAATTCTTAGGAAAGGCAATAAAGGATCCTTTTAAGATCATGGCCGAAAATGCACCGGTAATGATCTGGTCTGCTGATCCAAGCAAGGGACGAACCTATTTCAATCCTCCTTGGCTCCGGTTCACGGGACGAACACTGAAACAGGAATCCGGAAATGGATGGATAAAAGGCATCCATCCTGACGATCTGGAAAGATGTATGAAAATATACAATACCGCTTTTGATCGCAGAGTAAGCTTTAAAAAGGAATATCGCCTTCGATACCATGACGGCTCTTACCGATGGGTGTTGAGTACCGGGGTACCTCTTATAGAAAACGGAGTCTTCTATGGGTATGTAGGATCCTGTACCGACATCCACTACAGGGTGGAGCAGGAAAAACAAAAAGAAGATTTTATCGTGGCGGCATCCCATGAATTAAAGACCCCTCTGACCATCATTAAAATCTACACTGAACTGCTCAAAGAAACGATGCAAAAGACGCAGCAAGCGGATTCCATCCAGCTCTCCCAGAAACTTGACGGACAAGTGAACCGCCTGACATGGCTGATCAAGGAAATGTTGGATGTAAGTAAGATGGCTCACGGATCATTGCGGCTTAAACAGGAATCATTTCATATGGCTCCCCTAATCGAAGAAGTAGTCGAAGACATGCAAACCACTACAGAATCACATAGATTCAATAAAATAATAGATTGCTCCGAACTTCTATGGGGAGACAAAGAAAAGATCAGGCAAGTACTGGTTAATCTGATCTCCAATGCCATTAAGTATTCTCCCGGAGCAGAAAGGATCGACATCATTGCACGTAAAACAGCCGACGACATTCAGATTTCAGTACGCGACTACGGAATCGGCATACCCCTGGCAATGCAAGATCGGATATTTGAACGCTTCTACCGGGCTGCTGATAAAGAAAATACTTATCCAGGCATAGGCCTTGGCTTATACATCTCATCGGAGATCATCAAGTCTCATGGGGGCAAAATATGGTTCACCAGTATCGAAGAGAAAGGTTCAGAATTTTGCTTTTCCTTACCTTTAAAGGGACGACCTACTTAACAACACATCTATCGAACCTTCGCCGCATTAATCTAGCAAACTGATGAGAAAAAAAATCTTAATAGCGGATGATGACCGGACAATTTTGGATGTAATTACGATCATTTTGGACAGAGCAGGTTACATTACCGACACTACGCCGAATGGAAAGACACTCCTCAATAGTCCTCCCCAAGGATTTGATCTGATTCTACTTGATGTGAAAATGTCTGGGGTGGATGGTTTTTTTATCTGTAAATACCTCAAATCGCAGGAATCTACTAAGCACATCCCCATTGTAATGGTCTCAGCCATACCTGAACTAAAGACCCTGACGGAGAACGCGGGAGCAGATGGCTACCTGGAAAAGCCATTTAATAGTCAGGAACTCCTTCATGTGGTATCACGATTCATAGATGACAAACCACACGAAGACTCATAAACCTCACTGGCGGTCGGACGGATTTCCGGCAAAGTCCAATATGATGGTAAAAGTCGTGCCTTTACCCGGCGTACTTTCCACTTCGATCAGCCCTTTATGAGTGAGAATAATGTTTTGAGTATTGGTCAAACCAAGTCCATTCCCATTGGACTTACCCGTAAAGTATGGATCAAATATCTTTTCCAGGGATTCACGGTCAATTCCGTGACCATTGTCCTTGACCAGCACCACGCACTTATTATCCCGGGCAATAGTCTTCAATTCCAGCACCCCCTGGCCCGCATCCATGGCCTCCACTGCGTTGAGAATCACGTTTAAAAACGCAATTTTCATCTTATCCGTATCCACTTCGACATCACAGATATTTGCATCATAGTCTTTCTTCACACTGATATGTTCCAGTTTGATTCTGTCCTTGGCTATCTCAAGGGTCTCATTCAGCAGATCGTTTATTGAGACTCTACGGAACTTCAATTCTTGCACCTTGGTCGCATTAAGTAACTCACTCACCAATTGATTAATACGACCACTATTACGAACAATGGTATCCAAAAGCATTTGAGTCTCATTACTCTTATTCACAGAACCTCTGAGTTGATCACACGACAAATTGATATTGGTCAGCGGGTTTCTCACTTCATGGGCGATCATCCGGGCAATACGGCCCGTGAAGGTAAAGCGTTGTAGGCTTCTCAGTTGAGTAAGTTCATTATTGGCATCTGTAAGTTCTTTAATTTTTTTCTCCAGTTCCTGCGCATATTCAACCATCATAATATTGGCATTCTTTTTAGCGGTGTTCTCGTTGTTGTATATCACCCAGGAATAACCTGCCAACAGCAAGGCTATAATAAGAATAGCTATATTAATATCCTCCATAGATCCTGAAGAACTATTCAACCGCTGGGACCTCAGATTAAGCAGGGCTTTTTCAGTCACCTGCATATCGGCAACTCTGGATTCCACCCGTTGCACGATAGTATATGCTTGGCTATTATATTCATCCACTTTTCGGCTTCGTCGCCTTCGTGCATCCACCGCCTTTACGACCAGACCGTGTATGGTATCCATATTGGTTCGAATATCGACCAACCTTCTCTGGGCAATAAATTCGTGTCTGGTGTCCTCAGAGATTAAATTCCAAAGAGAATCAATTGAATTAAAATGTTGCTTATAAAAGCTGGCGTAATTTATTGTATCCAACTCCATCCCATTCTTGAAGGAAGCATCCAGGTCACGGACTTCTAACAGTAATCCTTCCAGATTATGCAACACCCGGTTGGTCTTCCCCACCCATTGAATGTGATACAAGAGTTGGTCGGTAGTAAACACGGAGTAGGAAAATGCCACTAAAAGGATAAGAAAAGCTGCTCCATATCCAAATCGAACTTTATTTTCGGCCGATAACTTCATGGATTGGATCAGTGCTTATTATTAAAATAACGTGATATAATTCTTGCAAAGGCCGGAAAAAACAACCTGATCTGCCGCACATCTTGCAAATGATGACTGCAAACGCTTCCCTTATTGTACAAGTGCCCAACAACACAGGAGAAACAAAAAGACAAGGGGCTACCGCCCTGAAACTGGATACTTCACTGTCCGGCAGGCAAACGCCCACCCCAATAGGAATCTTCTTTTTTAATGGCATCCACCAGGGCCCGCACATAATCGGGTTGATGAAGGCTAATTTTACCCTCACAACCAAATTTCCCGCCTTCGGAAAATAAAAGCGTTTGGGGACCGAAACCCTTTATCAGTGAGATTTCCTTTGGACGGACCGCATACATGGTCTTCTTACCGGAAGATGACCTGATCACACGGGCTGCATAATTGCCGTGTTGATAAAAGAAAAGAATGCTGTATTCGGTAGCCATACTTATTATAAATTCAAAAAAGATGCCTTATTTCAACCTGGGTCCGGCCCATTCCGGCGACCGGTTATCCGGTGGTTTTCTCCTCATCCGAGGCACTACTCCATCATGCTGAGATGCCCGCCTTAGTCCTCCGCCTGATATTTCTTCCGCTTTTCATCCAGTCCGCTAATCAGTTGGCGATAAGAATCGATAAACTTTTGTATTCCCTCATATTCCAGCACTCGCGTGACAAAATCCATATCTATATCAAAGGGGTTCAAGGACTCAAATAGCTTCGTGGCTTCAGACAACTCATCCTCAATCGCATTCCGTTTCAGGACTCCGTGGTCTTCAAAAGCCGCTATCGTATTGTCTGGCAATGTATTGACGGTATCAGGTCCGATCAGGGCATTCACATACCGCACATCACTGAAGGCCGGATCTTTGTTGCTCGTGCTGGCCCATAATACCCGCTGCACATGTGCACCGGCTGATTGGGCCGACTTCCACCGGTCCCCGGAAAATATTCTCTTGAACTGCTGATATGCCAGGCGGGCGCTGGCTATTCCGGCTTTCCCCAGCAATGTGGTCGGATCAGGCTTTTGATGCCCGGCCTCTGAAGGCCTGATACAATGCCTCAATAGTTCATCCACCAGCGTGTCGATCCGGCTGAGAAAGAAACTGGCCACCGAAACAGTTTTATCCACTGGCTTGCCTTCCGCTAACCGCCTTTCTACGGCGCGGATATAACTATGGGCCACTTCTTCATAGCGGTCAATAGCAAACAACAGGGTGATATTGATATTTACCCCTTCATACAACATTTGTTCAATGGCGGCAATCCCTTCCTTGGTACCAGGTATTTTGATATAGCAATTGGGCCGGTCCACTTTCCGGTACAACCGCCTGGCCTCTGCCATGGTGCCTTCCGTGTCCCTGGCCAGGAACGGTGATACCTCCAGGCTTACAAATCCGTCAGTTCCTCCCGAGGTCTCATAAACCGGCCTCAGGATATCGCAGGCATCGGTGACATCTTGTACCGTCAATGCTTCATAAATCTCCTCGGCGGTTTTGCCGTCCTTGGCCAGCGAGCGGATTTGGTCATCATAGGCGTTTCCCTGATTGAACGCCTTGTCAAAAATACTCGGATTGGAAGTAATCCCACGCAGCCCCTGTTTATCCACGCGTTTCTCCAGCTCTCCACTGAGGATCTTTTCCCGGCTGAGATTATCCAGCCAGTAGCTTTGTCCATATTCCAGGAGCTCCACTAACTTATTCATATTAAGAATTTTTGACTGTTGGATTTTCCACGACCTGTTTTCCCAGAAGTTCCTTAGCTGTCTTCACCACGTGATCTACCGTAAATCCATAGTGGATAAATAATTCCTTCGCTGGTGCACTGGATCCAAACCGGGAAATCCCGATTACCCTGCCGTCATCGCCTACCCATTCCTCCCATCCTTCAGCAGAGCCCGCCTCCACAGCCAGGCGTTTCGGGCAATCCGGGGGCAATACCGCATTGCGGTAAGAGGCTGGCTGCTGACGAAACAGTTCCCAACAGGGCATGCTCACCACCCGGGCAGAGATACCTTCGCGATGAAGCTGCTGCTGAGCTTCCCACACCAGCTGAACCTCCGAACCCGTACCAATCAACACCATGTCCAGCCCTTCTCCTGGCTCCTCACAAAGTACATAGGCGCCCTTCAACGTCCCCTCGGCACCTCCGGCCTGTTTGCGGTCGAGAACGGGAAGCTTCTGCCGGGTCAAAACCAGCATGGTAGGTCCATCCTTTCTGGCCAGAGCCGCTCTCCATGCATAATTACCCTCATTCATATCCGCCGGCCGAATGACATGTATGTGTGGCATGGCGCGAAAAGACGCCAGATGTTCGACGGGTTGATGGGTGGTTCCGTCTTCCCCCAGCCCGATTGAGTCATGCGTCATGACATATATTACGGGCAGACCCATAATCGCCGCCAGGCGAATGGCGGGTCTCGCGTAATCGGTAAAAATGAAGAAGGTAGCTGCATAAGGACGTAACCCATGGAGTGCCAGCCCCGAACTGGCAGCACACATCACATGCTCCCTAATACCATAAGCAATATTACGTCCCTGATAATCTCCCTTTTCGAAATAGCCAGACGATTTGATCATCGTCAATGTGGAAGGTTCCAGATCTCCGCTACCTCCCAGTACCCAGGGAAGGGAATCGGCCACCGCATTTAAAAAATCAGCGCTGACTTGCCGGGTGGCCATGGGGCCATCGGATGGTTGGTAGGTCTTTACGCGCCCGTCCCAGCCTTCCTTCAATGGTTGGGTCAGGTATTGCTGGAGTTTATCATACAGCTCAGGATGCTGTGATCGATACTCTTGCATGGTTTTCTCCCACTGCTGTTGCGAGCGTGCACCTTTGTCTACGGCTTGACGCATGTGAGCCTCCACCTCCTCGGGAACCCAGAATTGCTTATCGGTCGGCCATCCGTAGAATGCTTTAGTACGCTTAACCTCTTCCTCTCCCAAGGGAGAGCCATGGGCTTCTGGGGTATCCTGCTTATTAGGGGAACCATACCCTATGTGCGTGCGCAGCAGAATCATGGACGGACGATCCGTCGCTTTCTTTGCCTGTTCAAAAGCCTCAGAGATAGTTTCCAGATCATTGCCGGCCTCTCCTAAATCCTGTACATGCCAATGATAAGCCCTAAAACGTTCCGCTACATCATCCGAATAAGCAAGAGAAGTCTTTCCCTCAATGGTGATGTGATTATTGTCATACAAACAGATGAGCTTGCCCAGACCTAAATGCCCGGCCAAGGAGCCTGCTTCGTGAGAAGCGCCTTCCATGAGATCTCCATCGCTGCAAAACACATAGGTATAGTGATCTATGATTTTTTGCTCACGGTTAAAGATCGCGGCAAGATGCGCTTCTGCCATGGCCAGGCCCACTGCGGTCATAATCCCCTGGCCTAAAGGCCCGGTGGTCGTTTCGATACCTGGAGTAAGCCCATATTCCGGATGCCCAGGTGTCACGCTATCCCACTGTCTGAAGCGCTTTAGATCCTCCAAAGAAATATCATATCCCGTGAGATGTAATATCGCATACTGTAACATAGAGGCATGGCCGTTGGACAAGACAAAACGATCCCGGTTGAGCCAGGAAGGATCTTTGGGATTAAACCGCAGATGGTTCATCCAAAGGACATACGCGGAGGGAGCTAGCGCCATCGGCGTGCCCGGATGGCCGGAATTCGCCTTTTGTACCGCGTCCATTGACAGGCAGCGGATCGCATTAATACATTTTTCTTCTATGGTCATTCAGCTGGGATTTTATGCATAGTATAGCGCCAAACCCTATACGTTCAATAGTTCGTAGAGCCTTCCGCAGGATTGACGTCCCGTGTCATACGTCATATCTACTCAACAATTTCATTGCTATTTTTGTTCCATCAAAAGCCAATATTATTATGAAAGAGTCCATTCCCGAAGTTCTTTTCCTTGACATCGGAGGCGTATTACTAAGCAACGGATGGGGGCACGAATCCCGCAGGAAAGCGGCTGGGGAATTCGGCTTCCCGTATGAGGAAATGGAAGAACTCCACCATTTCATTTTCAATATTTATGAAATCGGTAAGATAACGCTGGATGAATACTTGGAGACGGTCGTGTTCAACCACCCAAGGGATTTTACCCCTGAGGCATTTAAGGCCTTTATGTACAATCAATCCATTGAACTCCCTGAGATGCTTCCCTGGTTAAAATCGTGGAAAAAACAATACGGAGTCCGGATCATCGCACTCAATAACGAAGGCCGGGAGCTCAACGATTTCCGCATTGACAGGTTCGGATTACGTGATTGTTTTGACGCTTTTATCTCTTCTTGTGAAGTGGGAATGCGCAAACCCGATCCGGGCATTTATCACCTGGCTACCAGAATTGCTCATTGTGATCCCTCACGATGCTTATACCTGGACGATCGTCCGGAACTGGTGCAGGCGGCATGCAAACAGGGAATCCGGGGATACCATCACCAGAACTTCCTGGCCACCAAAAATTTACTTGAAAAAGCCTTATCATGGAACCCATAGATAGATGGATCCCGGCAGATGTGCCGGCGGACCGGCTCGAAGCCTTTCGGGAGACCTTTCAACGCGCTACCGATAACACAGGACGTCTGATGCTCATGGCAGGAGACCAAAAAGTAGAACATTTAAACCAAGATTTTTTCGGAACGGGCATTGCAGCGGATGATGCTAACCCGGCCCATCTTTTCCGCATTGCGGCCGGGGCAAGGATCGGTGTATTTGCCACACAAATGGGGCTCATCAGCCGGTATGCCCCCCAGTTTCCCCATATTCCTTATCTGGTGAAGCTCAATGCGAAGACCAATATTGTACCGTTCCAGCAAAAGGATCCCCTGAGCAGTGCATGGTTCACCGTGCCCGAAGTGGTAGACTTTGCCCGCACCGCATCACTCAACCTGGTGGGGGTGGGCTACACCATATATCCAGGCAGTGAGTACGAAGCAGCCATGCTCCGGGAAGCGGCGAGGATCGTTCATGAAGCACACCGCCATGGCCTAATTGCAGTACTGTGGGCCTATCCAAAGGGAAAGGCCGTGGCGGATGAGCATGATCCGCATCTTATCGCAGGAGCCGCCGGATTGGCCGCTTGTCTCGGCGCGGATTTTGTAAAGGTAAAAGTGCCCTACCGGGACAGGTCTTCCTCCCCTGGTCTACTTTCCGAAGCCATAGAGGCAGCCGGTACCACGGGTGTGATCTGCGAAGGAGGATCCAGACAGGAGCCTGGTGAGTTTCTTGGGACTTTATATGAGGAGATCCACGAGGGAAAGGCCAGAGGAAGCGGCACCGGCAGGAATATTCACCAACGGCCGCTGCGGGACGCCATAGCCCTGGCCAATGCGATCCATGCCGTTACGGTAGAAGACAAAACCGTGGAGGAAGCCCTTGCATTGTTGTGATCACCTGGCCGGTCCACAACCACCGGATTCCCCATTTAGGCAAGGGTGCCGGCATTGGACAGCGATCAACCTAAGCCCATTTGCTTAGCGTTTGTACCCCAGTTGTTTGTGCAATCTAAATACTCACAGTGGAACCATAAATCGTTTTATCCTATGGCACAGAAATCAAATGATCCGACACCTCAGCGCCCCGAAGGAGGGCGGTTACTGGATGCTCCCTTAATGACAATCGACCTGCTCACCTGGATCAGAGAAGTAAAAGCAGAGGAAACCTGGAAAGACAGCGACAAAAATTCCATGACCCTGTATAAGACCCCGGCCCTGCGTATCGTATTGATTGCGCTTCATCAGGCTGCCGAGATCCCTCCGCATAAAGCGGAAGGCGTAATGAGCCTGCAGTTGTTGGAAGGCAGCATCGAATTTACTACGCCGCAACAGTCCGAAACATTGCATCAGGGCCATATTCTCACCCTCCATAGTGGAATCACTCACAGCATAATAGCCCTGGAGGAAAGTGTGTTTCTGTTAACCCTGACCACTCCTGAGAAGAATCATGAAGGATAAGGCCTTCACGGCGTGCGGGTAGGAACGATGAATAATGGCACTTGACTGCTCCGCAACACCTTTTCGGCCACACTTCCCATCAGTATCTTATCAAGACCTCTGCGTCCGTGCGTTCCCATAACGATGACATCCGCTTGGTTATCCCCCGCCGCATCCAGTATGGCCTCCGCAAAATCCCCCTCCATCACCAGGGTTTGAATGGATTTGTCGCCCAGGTGTTCCCGTGTTTTATCCAAAAATTGCAAAGCAGCCGTCTTGATCTCTTCCATGGTCTCCTTCTGGAGCAGTCCGGCGGCTCCAAAATGATCAAACCCCATGATCGGCGAATATTGCACCGACGAATAATAGGTAGCATCAGAGATGACATGCAACAAAGTAATCGTGGCCCCGGTCGATTGGGCCAAAGAAAAACCCGCTTCCGCCACCCGTTGTGCAGCGGGATCATAATCCAGGGCGATTAATACTTTTCTAATCATATTTTGGGGAATTAAAGGAAGTTTCTGATTCAAATGTCGCAAATATCCAGCCATACCCAAAGATTCCGCACCTCAGAGATAGGCTTTAAAGAACTTTCCACGAAAATGCCTATCTTGTCGCTTTACAAGAGCTCTCATTTGTGAAATCATTACGAGCTGCTGCATGCGAAGCACCATTCACCTAAAAACCAGTCATGTCTTTATTCAGATATTCCGCCATTAAAGGAAGCGGAAGCTATATCCCGTCCCGCCGGATACCCAATGATTATTTTCTGGCACACCAATTCTATGGTTTAGACGGCACCCCCCTGGAGAGCCCAAATGAGCTGATTATCCAGAAATTCCAGCAGATCACCGGTATCCATGAGCGCCGCTATGTGGACAAGGGTCTCAAATCCTCGGACCTGGCCTTGCGCGCAGCACAACAAGCACTGGAATCCGCTGACATAGATAAAGAGACCCTGGACTACCTGATTGTAGCCCATAATTTCGGGGATGTCGCAGACAACGGAAGAAGTGATTTCCTGCCTGCGCTTTCCTCAAGAGTCAAGCATCATTTAGGCATTAAAAACCCACGCACGGTGGCCTATGATCTGTCTTTTGGCTGCCCCGGCTGGCTGCAGGGCGTGATTCAGGCGGACTATTTTCTCCGCTCCGGAGAAGCAACCCGGGCTTTAATCATTGGCACCGAGACACTGTCAAAAGTTTCCGATCCGCATGACCGGGACAGCATGATTTATGCAGATGGAGCGGGCGCAGTGATTCTGGAGGCAACCAGTGCGGGGCAACCCGCAGGAATTCTTGCTCACCACAGTGAATCCTATACCTATGAAGAGGCGTTCGTGCTAAGAATGGGTCCTTCCTATCAGCCGGGGCCGGAAGATAGTCCTCTGTTTTTTAAGATGTCAGGCCGTAAGGTATATGAATTGGCACTCAAAAAGGTACCCCAAGTCATCCGGACAGCCATGGAAAAGGCTTCTGTAGACATCACACAAGTACATAAAATACTCCTCCACCAGGCCAATCACAAAATGGATCAAGCCATCGTGCAACAGCTTTTTCGATCCTACGGCCGGACAGAAGTACCTCCGGAGATTATGCCAATGACCATCGGCTCACTAGGCAATACCTCTGTGGCGACCATTCCTACCCTTTATGACCTAATCGTCAAAAAACAACTTAAGGGGCATCAGATCGGTTCGGGGGATATTCTGATATTTGCTTCGGTAGGTGCAGGGATCAATGTCAATGCCATGGTCTACCAATGTCCCTGATCCTTGACATTAACGCGATGCGGGTTTGGCTTTGGAGGACGACTGCCTGGTGGATTTCTTGCCGGCATTTTGCTTGTCTTTTCTTCTCTTTTCCAGAATTTCTTTTTGGGCAGATTGCTCTTCCCGCTCGGCGGCCTCGGGTCCCTTGCTCTTTTTGCTTCTCATATGATTGTCATTAGACCTTTTAATGTTTAAACAGATCCCGGATTCCGCTTTCCAGGGTATCGTACTTTTGGGCCACGGCCTGTTTAAATTCATTCCACTCCTCCGCAGTTTTATCTCCGGCTTCATCCACCTGCTGTTGCAGATCATCTCGCTGGGCCTTAAGCTCGTCGATCTGGGAAGTAAGATTTTTCTTCCCTTCGTCGCTTGCGCGGCTGAGACTTTTCTGCGCCTTAGCTATTTGCTTATCCAACTTGTCTATTTTTCGGTGCCAGGATCGCTTAAAAGCATCCACATCCCGCGGCGTGGTAGTATCTGCGGAGATAGCTTCTGGCACCTGCGGAGATAATGTCGCTGAAGATGGCAGTGGATACCGTCCCCCGGCCCAAACGTTTGACAGCTGAATCACTCCACACAGCAAGAATAACCCTATCACTCCCTTTATGTAACGCATATAATAAAGTTTAATATAAAAAATATCCCTTGTGGAGCAGCCCAGCGGGCCCTCTCCCCATATCTTATGGAAAAAATATGCCAGGATTGCACCGACCGGATTCGCCGTCCGGACGCCCCTCTCCCGGCAGCCCTAAAAGAGAGATTCCCCATCTTGGGGAAGTAATTTCCCGGAACAGCGGAGGTCCTCGGGCTCTTCATCGACAGTACCCGAGAAACAGCGCCCGGGCATTGGGTTTTCACAGCAGGGCAAATAATAGGGATATACGCAAAAAATCATAGCTTTGTAGGAGCGGTAAAGCCTTATGAACCATGTCTAAAAATGTCTATTCTATCTTAGTGGACCGAAAAACCCGTGGTCAAAAATCATTCGCCGTTCTGATTGACCCCGACAAGACTTCTTTGCAAAAATTGGATACGCTTATCCGGCGGTCAGTAGATGCCCGGGTGGATTTTTTCTTTCTGGGAGGAAGCCTGGTGCTCACCGACAACCTGGACGAGTCGATTTTGCATATCAAAGCTCAGTGTGATATCCCGGTGGTGTTATTTCCGGGAAATCCCTCCCAACTCTCCCGCCATGCAGATGCCCTGCTCTACCTGTCTCTGATCTCCGGCCGGAATGCGGATTTATTGATTGGGCAACATGTGATTTCGGCTCCTGCGGTAAAACTGAGTGGCCTGGAAGTAATTTCTACCGGGTACATGATCATAGACGGCGGGGCGCCAACCACTGTGTCCTATATCAGTAATGCAGCGCCGATTCCTGCTGACAAAGAAGACATTGCCCTGTGTACGGCCATGGCTGGGGAAATGCTGGGCAGCCGGGTCATTTATATGGATGCCGGCAGCGGTGCCAAAGTGCCGATCAGCGAGAGCATGATCCATCGAGTATCGGAGAACATCTCCATCCCTCTTATATGCGGGGGAGGAATCCGGGAGCCGGAGAAAGCCTACCGCAATTGCAAAGCGGGTGCCGATGTGCTGGTGGTGGGAAATGCCATCGAAAAACAGGAAGGATTGATCGCTGACATGGCCGATGCGGTCCATTCCGTTCCCATAGTCGCATAGCCGGGCTGGTACACGTTTTAGGCCCTGTTTTACCCGGAACAATTATTTTGCTGTTCTCCCTCAAAAAAGTACTTTTACATACAAATATTGCCTTACATTTATGTGCTGTCTTAAAAATCCCTAGTATTTAACTGGTGATTAAAAGACCCATATGTAACACCCTTAAAAAATCAAATATGCAATGTCAATACAACCGTTAAAAACCTCGTAAAGAACTTCGAGTATACGTGTGGATAAACTAAGCCTTCTAACCTATCAACAGTAGACGATTTCCATGAAACACGGAGGCCATCGGTATTAGTGAAGGGATTTCACACATACAACCATACTATCAAACTTCTGCGGTTCTCCTATTTTATTGCTTAGTGTTCCTATTGTAAAACTCATAAGTAATTTTTTATGGCTGATCTATCCATTCCTCCCGCTCCCCAAAAAAGCAACGAGATATCAGATCCATTTCCCTTGCAGGGAGGCATGTTCCTTGATACCGTTTTTCAGCTGCCTATAAAGGATCTGCTCTTCCACACAAACGCAGGACTGCTGGTCACCAATGCCCGCCATGAGCTGATGTGGATAAATGACATTCTTTTAAAGCAATCAGCCCTGATTCCGGATGTGAGCATTTTATTGGGCAGGCCCGTAGCCAATGTCATTCAGTATATGCAGGAATTCGTGGTCCGGCCTCGGATTTTTCGCAAACGGATCGCTGAATTGGCGGAAAACAAAAAAACTTATTATGGCGAGGAAATTCCTTTAATAGATGGCCGGATCATCGGCTTGGACTATATTCCCCTTTATCACGAGGATCAGTTCTACGGGGCGATCTGGCAATTGACAGACTACAGCAACCGGATCAAGGGCCTGAAAAAATACGAAGTACAAACCGGTGGTAATCCGCTCTCCGAATTAATGGACCAGTTCCACATTGTATTCTGTGAAATCGATACTGCCGGAGACATCATTAACTTTTCCCCCTATTTCTGCAGATTCACGGGCTATCCGGAGGAAGAATTGCGTAAAACAAACTTCCTGGATTTATGTCTGTCGGGAAAACCTCAGATGCTTAACTGCATCAAAAATCATCGGGCTGGGATTCTGAAAAGGACTTCCTGTACATTCGAACTGGAAATTCTTTTACGCAATGGCCTGCGTAAATGGATGCAATGCCATGTATCCCCGAAAGAGGGTTCCCACGGAGAGATCAAGGGAGGAATGTTATTGTTGACCGAGATCACCGAGCAAAAGCATATCCAGCAGGAACTTGAGGATGCCAAGCGCATTGCCGAACAGGCCCAGTTGGCGCAACAGCAGTTTCTGGCCAACATGAGCCACGACATTCGCACTCCGTTGAATGCCATCATTGGCATGACGTTTCTCCTGGAAGACACCCCCCTGAATGAAGAACAGGGAGAATACGTAAAAGTGCTGAAGAATGCCTCTAATATTCTCCTGGGTCTGCTCAATGGTGTGCTGGATTTTGCCAAGATCGCTTCCGGAAAACAGGAAATCCGTCAACGCGAATTCGATCTGCCCCGACTGCTTCAGTCCCTGGTGGAAACCTTCAGTTTCAAACTGAATGATAAGCCGGTGAGGTTGCGCTATTATATCGATCCAGACATTGATCAGGTGCTTTTGGGCGACGATATCCTGCTGAACCAGATTTTGATGAACCTCCTCAGTAATGCAGAAAAGTTCACCGCCAAAGGGGAAATCAATCTGCGGGCCGCCATTTCTAAGGAATATGAGAATAATATCTGGATCGAATTTCAGGTCGAAGACACCGGCATCGGCATCTCGACGGAAAAGCTCATGGCCATTTTCCAGGATTTCACCCAGGCGGATGACGAAATCCGGATCAATTATGGCGGTTCGGGCCTGGGACTCTTTATTTGTAAGAAACTCGTAGAAATGCTCGGAGGAAAGATCAGCGTAGAAAGTCTCCCCGGACGCGGCACTACCTTTGTCTTTTCCATTCCCTTCGGCATCACCGGACAGTCCCTAAAAAAGCAGGAGAATCCCATCGGGTCGAGGCATGCTTTTCATACCGTAGATGCACGGATCCTGGTCGTGGAAGACAACCAGATGAATCTCAAGTATCTATCTAGTCTGCTGAATAAATACGGCATTTACTTCGATGTGGCCACTGACGGAAAAATGGCGCTAAAAAAAGCCAAAGATCATTATTATAACCTGATCCTGATGGATATGAAGTTGCCCAAAATGAGTGGGCTGGATGTAGCCGCCTACATTCGGGAAAAAGAAACTTTGAATGTAGCCACTCCCATTGTGCTGGTTTCCGCGGCAGCCTTCCAGAGTACCGTCGATAAGGCCAGGGAGGTCGGAGTGAATGAACTATTGGCCAAACCCTATACTCCGGAACAACTCGTGAATATCCTGAAAAAATACCTCGTAGAAGAAGAGATGGAGAGCAACGAGGATGTGGCGATGCAAGATGCGGAAGATTTCAAATTTGATGAAAGGCTGGACGTGGAATATCTCAACAAACTATATGCGGGCAATTGTGCTTATGCCATGAGCCTGTTTGAGGTCTTCCTGGAATGCATGGAATCGGATTGGGAAGAAATTGATCACAGCTTGTCCCGCGAAGACTGGGTAGCTCTAAAAAACCTGGTTCACAAGGTGAAGCCTAATTTTTCCATGGTGGGTCTTACCTGGCTTACCCGCATGATGCAGGAACTCTACGACCGCCTGAAACAAGAGGATTATTCCTCCGTGCCGGCAACTTTTCAGTTGGTGCGGCAGGAATACGACCGGTTTATGCCCGTGGTAAAGGATGAATACAGGCGCATGCAGCAATTCATTGGCCAGGAGGTCTCCTAAAGATAATTTCAGTATCCGGAAAGAATGTTCCTCACTTGCTGGACATACCCCCCGCCAAAAAGCAGGGCATGCACCAGCAGGGGATATAACTGGCAGATCGGGATGCGTTCCTGCCAACCCTCTGCCAGGGGGAAGTAATCCTCGTAGTACCAGTAAAATTTACGGTCAAAGCCGCCAAAAAGCCTCGTCATGGCCAAGTCCATTTCCCGGTTGCCATAATACACGGCAGGGTCAAACAATACCGGCATTCCTTCTGATCCCGAAAGGTAATTTCCGCCCCAAAGGTCACCATGAAGCAACGCCGGCTTCTCGGGGGGGAAGAACCCCGAAAGCAGCCCAAACAGCCGGTCACTGGATCTCATCAGGGACTTGGACAAAAGCTGCTCATCGACGCACCTCCGTATCAATGGCTCTAGTCGCCGATAGGCATAAAAAACTCCCCAATCCTCCTCCTGGCGGTTGATCTGCGGCAAAGTTCCGATATAATTATCCTCGGAAAGTCCAAATAAAGAATCGCTGCAACGATGCAAAACAGCCAGACGTTCGGCGAAAACCCGCCAGAAATTTTGCTGGGGCGGTGCCTTATGGATAAACTCAATCACTAAAAATTGTTGCCCGTCCGCACTTCCGTAAAACAGCGGAGCAGGCACTGCCACAGACTGGCTTTCCATCAACCGTACCAGACCCCGGTATTCTTTTTCAAAAAAACCCTCAGGAATCGATCCTTCCTGAACCTTAAGAAAAAAGTTCCCCTCTGTGGTTTCCAGGGCATAGCATTGGCTGATGTCCCCCCCATGTACGCGGCTGGTCTTCCGGAATTCAATCTGCCCACCCCGTTGCTCCCGCCAACATGCTTCTAGTTCCTTTTTTAACATCTCATTTAGCACCATAATCGTATTTTCACTTTTGAAATGGAAAAACCAGTAGCCAAGATCAGTACGAAGATACTATACATTTCGGTGGCTGCTTTCCTGGTCGTCCTATTCCAGTTAAGCATTGCCTGGTTTCCCCCACTGCGGGATTTCTATCTCTTTAGCTTTTATCCGGCCATGGCTTCCTTCATGCGGATGCTGACCGGGTGGTGCCCCTTCAGCATCGGAGACGTGCTGTATATTTTGGCCGGAGTATGGCTGCTATGGGGGGCCGTCCGCTTCATCAGAAACCTGCTCCAGGTGCGTAAAAAAAAATACGCATGGCTCATTACTCTTTTGCGCTTTATGTTGATTGCCCTGTGTGGATATGGCCTTTTTATGGGAATCTGGGGGCTCAATTATCGGTACAATCGCCTGTACGCCCAGCTGGGGATTCGGTCGGAAGACTTCCCTACCACCGCATTGACTGCCCTGTGCGATACCCTCGCTACCCGCATGAACCGGGAACATGAAATCCTGGCCGGAAGTGATACCCTTCCTACCCCGCATTTTCTCAATTTTAGTCAGGTAATAGAAAAAGTCCCTGAGAACTACCAGCGGCTAGCCGCTGAAATACCGGGCCTGCACTATCGCTTCCCCAGCATCAAGCCTTCGCTTTTTGGTTATCTGATCAATTATGCCGGCATCACCGGGTATTTCAATCCCTTTACCGGGGAAGGCCAGATAAATACCACGCCGATGCCGGTCAGTTTGCCTTTCACCACCTGTCACGAAGTGGCCCATCAACTGGGATTCGCCAAAGAAGAGGATGCCAACTTCGTAGGCTATCTGGTAGCGGCCACCTCCCCTGATCCATACTTTCGCTATGCGGCGCACTTTGAGATGTTTCTCTATGGGATTAACGTACTGTCTTTCCGGGAACCCGTCATGGCAGACAGTCTCTGGAACACACTAATCACCAAAGGCGTCAGAAAAGACTATGATACCGACTTCGCCTTCTACGATAAGTTCCGCACTTCCATTCGACCCATCCTGAATGAATTTTACGACCAATACCTGAAAGCCAATGAACAATCCAAAGGCATCCGCAGTTACAATGATGTAGTGAGTTTGTTGATTAACTATATGGCTCAAAAAGGAAAGCTCCCAGGCTAATGCCGTAATCCGCTGCATCCAGGGAGAAATTTCCTGGCCGTCCTATCGTTACCTCATATTATTACTCTTTTATGAAGCGAACAAATCGGGTGCTCGCAGGCGTCTTGCTCGTGACGGCCATCTTGGCCGGGGCCTGGCATCTCCCCTCTCCGGTGACCCCGCCGTGGGGGCTTGAAGGTGCCTGGCAAGCGGAAGGCTCTCCCCAACGGGTAGCCTTATGGGTCGACGGTTACTTCACCTATACCGTCTACGGAGAAGCCCCTCCGGAATTTATCAGCACCCTGGGAGGTGCACTTGCCCTGCACGGTGAGGTATTGTCAGGACTCCTTGATTTCCACTCCCTTCACCGGGAAGCCGTCGGTAAGCCTTTCCGCTTGCACATCGTCCGGGCGGGGGATAACGCAGTGGACGTGACCTTCCCGGACGGTAAAAAGGAACGGTGGACACGCATTGATCCTGCAGGAAGCGATCTCTCGGGCGTGTGGCGCATCACCCAGCGGGAAAACAACGGCACGTTACAAGCGATGCCACTGCGAGCCCGCAGAACGCTAAAGATTCTTTCAGCGACCCGTTTTCAATGGATAGCCATGAACGTAGAGACGGGAGAATTTTCCGGCACCGGAGGCGGCACTTATCGTTTTGATGATGGGCAGTATACTGAACATCTTAATTTCTTTTCCCGCGACAGCACCCGCGTGGGCCAGGACCTCCACTTTGAAGGACATGTAGAAGGGAATAATTGGCATCACAGGGGAAAGAGTTCAAAAGGGGATCCTATCTATGAGATCTGGAGCCGTTTCGGCCCTGAACGCAATCTGTCTCCTTCGCCCGCGCAGCGTCATTTTCGATAGATATCCAGTAAACCGTCAGGCAGGTCCACGTATAGCATCGCCTGCTTGTGGTCTACTTTCTGGAGTGTTTCCTCGTTAAGGGGGATCAGCAGTTCATGGCCCTTCTCGTAAACCTTGGCCAGCCATTGGCCAGGCATTTCCACTATTTCGGCGATTTCTCCCAGAATTCCCGACCGGTTGTCCTGCACCTGAAAGCCTAAATAAGCCAGCGGGGAATCGGCGCTGACCTGTTGGCGAAACTCTTTTTCCTCCAGGTAGACCTTTCTGGATAGGAGCTTTCTGGCGGACTCCCGGTCGGTGATCCCCTCTAATTTGATCAAGACTTCTCGGGGACCCTTCTCGCGGGTTGCGGTGATAAAGTAGGGAATGAAGCTGCCTTTTTTTTCCTCCAGAAACAATACCTCGACATGGCGGAGCGGTCGACTACTTCCCGTTTGATGGGTCAACACCAATTCACCTTCCAATCCGAAAGCCGCTACAATTTTCCCAATTTGAAAATAATTAGACATAGATATCATAATCTACTGAGAATCAGTAAATTAAAGTAATAGGCTTCCATGAAATCGGTTCGCATAGAATCCATAA
>Ga0164242_10000456_pt1 | contig 49094 bp, 40 predicted proteins | sample OricomgcompostMG_FD_108783 | JGI IMG/M metagenome (GOLD analysis project Ga0164242, IMG submission 108783) | Miracle-Growth compost microbial communities from Emeryville, California, USA - Original compost - Miracle growth compost (MG) ...
CCGAGGAAGACCCCGTGCGTCCAGTCGGTCGCCTCGACCACGAGCGGCACGTTGGTGGCCCGGCGTCCACCGAAGAGGATGGCGTCCAGCGGCACGGCCTCTTCCCAGTCGCCGGCGATCTGCGGACATTGCGCGGCACTCACCGTGAAGCGCGAGTTCGGGTGCGCGGCCGGCTTGCCCGACTGCGGCGTCCAGGGGTTGCCCTCCCAGTCGGTCAGGCCCTCGGGGATCTCGTCGGTCAGGCCCTCCCACCACACGTCGCCGTCGGGGCGCAGTGCGACGTTCGTGAAGATCGTGTTGCCCCACAGCGTCTCGACCGCGGTCACGTTCGTCGACTCGCCGGTGCCGGGCGCGACGCCGAAGAAGCCGGCCTCGGGGTTGATCGCCCACAGGCGTCCGTCGTCGCCCGGACGCAGCCAGGCGATGTCGTCACCGAGGGTCTCGACCTGCCAGCCGGGGATCGTCGGGCGCAGCATCGCGAGGTTGGTCTTGCCGCAGGCCGACGGGAACGCCGCCGCCAGGTGGTACTTCTTGCCCTCGGGCGAGATCACGCGGATGAGCAGCATGTGCTCGGCCAGCCAGCCCTCGTCACGGCCGATGACCGAGGCGATGCGCAGGGCGAAGCACTTCTTCGCGAGGATCGCGTTGCCGCCGTAACCCGAGCCGTACGAGTAGACCTCGAGCGTGTCGGGGAAGTGCACGATGTACTTCTCGTCACTGCAGGGCCAGACGACGTCCTTCTCGCCCGGAGCCAGCGGGGCACCGACCGAGTGCACGGTCTTCACCCACGGCGCACCCTCGGCGATCAGCCGGGTGACGCTCTCGCCGACCCGGGTCATGATGCCGATGGATGCCACGGCATAGGCGCTGTCGGTGACCTGAACCCCGATGTGCGAAAGGGGTCCGCCGACCGCTCCCATTGAGAATGGGATGACGTACATGGTGCGACCGCGCATCGAGCCCTCGAACACGCCGTTCAGCGTGGAGCGCATCTCGTCGGGGTCGGCCCAGTTGTTCGTGGGGCCGGCGTCGATCTTCTCCGCCGAGCAGATGAAGGTGCGCGCCTCAGTGCGGGCGACGTCCTTCGGGTTGGAACGGGCCAGGTACGAACCCGGGCGCCACTCGGGGTTGAGCTTGATGATCTTGCCCTCGTCGACCATCTCGCGCAGGATCGCGTCGTTCTCGGCGCGCGAGCCGTCGATCCAGTGGATGCGGTCGGGCTGGGTGAGTGCGGCGATCTCGTCGACCCACTCGGCCAGGGCCTGCATGCCGGGGCCTTCGATGTCGGGGCGAGCGCCGAACTCGCGCAGCTCGCGGAGCGGACGGACGCCGACCGGCGTCGTGCGGGTGAATGTCTCGGCAAGTGCCATGGCTGCTCCCATTCGGTCTGTCACGGGTTCGGTCTGTCACGCACTCGTCACACGAACATCGGTGTCGTCGCGTGACGATCAGATCGTCTCTGTCATCCACTCTCACAAGACTCTTGGCACTCTTTCCGCCGAATCGGGTGCAAAGAATCACGGTTCTTTCGATATGATCAAGGAATGGCTTCGACCGTCGAACTCGCGACCCTGGGTCACCGCATTCGCCACCACCGCCTCAAGACCGGACTCACGCTCGACGAGCTCGGTGCCGAGGTGGGGGTGGCCGGCAGCCACCTCAGCCTCATCGAGAACGGCAAGCGCGAGCCCAAACTCTCTCTGCTGCAGCAGATAGCGAAGGTCACCGGGACGGACGTGACCGACCTGCTCTCGGCCGAACCCCCGAACCGCCGCGCGGCCCTGGAGATCGAGCTCGACCGTGCGCAGTCGACGACGGTGTTCCAGCGCCTGGGCATCCCCCCGGTCAAGGCCAGCAAGGGCGTGAGCGACGAGACGCTCGAGTCGATCCTCGGGCTGCACCGCGAGCTGCAGCGCCGCGAGCTCGAAGCGACCGCGACGCCCGAAGAGGCCCGGCGTGCCAACACCGAGCTGCGCCTGCGCATGCGCGCGCGCAACAACTACCTGCCCGAGATCGAGAAGCTCGCCGAGAAGCAGCTGAAGGCCGCCGGGCACAGCACCGGCGCCCTGACCCACCGGACCGTGAGCATCATGGCGGAGCAGCTGGGGTTCGAGCTCATCTACGTCAGCGACCTGCCGCATTCGGCGCGGTCGGTGACCGACCTCGAGAACGGGCGGATCTATCTGCCCCCGGCATCCATCCCCGGCGGCCACGGCCTGCGCTCGATGGCACTGCAGGCGATGGCGCACCGGCTGCTCGGGCACCAGCCGCCCTCCGACTACGCCGACTTCCTGCGCCAGCGGCTGGAGATCAACTATTACGCCGCCTGCGCGCTCATGCCCGAGACCGCCGCGGTCGCGTTCCTGCAGCAGGCGAAGAAGGACCGCAACCTGGCCGTCGAAGACTTCCGCGATGCCTTCGGCGTCACGCACGAGGCGGCCGGCATGCGCATGACGAACCTGCTGACCCAGCACCTCGGCATTCCCCTGCACTTCCTGCGCGTCGACAGCGCGGGCGCCATCTCACGCGTGTATGAGAACGACGAGCTGCCCCTGCCGTCGGATGTCACCGGCGCCGTCGAGGGCCAGGTCGTGTGCCGCAAGTTCTCGGCCCGGTCGGCGTTCGCCGAGCAGAACCGCACCACCGAGCACTACCAGTACACCGACACCCCCGCCGGCACGTTCTGGTGCGCGACGCAGACCGGCGCGACCTCGGACGGCGAGTTCTCGATCACCGTGGGTGTGCCGTTCGACGACGCGAAGTGGTTCCGCGGACGCGAGACCCCGCAGCGAGCGACCTCGACGTGCCCCGACGAGTCGTGCTGCCATCGCCCCGACCCCACGCTCACCGAGCGGTGGGAAGGCAAGGCGTGGCCGAGCGCCCGCGTGCACATGCAGATGTTCTCGCCGCTGCCGCGCGGGGCGTTCCCGGGTGTCGACGACGGCGAGGTCTACGCATTCCTCGACCGGCACGCCGGCGAGTAGGGGCCGCTCACCCCGCGATGAAGCGGGCGTAGCGATCGAGCGCCGCGGTGAGGGTGGATGCCGCGGGCCCGCGGCCGTCGAACAGCTCGGCGACCGGGGGCCCGCGGTGCCGACCCACCGCGCGCGAGTGGGTCCACACCCCCACCACCTCGCCGTCGGCCACGATCACCGGGCGCACGATGCCGTTCGCCCCCGGCGCCACACGCTCCCACGCGCCGTCGGCGAGCGCGACCGAGCGATCGGCGTACGAGATCACAAACTCCTCATACGTCGGCAACGCGAAGACGGCCGGCATGTGCGGCGTGCGACGCGGCGGGATGGATGCCGCGAACATGCCCTCCTCGATCTCACGCACGCGCGCATCGGCCCGCGCTGAAGCCTGCCGAGCCACGGTCACCGGCAGTCCGGACCACCACGCGAAGTCGTCGGCGCGGGCGGGGCCGTGCCCGACGATGTAGCGGACGAACAGCTCGACGACCGGGTCTGCGGGGGCCGGGGCATCCCTCACCCACTCCTCCATCAGCACGAGGTACTGCTCGCGCGTGAGCCCCGACTCGCGCTCCACGACCGGCCCCTGCACGAGCACGCCGCGCACCGACAGCGCGTACAGCACCTGCAGGCCGCGCCCGCCACCCGGGTCGAGACCGCCCGCCGCAAGAAGGTCGAACGCCTCGGCACGCGTGAGGCGCCCGCCGCCGGTGAGCGCCGCCCGCAGCAGCATCTCGGCGCGATCGAGATCGGAATCGTCGAGCCCGATCGAGCGGCGCACCGAAGCGGCCTGTCGCCATTGGCGCTCGCCCGTGGCCGCGAGCACCCAGCGCAGATCAACGACCGGGATCAGGTGCAGCGTGCCCCGCATGGTCCACGACCGCACGAGCGCGCCGCTGTCGAAGGCCGCGTCGACGTCGCGCACCGCCGGCTCGTTTCGGGTGCGGGATGCCAGGGCCCAGCGCCCACCCCAGAAGTCCTGTGCCTGCACGGCGAGCATGTGGGCCGCGGCATCCACCACCGTCGCCGCGGGCGCCGTCAGACGATGCGCCCGCAGACGCTCGGTGCGCAGGCGGTGCAGGTCCATGGGTTCATTGTGGCCGGGGGCTCCGACATCGCGGGGTGCCGGCGCATTTCGACTCGCCTTCGGCTCGCTCAACGACCGACACTTTCGTCTACACTAGTGGAAAATCAGCTCTTCGGCATCTGCGTCCAAGGAAGGACCCTCATGACCACTCCCGTCGCCATCGGCGCCCCGCAGCACACCCCCGTTCCGTTCGACCCCGAGATCCAGGCCGCGCTCGACGCCATGCCGCAGATGCCGCCGATGACCCGCGAGACACTCCGCGGCGGGCCGGCCATGCCGTTCCCGAGCAACGACGAGATCATCGGCGACCGGGCGATCGACTGGGAGGACCGGGTCATCGCCGGCCCCGCGGGCGCCCCCGACATCGAGGTGACGATCTACCGCCCACGCGGCACCGAGGGTCAGGCGCTGCCCGCCGTCTACAACATCCACGGCGGCGGCATGATCGTCGGCCATCGTTCGTGGGAGGCCGGCCGCGTCATCGACATCGTCGCCGAGCTGGGCGTCGTCGGCGTCAACGTCGAATACCGGCTCGCGCCCGAGAACCCCTTCCCCGCCGGCGCGGAGGACTGTTACGCCGGCTTCGTGTGGCTCGTCGAGAACGCGGCCGACCTGGGCGTCGACCCCGAGCGGATCGTCGTGATGGGCGGCTCGGCCGGTGGCGGGTTCAGCGCCGCGGTCGCCCTCATGGCGCGCGACCGCAAGGGGCCGCAGATGGCCGGGCAGCTGCTGCTGTGCCCGATGATCGACAACACCAACAGCACCGTCTCGAGCCTGCAGTACGACGGGATCGGCACGTGGCAGCGCGACGCCAACCTGCTCGCCTGGTCGTGCGTGCTCGGCGACGACGCCGCATTCTCGACGGATGCCCCGGCCTACGCCGCACCCTCGCGCGCGAGGGACCTGTCGAACCTGCCCCCGGCATTCGTCGAGGTGGGCTCGGCCGAGATGTTCCGCGACGAGGACGTCGAGTATGCCTCGCGCATCTGGGCCACCGGTGGCCAGGCCGAGCTGCACGTCTGGTCGGGCGGCTCGCACGGCTTCGACATGTACATGCCCGGCAGCGCGCTCGCGCAGGCGGCGCTGGCCGCGCGCTCGTCGTGGCTGCGCCGCATCCTCGGCGTCTCGTGACGACGGCGGGGGCGGCACCGGTCCGCATGTCGGTGCTGCGCGCCATGCTGGTGCTCGGCGTGCTGGAGGCGTTCGGTCCGCTGTCGATGGACGTCTACATGCCACAGCTGCCGCATCTGGCCCGCAGCTTCGACGTGCCGGATGCGCTCGCGCAGTGGACGATGTCGGCGTGCATGATCGGGCTCGGGCTCGGTCAGCTGATCGCCGGTCCGCTGAGCGACCGGTTCGGCCGGCGCCGCCCCCTCGTCATCGGCGTCGCCGCGTTCGCCGTGCTGTCGGCGGCGTGCGCCGTGGCCCCGTCGATCGAGATCCTGCTGATCGCGCGGTTCCTGCAGGGGATCGCGGGATCGGCGGGCCTCGTCGTCTCGATGGCCGTCGCCCGCGACATGTTCCGCGGCGTCGAGTTGTCGCGCATGCTGTCGATGCTGGGCCTCGTCTCCGGCTCGGCCCCCGTCATCGCGCCGCTCATCGGCGGCCAGCTCGCGCTGTTCATGGACTGGCGCGGCGTGTTCTGGGTGCTCACCGGCATCGGCGTGGCCTTGGTCGCGCTGGTCGTGTTCGGGCTGCCCGAGACCCTCTCCCCCGCCGCCCGCCACGGCGGTGGCTTCGCCGCGCTGCGCACCCACGTCGGCGCGGTCCTGCGCGACCGCCTGTTCGTCGCGGTGCTGGTGGTCTCTGCCACCGCGGGTGTCGGCTTCTTCGCGTACCTGTCGATGTCGAGCTTCGTGCTCGAGCAGGAGTTCGCCCTCACTCCGCAGCTGTTCAGCTTCGTGTTCGCCGCGAACGCCGTCGCCAACATCATCGGCGGGCAGTGCAGCCGCCTGATCGTCGCCCGGCTGACCCCGCAGCGCGTCTACCTGTTGGGCGCGACCGCGACCGCGGCATCCACCGTCGCCCTCCTCGTGCTCGCCCTCGTGGGTGCGGGCCTGGGTTGGATCGTCGTCTCGCTCGTCCTCTTCATGTTCTGCGCCGGTCTGTCGGGCCCGAACGGCACGACGCTCGCCCTCACCCACCACGGCACGCGCGCGGGCACGGCCGCGGCGGTCATCGGGATGTCGTCGTTCGTCGTCGGCCCGGTCGTCGCACCGATCATCTCGTCGTGGGGCACGACGGCCGTCATCATGGCGGCGGCCATGACCGCGGCATCCCTTGTCGGCGTCGTCGTCGCGTGGGTAGCGGTGCGTCCCGCGGCCCGCGGCATCGGACTGGGCACAGCCCCCATCACCGTCGTCGAAGCCTGAGGCGGGATGCCGCGGGCCGCGTCTCCCTCGCGCGCTTCGGTCCTGTGCGCCCGCGCCTCAGTCGCGCGCGGCGAGAACGGCGACCGGCACGCGTGAGGCCCGCAGCAGCCGGAGCCGGCTGACCATGCGGATCGCCTCGGGACGGCCGGAGGCCACGGCGAGGAACCCCTCCAGATCGACGGTCGAGGCGAAGTCGACGCGCACGTCGGCGTCGACGAGCACATCGATGAGGTTGAGAAAGCGCTGCTGCGCCTGGAGGTCGACCGCGTCGAACGGCGGGATTCCGGTGATCGTCCAGCGGGGGAACTCGTGCGCCCACCGTAGGAACTCGACGGTCGCGGTCGCCGCCTCGCACAGCTGCGCGAACGTGGCGACCAGCTCGCCGTCGTCGGCGGCGATCACGGTGAACCTCCGCCCGCCGACGGCGAGCGTCGCCTCGCGCTCGTCAGGCCGGCCGTCATCCCGCACGCGGGTCCAGTTGCCGGCGGCGAACCCGCGGTCGTGACGGCCCATGAGGGGCCGGTAGTCCGTCGGGCCGTCGAGCTGCCAGACGTCCATGTTCTCGGCGATGAGGGCGATGCCCGGCTCGAAGACATGGTGCAGATTCGGATCGGGGAAGAGGTCCTCCGGCGCGTGGTTCGAGGTCACCAGGACCGTGATCCCGCGGTCGAACACGTGCGCGAGCAGTCGATTCAGGAGCCGGGCGTCGCCGGAGTCGGGCACGTGCAGCTCATCGAAGACGAGGATCACGGCGTCACCGGTGAGTTCACCCATCGCCCGTTCGAGGGCGTCGGGCTCGCCGAGATGACGGTAGATGCGGCGGTGCAGCTCGTCGAAGAAGCCGTGGAAGTGCACGCGCGCCTTCTGCTCGGTCGAAAGAGCGGCGTAGAAGGCGTCGGCCAGCCAGGACTTCCCGCGTCCGGGTGCCCCGTGTACGTACAGACCGCGTGCGTCACGTCGGTCACCCAGCTCGGCGACGCGGTCGAGGAGTGCCCGCTGACCGGGATCCAGCGCGAACCCGTCGCGGGCGGCCGCGCGCTCGACCGCGCGGACGATCCGCTTCCGCCCCGACATGCCTCAGCGACCCCCGGCCCAGGCCGCGAGCAGCTGCTCGACCAGTTCGGTGCGACGACGGGCCTTTCCCGAGTCGGACGCCTGCACCTCGCGCAGCTGCAGGGCATCGCACACCGCGAGCAGCGCGTCGGCGAGCGCCCGCACCGGCGTGTCCGCGACGAGATCGCCGTCGGCGACGGCCTCGTCGAGGTGCCGGGTCAGGCCCGCGCCCCACTCGTGCTCGACGCGGCGGGTGAGCTCGCGGAAGCTCTCGTGCGCAGGCAGCAGGCCCCAGAAGCTCACGACGACCGTCGCCTCGTGACGGGTCTGGGCGTCGTGCGGGACGATCTCGCCGATCATCGCGTGCACGGCGGCAAGGCCCCGATACCCGTCGACCGACGCGCGGATGCGGGCGTCGCTCTCGCGGTAGACACGCTCGAACGCGGCGCGCACGACGTCGTCGAGTCCGTCGAAGTGGTGCCAGAGCGCGCCGGCGGCGATCCCGGCCTCCTCGGCGATCGCGCGGCTGGTGGCCGCCGCGACCCCGCCGCGCGCCACGATGCGCAGGTAGGCGTCGACGATGAGCGCACGGCGCTCGGCGGGATCGACGCGTTTGGGCACCCTCCGATCATGCCGCACTCGCGGCATCCATCCCACGACACCCGCTCGGACGGCGATGGATGCCGCACCCGCACCGCGAGGGGAATGGCGCCGTCACCCGACCCGGAGTATTATTGAGCGATCGCTCAAATTCGCGTGCCACCGTCGGCACGCCCACCGAGAGGACCCGCAATGTCGCACTCCGCAGACCCGGCCGAGACCCGGCATCCCCTCGATCCGCTCACCGGCGCCGAGATCGACCGCGCCCGCGAGATCCTCGTGGCCGCGGGCCTGCTGGGTGAGACCTGGCGCGTGCCGATGCTGCTGCCCGACGAGCCCACCAAGGCCGAGCTGGCGGCGTGGACACCGGGAGATGAGATCGACCGGCGGGTGGACGTGACGCTGATGGATGCCGCGACCGGCCGCGTGATCGAGGCCATCGTCTCGGTCACCCGCGGCGAGGTCGTCTCGACGCACGAGCACGGGGCGGGCGAGGCGCCGTACGGCCAGCCGCAGTACCTGTTCGAGGAGTACGCGCGCGCCGAGGGGATCGTCAAGGCCTCCCCCGAGTGGCAGGCCGCCATGCGCCGCCGCGGTCTGGAAGACCGCATCGACCTCGCTTTCTGCTCGCCGCTCGCGCCCGGGTTCGTCGGCCGGGCGAACGAGGTCGGGCGGCGCGTCATCCGGTCACTGACCTTCCTGCGCGACAGCGAGGACGACATCCCGTGGGCGCACCCGGTCGAGGGCCTGATCGTCCACATCGACCTCGTGACCAACGAGGTCATCGGCATCGAGGACGAGGGCGACACCCCCGTCCCGGCCGGCAGCGGCCAGTACATCGGCGACGCTGTGGGGCCTGCGCGCACGACGCTGAAGCCCATCGAGATCACCCAGCCCGAGGGCCCGAGCTTCCACGTCGACGGCTCGCACGTGCAGTGGGAGAACTGGTCGCTGCGCGTGGGCTTCAACGCCCGCGAGGGACTCGTGCTGAACGATGTGTGCTTCGACGACCGGCCCGTGCTGGCCCGCGCGAGCGTACCCGAGATGGTGGTGCCCTATGGCGACACCAGCAACACGCGGTTCTGGATCAGCTACTTCGACGCCGGTGAGTATCTGCTCGGCAAGAATGCGAACCACCTCGAGCTCGGCTGCGACTGCCTGGGCGTCATCCAGTACTTCGACGGCTACGTCGCCGACGACCACGGCCATGCCGTGCAGATCCCCAACGTCGTGTGCATGCACGAGGAGGACTACGGCATTCTCTGGAAGCACACCGAGCAGGGCCCGGTCGGCGCCGAGGTACGCCGTTCGCGGCGCCTCGTCGTCTCGTACTTCTCGACGATCGGCAACTACGACTACGGCTTCTACTGGTACTTCTACCTGGACGGCTCGATCCAGGTCGAGGCCAAGGCCACCGGCATCGTGTTCGTGGGCGCGGGCACGCCCGGCACCCCGAACCCGCACGCCAACGAGATCGCTCCCGGAGTGTTCGCGCCCGTGCACCAGCACCTGTTCTGCGCGCGGTTGGACGTCGCGATCGACGGGGAAGACAACCGCCTCGTCGAGATCGACGCGGCCCGCATCCCGATGGGCGAGCAGAACCCGTTCGGCAACGCCTTCACCTGGACGTCGACGACGCTGGCCACCGAGCAGCAGGCTCAGCGCGAGGCCGACACCTCGGTCGCGCGGGTGTGGGAGGTGCAGTCGGCCTCGAAGACCAACTACACCGGAGCCCCCACCGCCTACCACCTGATCCCGCAGCCGACCGCGCTGCTCATGGCAGACCCGGCCTCGTCGGTGGCCGCGCGCGCCGCGTTCGCGACCAAGCACGTCTGGGCGACGGCCTACGAGCCCGGGCAGAACTGGCCCGCCGGCCGCTACCCGAACGCCCACCAGGGCGGCGCAGGTCTGCCGGCCTACTCGGCGGGCGACCGGTCCATCGACGGGGAGGACTTCGTCCTCTGGCACACGTTCGGCCTGACGCACATCCCGCGCACCGAGGACTGGCCGATCATGCCCGTCGACTACGCCGGGTTCTGGTTCAAGCCGTACGGCTTCCTCGACCGCAACCCCGCCATGGACGTGCCCGAGTCGAGTCAGGCCCACACGGGTGGCGCCTCGTGCTGCGGCGGTGGCGACAGCTGTCACTGCGGGCACTGAGCCGGGGGTGGATGCCGTGGGCCGCGGCATCCACCCCGCTCTTCGTTCGTCGCGACCCGCCCCCGACCATGAGAGTGCAGCTGGTGGACGAGGAGGAGGGAACCACCCGCTTCTTCGTCCGCCCACTGCACCCTCAGCGGGAGAGGCACGGGGCCGGTGCGATTCCTCTCCGTGTGTAGGAAATAGAATGGGAGGGTTCCCGCGGCGCGGTGCGACAGGATCCCTCCTCGCGGCGCCGCGGTCTTACACTGGGAAACCACCGCGCACGCGCGCACGAACGGAGCCGTTTACCGCCATGCCCAAAGCCATCGACCACGACCAGCGACGCCGCGACATCATCGACGTGACCTGGAAGCTGATCGTGAAGGGAGGGCTCGAGGCCGCCACCATGCGCGAGATCGCGTCGGAGGCCGGCTTCGCGAACGGCGCGCTCAAGCACTACTTCCCCGGCAAGGACGACATCATCCAGGGGGCGTACCAGCTGTCGATGGACCGCATCGTCGAGCGCCTCACCGAGTCGACGAAGGGCCTGACCGGCATCGCGGCGTTCCGGGCGATCGTCTCGGCGACCATGCCGCTCGATGACGAGTCGCGCGAGTCGGCCCGGGTGCTGCTGGCCTTCTGGGAGCGGGGGCTGTCGTCCACCGACATCCGCGACGCCTACCAGGGCCACCTCGCCGGATGGCGGGCCGACTCCCTCGGCCTGATCGCGCAGTGCCGCGAACAGGGCCTGATCGACACCGACGCGAGCGACGAAGAGATCGTGCGCGAGATGATCTACATGAACGTCGGCGCCACGGTGCTCAGCGCCATCGCGCCCGGCTTCGCCGACCGGGCGAGCATCGAGGCGATGATCGACGACTTCTTCGAGCGCCTGGGCGTGCCGACCGCAGCCGACGCCTGATCCCCACGGCCGTGCGAGCAGGCGCGCACGGCCGGGTCCGGAGCGTGCAGCGCACCCGAACCCGGTCGACATCACGCACCTGATCGAGGATGCGCCGCAGCCAGCTCAGCCGCGCATCGTTCGCGGCGCCGCCGACGATCGCGTCGGGCGAGAACCCGCTGAACCCGTGGTGGGCGCCCGATGGGGATGCCGGTGCCCGGCCGGAACGGCGGGCACCGGCATCCACTCACGGCCCTTCGGGGTCGACGACGCCCTTGTCGGCCCAGAACGGGTCGACCGCCGCGCGCAGCTCGGCGGCGCCGACGCGCTCGACGAGCTCGAAGGCGGCGAGGTTGTCTTCGAGCTGGCTCAGCTTGGTCGCGCCGAACAGCGTCATCACGTTCGCGGGATGCGTGAGCGTGAAGGCGATCGCCAGGCGTGCCGGCGTGGTCCCGAGCTTCTCGGCCGTCGCGACGTAGTCGGGCAGGTTCTCGAGCAGCGTCGTGCGCACGTCGCCCGGGTCACGGCCGACCTCGCGGGTGAGATCGGTGCGGCCGGCGAGGTAGCCGCCCTCCAGGCAGTCGGAGGCCTCGAAGACGAACCCGTCGGCGAACAGCTTCGCGAACGGCTCGCCGTCGGGGATCGACCGGCGCGCCACCGAGTACTTCAGCTGCGCGAACGCGGGACCGACCAGGCCCTCTTCGCTCGCGATGCGGCGCAGCTCGGCGATGTTGCCGGCCGACCAGTTGTTCACGCCCCAGGCGCGGGTCAGGCCCTTGTCGACGAGCTCTTGCATCGCGGTGGCGATCTGGCGCATGGTCAGGTCCTCGCGGTGGATGTCGCCGAGCACGACGAGATCGGTGTGGTCGGTGCCCACGCGGAACAGGGCGCGCTCGAGCTGCGGCGCGAAGCCGTTGTCGTAGGCGTCGGTCCACACCTTCTCGGACAGCAGCCAGCTCTCGCGTGGTGCGCCCACGCCGCGGATGATCGCCGAGAACAGCACGTCGGTGATGGCCGGGGGCTGCATGCCGGGGAACCCGTACACGCCCACGTCGAACAGGTTGACGCCGTGCTCGATCGCGGTGCCGAGCAGCGTGACGGCGTCCTCGAAGTCCATGCGGTCGTAGGTGTGCCACGAGCCCAGGGCGAGGGCCGGGACCTCGAAGCCGGCGTCGCCCAGTGCGCGGCGGGGAACGATCGCGGTCATGATGTCTCCTCTCTGCGTGCCGTCAGCCCAGCCGCGGGTCGACGACGGCCTTCAGCTCGGTCTGCTCGTGCATGTGCACGATGCACTCGGATGCCTCAGTGAGCCCGACGGGGGCGCTGAACAGTGCGTCCCAGTCGTAGCGATCCGCGAACGCGCGGAAGAACTCGATGGCGTGGAAGTAGTCCGACACGTCGCCGTTGATCGAGCCCACGACGGTCAGCTCCTTGCCCATGATCCCCGACAGCGCGAACGGCTCGCCGATCGGGCCGGTGCTGCCGATGACCACGAAGGTGCCACGCGCGGCCGCCATGCCGATGGCCTCGGGACCGACACTGGGCGCGCCCGCGACGTCGATCACGAAGTTCGCGCCGGCGCCGCCGGTGAGCTCCATCACCTGCTGCACGATGCCCTCACTGCCCGCCGAGATGTTGACGGTGTGGTCGGCGCCGAACTTCTTCGCGACCTCAAGCCGCTCGTCGGGGCCGCCGACGGTGATGACCTTCGAGGCGCCGGAGATCTTGGCGACCGCGGTGGCGAACACGCCGAGCGCACCCGCGCCCTGCACGACCACGGTGTCGCCGACGCGGATGCCGCCGGCGCGGTCGAAGCCGCGCAGCACGGTCTTGGCCGCGCAGCCCGCCATGGCGGCCCAGGCATCCTTGACCTCGTCGGGCAGGATCAGCTTCTGCGCGCCGGGGGTGACATACGCGTACTCTGACAGGCCGGCCGTCGCGTACGGCGGCACATCGCTGCGCTGCATGAAGCCGTAGCCGCGGCGCTGGCAGAACACCGGCTCGCGCAACACGGTGCAGCCGTAGCACTCACCACAGACCGACTCGGACCAGCCGATGCGCTGGCCGATCTCGAGCGGGCGGCCGGTGGCGTCGTGCGCGCCGTCGCCGACGGCGATCACCTCGCCGACCATCTCGTGGCCGAGCACCATGGGCAGCATCCCCGGGAAGCTCATCTTGCCTTCCCAGATCTCGATATCGGTGCCGCAGAGCGTCGAGCACACCAGCCGCACCAGCGCGGCACCGGGCTCGATCGTCTCGGGCAGAGGCAGGTCCTGCAGCTCGAGCGGGGCGCCGTGCTCGACGAGGACGGCGGCTCGTGTGGACGTGGGAAGCGTCATCGCAATTCCTTTTCTTCCGGTTTGTTCCGGTGCGGAGAAGTTGTCACTCCTTCGCGGCGTGTGGTTTAGTCTACATACGTTGACACAACGTGACACAAGCGAGAAGAGGAACGCGTGTTCAATGAAGACACCCGCGCGGATCTGGTGCTGCGAGGCGGCAGCATCCACGTCCTCGACACCGCCGACACACGCGCCCAGGCGATCGCCGTCGCCGACGGCCGCATCCTTGCGGTGGGCGCCGATGCGGACGTCGAGCAGCACATCGGACCCGACACGACCGTGGTCGAGCTGGGCGCCCGCGCCGTGCTCCCCGGCATCAACGACTCCCACCTGCACGCCTCCTGGCTGGGCGGAATGTGGCCCGACACGCTGTTCGGGCCGGGCGGCCCCCGCGAGGGCGCCCTGGTCACCACCGACGCCGAGCGCCGCGACGCGCTGCTGAAGGCGGGCGCCCTGATCGCGTCGCTCGGCATCACAAGCTACACGGAGCCGGGCATCGGGCCCGGCGAAGACGGCGGACCCACCGGCAGCTTCGGTCGCCCGGTGCTCGCGCTGTATCGTGCGCTCGACGCCGAGGGACTGCTGCGCGCACGCGTCAACCTGCTGCTCGTGTTCGGGCTGATCGACGGGCCCGCGCGCACGCAGGACATCCTCGACGGCATCCGTGACGCCGACACCGACGTACGCGACCCCGAACGGTTCCGCATCGCGGGCGTGAAGATCTTCGGCGACGGCATCCCGCCCATGCGCAACGCGTACATCCACGGTCAGTACGAGGACGGCACCCACGGCGCCCTGCTGCTCGACGGCGCCGACGACGACGAACGCGAGACGCAGCTGCGCACCGCGGTCAGCGCGGCCCACGCGGCGGGCCTCCAGGTGGCAGTGCACGCCACCGGCGATCGCACCATCGACGTGGTGGTGGATGCCGTGCGGCAGGCCGTCGCGCAGCATCCCGCCGATCTGCGGCACTATCTCGTGCACGCCGATCTGCTGCCCGAGGCCACCGCGCCGCTGCTGGCCGAGGCCGGCATGGGAGCCACCATCCAGGCGGGCATCGCCGCCGTCACCTCCGAGTGGGCGGCAGCCGCCACCGGCGGCGAGCCGGTCGCACCGGCCTGGCCCGCCCGCGAGCTGCTCGACGCGGGAGTGCCGTTCACGCTGAGCTCGGATGCCCCTGTGCTCGCGCCCGACTGGCGCAACGAGATCGCCGCGGCCGACCGCCTGCTCGGGCCCGCCGGCGACCCGCGGGCGCGCCTGCACGAGCTACTGCGCCGCTACACCGCGGTGCCGGCCTGGCAGGACCACGCCGAGGACTGGAAGGGCACCCTCGAGGTCGGCAAGGTCGCCGACCTGGTCGTGCTCTCGGATGACCCCGACGCGGTGGGCGCGCAGGGGCTGCCCGAGGTGCGCATCGAGCGAACGTATCTGGGCGGCGAGGTCGTCTACGACGCGGCGGCGGAGCCCGTCGCGAGCGGCGAGGCCTGAGGCCGGGTGGGCTGAGGCCCGGCGAGCACACGGTAGGGGAACCTCGGCGACACGCGGGGGCGCGGCGTTCCTGGCCGGCGCGCCGCGCACGATCCCCGACGCGGTGCTCGCGGCGCGCACGGCGCTCGCGGCGCGCACAGCGACGAGACGAAGGGCCGGTGGTGTTCGCGCACACACCGGCCCTTCGTCTCGCTCCGCTCGCTCGGGCCATCCTCGGCTCGGCCGAGGAGATCTGCCGGAGCGAGGGCCGATTCGCGCAGAAAGGCCCTCGGCTCGGCAGATCCCCTCGCCTCGGGCGAGGGGCGAGGAGCGAGGGGCCTCGGGCGAGGGGCGAGGGGCGGCCGGCACGCGCCAGGCACCGGCGCACAGACACCACGCGCAAAAACAGTAAGGGGGTGGATGCCGCGGGCCGCGGCATCCACCCCCTCACCACAGCGCGCTCAGGCCAGCAGCTGACCGCCGTCGACCGGCAGGCTGACACCCGTGATGTCGGCTGCGCCGTCCGACGCCAGGAACACGGCGGCGGCGGCGACCTGCACCGGGTCGGCCATCTGCTTGAGCGGAATGCGCGAGATCCAGGCTTCGCGCATCGGCGAGCCTTCGGGCATGCCCATCTTCATCATCGGCGTGTCGACGGGCCCGGGGGCGACGGCGTTCACGCGGATGCCGTGCGCGGCCAGCTCGATCGCGGCCCAGCGGGTCTGCGCGTCGACGGCGGCCTTGCTCGTCTCGTAGGCGCCCATGCCCGGGGTGGGCTGGCGTCCGCCGATCGACGAGATGTTGACGATCGCGCCGCGGGTGCCGGCCTCGACCATGTGCTTCGCGACCGCCTGCGTCATCGCGAACGTGCCGAGGATGTTCACGCGGATCGTCGTGTCGTAGTCGGCGACCGGCAGGCTCAGCACGTCGCCGTGCAGGTGCAGGATGCCGGCATTGTTGACCAGCACGTCGATCGGGCCGTGTGCGGCCACGACGTCGGCCACCGCGCCGGTCACCGCCTGCGGATCGGTGAGGTCGACGCCGACGACGGCGGCGCCGAGAGCGGCGCCCGCGGCGTCGAGCTTCTCCCCCGGCAGGTCGATGAGGACCACGCGGTCCCCTGCGGACTGGAATGCCTCGGCGAGGAAGTGGCCGATGCCACCTGCCCCGCCCGTGATCAGGACCGTGCGTGCGCTCACCTGTGACTCCTTCGGCTGGGTGGATCGGGAATGCCCCGTCTGGATATTATACGGTTGTAGAAAAACAATCGCACACTCTTGGAGGCACCGTGGCCGACAACATCGTTCCCACCCGCACGCTCGGCCCCGCAGGACCCGAGGTGCCCGTGCTCGCGCTCGGATCGTGGAACATCTGGGATCGCATGGAGCGCGACGACGCCGTCGCCCTCGTGCAGCGCGCGACGGCGGCCGGCGCGGCATTCTTCGACGTCGGCAACTACAACATGGGCCCGCACGCCGAGCGCGCGCGCACCGACATCCTGTTCGGCGAGATCGTGCGGGATGCCGGACTCGACCGCTCCGACTACCTGGTCTGCGGCAAGCTCTGGCTCTGGGACTACCCGAACACGGGTTTCGCGGACTGGATGCGCACCTCGCTCGACCGCATCGGCATCGACGCCGTCGACACCGTCGTGGTGGGCGACCACATGGCGCCGGTCGACATCCGCCAGATCGTGCGCGACATCCACGCCGAGATCGAGGCCGGACGCTTCTCGAGCTGGGGCATCAACAACTGGCCGCACGAAGAGGCCGTGCTCGCGCTCGAGTTCGCGCAGGCGGAGGGACTCACTCCCCCGAGCTTCGCGCAGCTGAAGTACTCACTCGTGCGCCGGTCGATGGCCGAGGGCCCGTTCTACGGAGGCCTGTTCGCCGACGGCCGCCTGGGGCTGCAGGCCTCGGACGTCTTCGAGGGCGGCATCCTCGTGGGCAAGACCGCGCCCGGGCGCAAGATCGGCGCTGATGTGGGGGGCATCCGCGACGAGATCATGGCGGCGTGGCCGACCGTGCAGCAGATCGCCGAGGGGCTGGATGCCACGCCCGCCCAGCTCGGCATCGCCTACTGCCTCGCGAACCCGGCGACCGCGAACGTGCTGTTCGGCTGCCGGTCGCTCGACCAGTTCGACGACGCCCTGGGCGCGCTGACGCTGCTCGAGCGGGTGGGGGCGGAGAAGATCCGGGATGCCGCGGCCGACCTCTGGCTGGATCGCGACGTCAACCCCGACGGCACCTGGTTCCCGCCCGGAGGCTTCGCCGGGGGTGTGGCTCCGGCGCCCGCGAGCTGAAACGCGACACCCGCCCCTGAGCGGGGAGCGCAGCGACGAGACGAAGGGCCGGGGCACCAGGCGCCGGCGGGCTGAGACCTCCGCCGGCGACGGTAGGTGCGACCTCGCGAGATACGGTACGACCTCGCGAGATACGGTACGACCTCGCGAGATACGGTACGACCTCGCGAGATAACGTACGACCTCGCGAGATACGGTACGACCTCGCGAGATGCGGTGCGACCTCGCGAGGCGGGGCCTACTGCGCGGTGACGAACCCGACCGCGGCCTCGCGGAACTCGGGCGAGGCGAGCGCGCCCAGGTGGTCGCCCGGCACGCGCACGAGCGACGAACCCGGCACGGCGGCCACCAGCGCGTCGACGCCCTGTGACATCGGGTCGTCGGACCCCGAGACGAACAGGGTCGGGCAGGTCGGGGCATCCACCCCCGCGTCGAACGGCTCGGCGTGCAGGGCGTCGATCAGTCCCACGACACTGGGCGCATCCACACCCGGCGCGTGCAGCATCTGCGCGAACATCCCGATCATCGGGTCGGCCGGCGCTGCCCCCTGCGAGACGGCCTCGAGGGCGTCGACGTCGATCATGCCGAACGGGTCCATGGGGCTGAGGCCTCCGAGCACGAGACGGTGCACGCGGCCCGTGCCGGCCAGCGCCCAGGCGAGGCGGGCGCCCAGCGAGTAGGCGATGACGTCGGCGGCCTGAAGGCCCGCGTCGCCGATGGCATCGGCGAGAGCGGCCGCGATGTCGCTCGTCGTCGCTGCGCCGCGCGCCAGTGCGGGCCCGTCACCGTGGCCGGGCAGATCGACGACGATCGACCCGCGCCCGGCGTCGGCCAGCGCCTGGACGACACCGGTGACCTCCCAGTCGGCGCGGCCGTTCGAGGCGAGCCCGTGGATGAGAAGCACCGGGGCGTCGCCCGGGAGGGTCCTGACAGTGAGGAGGGTGTTGGTCATGGGTCCATCATTGCGGGTTGTGATTTTTTTTTCCACACTTGTAGAGTTGTGCATCCAGCCTCGAGACGGTAAGCGCCGGCTCGATGTGGAGAACAACGTCGTGACATCCACCACAGGAGAAACGCAATGACCGCCGATCCCACCCGCATCCTCGACATCGCCACCGGCTACATGGCGTCCAAGCAGCTGTTCAACGCAGCCCGCATCGGGCTGTTCCGCGCCATCGCCGACGGCGCACACACGCCCGCCGAGGTCACCGCCGCCACCGAGCACCCCGAGCGCCAGGTGCGCATCCTGCTCGACGGCGCCGCCGCGGCAGGGCTGCTCACCCGCACCGACGGGCGCTACGAGCTGGCCGACGACGCCGCCGACTACCTCACCGGCGGCGAGCGCGACCTGAGCGCGTTCCTGAACTTCCTCGAGCTGGGCAGCTACGAGGCGTTCGGCCACTACCGCCACACCGTCGACGCCGACGAGGGCGGCACGCTCGAGTTCGACGAGGCCGGCTGGGGCATGTTCATGGCCGGCGTGATGCAGTACAACGGGCTGCACGCACACTGGTTCGGCGAGAAGTTCGCCACCTCGGGCCCGACCAGCGTGCTCGACTTCGGCGGCTTCACGGCCGGCTGGTCGATCGAACTCGCCAACCGCAACCCCGAGTTGACCGCGCGCATGGTCTACCCCGCCGAGTCGGGCCCGATGCTCACGGCCGAGATCGAGGCCGCCGGCCTCGCGGACCGCATCACGGTCGAGGCCGGCGAGACTGCCACCGCCGTCCCCGGCGGCGAGCACGACCTGATTCTGGCGATCCACGTCATCCACCGCTTCAGCGACGCCGAGAACCGCCAGATCGTCAAGAACCTGCGCGCCTCGGCAGCCGCGGGCGGCACGCTCGCGATCTTCGACTTCTTCCTCGACTCGCTCGCCGAGCAGCGCGTCCTCGACGCGCGTCACGCCGCCGAGTACTTCAACTTCGACGGCACGGTCGTCTGGCCCGAAGAGGTTGTGAAGGCCTGGCTGGCCGACGCGGGTTGGGCGTTCGAGGGGTACGTCGACATCCCGGGCAGCCCCCGGGTACTGGTCGCGCGCGCAGTCTGAGACAAGGATCGTGCGCTCCCGCAACACGGTTGTCACAACCCGACGACGATTGCCGAAATCGTGTTGCATAGTTTGTCAACATCTGTAGAATCACAGAACCACGGGTCACCGCAGACACGTTGCGGTCGCTCGGTTCACCATCCTTCACGGAAAGAAGTGAGATGAAGAAAAAGACCATCTGGGGGATCGCAGCAATGGTCGCTGCGGCCGCCCTGTCGCTCACCGCCTGCGCGGGCGGCGGCGGCAACGCCGGCAAGACCGGCGGCGACGGCGCCGCCCCCGACAAGCTGAGCATCGGCACCGTCATCGACAAGACCGGCTGGGAGATCGGCCAGGGAGGGCCCGCGTTCAATGCGATCTTCTTCTCGACCGTGTACGACTCCCTCGTCCTCATCGACGAGAACAACAAGCCGTACGGGCAGCTGGCGACGAGCATCGACACGTCCGACGACGAGCTGACCTACACGTTCCACCTCGCCGAGGGCGTCACGTTCGACGACGGCACGGCGTTCGACGCCGACGCGGCGATGGCGAACTTCGACTACCTCAAGAAGGGCGTCATGACGGCCCCGGCCTACGCCGAGGTCTCGAAGTTCACCAAGGTCGACGACAAGACGGTGGCGCTGACCCTGAAGCGCCCCGACCCCGGCTTCCTCTACAACCTCGGTCTCGGCATGAGCTACATGGTCTCGCCCAAGTCGCTCGAGGACCCGAAGTACGCGCAGATCACCGCCCCCGAGGGCGGCTCGGGCCCGTACACGTACGACGCGGCCAAGTCGACCGCCGGCCAGGACTACTTCTTCACGAAGAACGACAAGGCCTGGAACGCCGACAAGTACACGTGGAAGACCGTCGAGATCCACGTGATCCCGGATGCCACGGCCATGTCGAACGCGATGTCGACAGGCGCCATCAACTTCGAGATGGCGAACTGGTCCGACACGCTCAAGGCCAACATCGAGCGCAACGGCTGGACCTCGTCGTTCGTGCTCAACGGCTGGTCGGGCCTCATGCTCGCCGACCGTGACGGCTCGCAGTTCAAGCCGCTCGGCAACGAGAAGGTGCGCCAGGCGATCAACATGGCGTTCGACCGCGACGCGATCACCAAGGCCGCGAAGGACCCGAACGCCGTCGCCACCAACCAGGCGTTCGCGAAGATCGACGAGAGCCTGAACAGCCTGTACCCGTACGACGTCGCCGGCGCCAAGAAGCTGCTGGCCGAGGCCGGGTACCCCGACGGGTTCACGCTCGAGCTGCCCAGCATGTCGCTGTTCGCCGCCACGGCCGCCACCGTCAAGCAGTCGCTGGAAGACATCGGCATCAAGGTCGAGATCAAGAACCTCGACCCGGCCACCTACAACCAGCAGGTGTTCGCCGGCAACTTCCCGGTGTACATGGCCTTCCTGCAGCTGTACGGCAACCCGACCAAGACGATCAGCGACCTGTTCACGCCCGGCATGTCGAACCCGTTCAACTCGGCGCAGAACATTCCTGAGCTGCAGAAGCTGAACGACCAGCTGCACACCGCCGGCGCCGACGTCGACGCGATCGCCGCCCAGTACAACACCTACGCCACTCAGAACGCGTGGTTCGCGGTGTGGAGCCACGGGCCGACGTACTACGTCAGCGTTCCGGGCATCTCGGTTCGCCCGGTGCAGGGTCTGTACATCCCCAACCTGGAGCAGTTCCTGCCTGCCGGCAGCTGATCCAGTCCCTCGGGGGGAGGAGTTCCAGCGCTCCTCCCCCCGACAACCGATCGGATAGACATGATCGCCTTCATCAGCAAACGGGTCCTCAGCGGCCTGATCCTGGTGCTCGCCATGAGCACCGGCGCCTTCTTCATGGCGCACCTGGCCATCTCGGATCCCACCGCCACCCTCATCGGCAAGACGGCCACACCCGAGCAGATCGAGGCCCTCCGTGACCGCATCGGCCTGAACCTCCCCCTCATGCAGCAGTACTGGAACTGGTTCTCCGGCCTGTTCCAGGGCGACATGGGCCTGTCGTGGCGCACCAACACCCCGGTCATCGCCGACCTGGGCGAGCGCCTGCCCGTCACCCTGTCCGTCGTCTTCTTCGGCATGCTCCTGTGTGCCATCTTCGGCACCACCGTCGGTGTCACCGCAGGCCTGCGCCCCGGTGGCGTCGTCGACCGCGTCATCAAGGCCGGCTCGGTCGTGCTCTTCGCCATCCCGAGCTACTGGATCAGCATCGTGCTGATCATGGTCTTCGCCGTGAACCTGCAGTGGTTCCCGGCCCTGGGCTATGTCACACCGCAGACCTCGGTCAGCGGCTGGGTGGCCTCCATCACGCTCCCGGCCATCTCACTCGCCCTCGGTGGCGTGGTGATGATCGCCGAGCAGCTGCGCAACAGCATCGTCACCAACAGCGGGTCGGACTTCGTGCGCACCCTCCGCAGCCGAGGGCTGAGCACCTTCCGCGTCTCCCTGCACCTCCTGCGCAACTCGGCCCCCGCGGCCGTCACCGTCCTGGCCCTGATGTTCGTGAGCCTCCTGGGCGGCGTCATCGTGCTGGAGATGATCTTCAACCTGCCCGGCATCGGTGTGGCCACCCAGCAGGCCTCGCAGGTCGGCGACATCCCGATGCTGCTGGGCATCACGATCACGACCGTCATCTTCGTGGTCGTCGTCAACCTCCTGCTCGACCTCGTGCTGGGCTGGATCAACCCGAAGGCGAGGATCCGATGAGCACCGGAGTCATCAACTCGAAAGCCGCTTCGATGCCCGGCAACCCGATCGGGCAGAAGCCGAAGCCGCGCTCGATCGTGCGCCGCTTCTTCACCCACCCGGGCGGCTACATCCCCGTGGCGATCGTCCTGATCGTCATCATCGCGACGTACTGCGCGCCGCTCATCCAGATCCACGATCCGAACCGCATCGACTACGACATCGTCAACGCGCTGCCGAGCTGGCAGCACATCCTCGGCGGCGACACGGTCGGCCGCGACGTCTGGTCACGCCTGGTCTGGGGCGGGCAGGACGCCTTCCTGGGCGCGCTCATCGTCATGGTAGTCGCCCTGGCGATCGGCGTCCCCGCGGGTCTGCTCGCCGGCTACCACGGCGGCTTCACCGACAGCACCGCGAGCTGGATCAGCGACGCGATGATGTCGGTCCCCGGCATGATCGTCCTCCTGATCGTCGCCGGCGGCACCAACGGCAACATGATGATCCTCATGGCCGTGATGGGCGTCTTCATGGCGCCCGGCTACTACCGTCTCACGCGGGCCGCCACGATCGCGGTGCGCAACGAGCCGTATGTGGATGCCGCGAAGGTCTCGGGTGTGAGCAGCTGGCGCATCGTCAGCTCGCACATCCTGCGTGTGATCGCCGCTCCCCTGATCATCCAGACCGCGCTGACCGCGGGTGTGGCCCTCGGCATGCAGGCGGGCCTCCAGTTCATCGGCATCGGCGACCCGCTCGCGCCCAGCTGGGGCGCGATGATGAGCGACGCGATGAAGGCGATCCTGGTCAACCAGTGGCTCATGGTTCCGCCGGCGGTCGTGCTCGGCGGTCTGATCGGGTGCTTCGCGATCATGGGCTCCACGCTCGGCCAGATCACCGGCACGCGCAGCGAGAAGGTGCGCCATCTCTCCCGCGCCGAGCGCAAGGCGATCGCCGCCGGCGCGCAGGCGACACGCGGGCTGCCGGCCCCCGACGCCGACGTCGTCGCCCAGGTGCAAGGCCTCAAGGTCCGCTACGCGATGGCAAAGCGCGAGATCGAGGTGCTGCACGGCGTGGACTTCGAGGTGCGCGCGGGCAAGGTTCTCGGCATCGTGGGCGAATCCGGCTCGGGCAAGTCGCAGTCGGTGTTCGCGTTGCTCGACCTGCTGCCGGGCAACGGCATGGCCTCGTCCGACGGCATCTGGTTCAACGGTCGCAACCTCGCGGCGCTGTCCGAGTCCGAGCGCCGGGCCCTGCTCGGCCGCGAGATCGCGTACATCCCGCAGGAGCCCATCAGCAACCTCGACCCGATGTTCACCATCGGCAAGCAGCTGACCGAGCCGATGCGCGCGGTGCTGAAGATGGGCAAGCGCGAGGCGCACGACTACGCGGTGCAGCTGCTGCAGCGCGTGGGCATCAACGACCCCCAGCGCGTCATGAAGCTGCACCCGCACGAGGTCTCGGGCGGCATGGCGCAGCGCGTGCTCATCGCCGGCGCTCTGTCGGGCCGTCCGAAGCTGCTGGTGGCCGACGAGCCCACCACGGCATTGGACGTCACCGTGCAGGCCGAGGTCCTCGAGCTGCTGCGCGAGCTGCAGGCGGAGGAGAACATGGCGCTCATCATCGTCACGCACAACTTCGGTGTGGTCGCCGACATCTGCGACGACGTCACCGTCATGAAGGACGGCATGGTGGTCGAGGCCGGCACGGTGCGCGAGATCTTCTCGTCGCCCGCCGACCCGTACACCCGCGAGCTCATCGACGCGTCGCTGGACGGCGCCGAGAGCCGGATGGAACTGGACGCGCAGCTGGATGCGCGCCCTGAACTCGAAGGAGCACCCGCATGACCGCGGCATCCACCCCCCTCCTGCAGGTGCGCGACGTCGACGTCCGCTACGGCAAGTTCCAGGCGCTGAAGAGCGTCTCGCTCGAGATCGCCCCCGGCGAGTGCATGGGCCTGGTCGGCGAGTCGGGGTCGGGCAAGTCGACGCTCGGCAAGGCCATCCTGGGCCTGGCCGAGGTCGCGGCCGGCTCGATCACCTTCGACGGCCAAGACATCACGCACGCGAGCGGGCGCACGCGTCGGGCGCTGGCCGAGAGCATCCAGGTCGTCTTCCAGGACCCGTACGGGTCCCTCGACCCGGCCATGACCGTCGGCCAGATCCTCGCCGAGCCGCTGCGCGTGGCGGGCGTGCCCGCGGCCGAGGCGAAGAGCACGATCGTCGAGATGCTCGGCCGGGTGCGCCTGCCCGCCGACAGTGTCGAGCGCTACCCGAGCGAGTTCTCGGGCGGGCAGCGGCAGCGCATCGCGATCGCGCGGGCGCTCGTGCGCCGGCCGCGGCTGATCATCTGCGACGAGCCGGTGTCGGCGCTCGACCTGACCACGCAGGCCGCGATCATCGACCTGTTCATCGACCTGCAGCGCGAGACCGGGGTCGCGTACCTCTTCGTCTCGCACGACCTGGGCGTCGTGCGGCGCATCTGCCACCGCGTGGCCGTGATGTACAAGGGCGAGATCCTCGAGGAGGGCCCCGGCGACGTCGTGACGACGACGCCCGAGCACCCCTACAGCCAGCGGCTGCTGAAGGCCTCGCCGGTCGCCGATCCCGACGCGCAGGCGCTGCGCCGCGAGGAGTGGCTGAAGGTCCGCGCCGCCTGAACGACGATGAGTGGATGCCGCGGCCGCCGGGAATGCTCCCGGGCCGCGGCATCCACTCTTTCGTCAGCCCAGATGCGTGGCGTCGGCCTGCTCGACGCCGTGGCCGATCTGCCGGTAGACCTCGGGCTTCGCGCGGCGCAGCCACAGCCCCCAGAACACGGCGGCGATCGCGGGGACCAGCAGCACCGCGGGAAGCACGAACGTCGTCGCGTTCGACTCGGTCTGGCCCAGCAGCACGTTCCAGTTCAGGAGGATCAGCACCCACACGGTGCCCAGCGCCAGGATCGCGATGATCGGGGCGACCAGGCGACTGCCCGCGCCCACGTCGCGCGGGTCGCGGCGGAAGTAGCCGATCACGGCGATGGAGACCAGCACCATCAGCAGCACCAGGCCGAAGGCGCCGAGGTTCGTCAGCCACGTGAACAGCGTCAGCACCGCGAAGGGGCCGTTCGCCGGATCCCACCCGCTCTCGCCGATCGCGAAGCAGATCACGACGATGACCGCCGCGATGCTCTGCGCGATCGAGCCCGCCCACGGCGCACCGCTGCGCACGCGCACGGTGCCGAGCACGGCCGGGAGGACCCCCTCGCGTCCCAGCGAGAACGAGTAGCGCGCCACCGCGTTGTGGAAGCTGACGAGCGCGGCGAACAGGCTCGTGATGAACAGGACCGACATGACGTCGACCCAGATCACGCCCAGGTGGGCGCCGACGAAGTCGAAGAACATCGGCGGGCCCGCCTCTTCGGCGCTGATGCCGTTCGGGTCGGCGATCTTGTCGGGACCGACCGCGAGGGTCAGCGCCCATGACGAGATCGCGTAGAACACGCCGATCACGCTCACGGCCAGGAAGGTCGCACGCGGGATGGTGCGCTTGGGGTCCTTCGACTCCTCACCGTAGATCGCCGCCGACTCGAAGCCCATGAACGCGGCGATGCCGAACGCGAGTGCGGCACCCACGCCGGGCACGAACAGCGCGCTCGGCGTCATCGGCGCGGCGGTGAACCCTTCGGCGGGGTTGGCGAACGAGACCACGTCGAACACGATCACCACGACGAACTCGAGCGCGACCAGCACGCCGAGCACCTTGGCGGAGAGGTCGACGCGGTTCACGCCCATGACCCCGACCACGACGATGCCGATGAGCACCCAGAGCCACCAGGGGCTGGCCCAGCCGGTCTTCTCCTCAATGAACGACGAGACCTGGAAGCCGAACATGCCCCAGATGCCGATCTGCATCGCGTTGTACGCGATGAGCGCCAGTACCGACGAGCCGATGCCGACCGGGCGTCCGGCCCCCTGCGCGACATACGAGTAGAACGCGCCGGCGTTCGTGATGAACCGGCTCATCGCGGCATAGCCGATCGCGAAGACGCCGAGGACGACGGCCAGCAGGATGTAGCCGAAGGGGATGCCGGTGACATGGGTCACCGACAGGGAGCTCGTGACGCCGCCGGCGACGACCGTCAGCGGCGCAGAGGCCGCGACGATCATGAACGCCACGGCGAACACGCCCAGCCGACGATGCGCGTCGGTGCGCGTCGTCGAGGTGGTGGGTGCGGACATGGAGGGACTCCTTCGTTCAGAGCGGGCTCGGGATGCCCGGTCTGCTCATCCTCTCCACCGCCGCCCGTCGCCACATGGCCGGGGCCGCACGGTTCTTGACCGGCCCTGCAGAACGAGGGCCTGGGCCTTGTCAGGAGGATCGTATACAATGCCATCATCCTTTGAGACCGCGAGGTGATGATGCCTGTGTCTGCGACAGTGTTCCCGACGACGGTGGCGACGACCGTGACGCGTGAGATCAGCGACTTCCGCGCCGCCGTGAGCGACTCGTTCGTCCCCCTGCAGGTCAGCAGCTCGCACCCCGACCACTTCCGCAGCCTGATGCGCGCCGCCAGCATCGACGAGGTGCACGTCACCGACCTGCGCGCGACGCCGCACGTCGTCGAGCGCACCCCCGAGCTGATCTCGCGCGGCGATCGAGACTTCTTCAAGGTGAGCCTCATGCTCAGCGGCACCGGCCTGCTCGTGCAGGACGGCCGCGAGGCCCTGCTGAGCCCGGGAGACCTGGCCGTCTACGACACGAGCCGCCCCTACTCGCTCGTGTTCGACGACGACTTCCGCACCATGATCGTGATGTTCCCCCGGCACCTGCTCACGCTGCCGCCCGACCTCGTGGGCGAGCTGACCGCCGTGCGCATCGCCGGCGACGAGGGGCTGGGCGCCGTCGTCGTGCCGTATCTGAGCCAGCTGGCGGTCAACCTCGATCAGCTCGCAGGCTCGACCGGCGCGCGGCTCGCGCACAGCGCACTCGACCTGGTCACGACGGTGTTCACGCGCGAGCTCGGTCTCGACGAGGCCGGCGCCGACCCGCACCGCGCCCTCATGCAGCGGATCAGGGCCCACATCGATCGCAACCTGGCGTCGACCGACCTGTCTCCGGCATCCATCGCCGCCGCCCACTTCATCTCGACCCGGCACCTGCACGGCCTCTTCCAAGAGCAGGGCACGACCGTCTCGACGTGGATCCGCACCCGTCGGCTCGAGCAGTGCCGCCGCGACCTCATCGACCCGGTGTACGCCGATCGCCCGGTCGCCGCCGTCGCCGCGCGCTGGGGCTTCGTCGACGCCGCGCACTTCAGCCGCGCGTTCAAGGCCGCGTACGACATCTCGCCCAGCGAGTACCGCGCCTCGCACTGAGCCCGCGCCTGCCCCGCCCCCGCGCCCACTCCGCGTGTACACGGTAGGGGATCGTGCGCGACACGCCGCTGCGAGCGCGGTGACCCGCGCGTGTCGGCGACGATCCCCGACGCCGTGCACGCGGCCGCCGGGGCCCGAGCGCGGGCGCCACGCCGCGGGCCGGGCGCCGGCACCGCGCTTGCCCCGCAGGGCACGGGCGTTGACTCTCGGTGCGCGATGGGACTACGTGCGTTGAAAGTCCGGCGGCCCGCGCGAAACATGGGCTTTCGGGATGCCGCGCCGCGGCGGCATCCGGCAAAGGAGCCCCGTCGTCGTGATCGCACTGCCCGAAACCACCCGTCAGGTCGTCTTCCCCGCGCGTGACGAGATCGCCGTCCAGACCGCGCCGGTGCCGAAGCCCGGGCCCGACGACGTGCTCGTGCGCGTCGCGCTCGTCGGCATCTGCGCGACCGATCTGCACCTGCTCGCCGGGCACATCGGCGACCCCTTCCCGCTCGTGCCCGGGCACGAGTTCGTCGGCGAGGTCGCCGCCCTCGGCGAGCGCGCCGCGAGATCGCGAGGCCTTGCCGTCGGCGACCATGTCGCCATCGAGATGCTGCTGCCCTGCCGCGCGTGCGCCCGCTGCCGCGAAGGCCGCTACAACCTCTGCGCACGCGACGACATGGCGACGGGCCTGCCCCGGGGGCGCCAATACGGCGTGAACATCCCGCGCACGATCGAGCCGGGCCTGTGGGGCGGGTACGCCGAGTACCTGCACGTGCCCGCCGAGGCGATCGTGTACCGACTGCCCGACACGCTGCCGTTCGAGCGCGCCGTGCTGGTCGAGCCGCTGGCCGTCGCCCATCGCGCGATCGCCCGCGGCCGGGTCGCCCCCGGCGACAATGTCGTGGTGATCGGGCCGGGCCCGGTCGGCATCCTCACCGCGGCCGCGGCGCGCGCCGCCGGGGCCGGACGCGTCGTCATGGTCGGCACGCGTGACGAGCGCCTGACCCTTGCCACCCGCTTCGGCGCCGACGCCGTCGTCAACAGCCGCACGAGCGACGACCTGGGCGCGGCGGTCCGGGCCGCCCTGCGCGGCGCCGATGCCGACGTCGTCATCGAGATCGCGGGCGTCGCCGCCGCGCAGCAGGACGCTGTGCGCCTCGTCCGCCGCGGCGGGCGCGTCGTGCTCGCCGGCGCCTGCGGCGCCGCCGTGCCGATCACCTTGCTGGCCGACGAAGAGCTGCTCACCCGCGAGCCCGACATCCTGCCCAGCTTCCTGTCGGCGGGCGGATTCGAGCCGGCCATCGCGCTGCTGGCCCGCGACACGTTCCCGTTCGAAGAGCTCGTCACCCACCGCTTCGGCCTCGACGACGTCGCGACGGCGTTCGAGACCATCCGCGCACGCCGCGACGGCGTGCTCAAGGCCGTGCTCGACCCGAGCGCCTGACCGAACCGGCCGCACCGAATCCGCCGACAACCGGCATCCATCCATCGAAGGAGACCACGATGACCGACTCCCCCACCGATCCCGCCCTGGACGAGTGGCGCACCTACGACGACTTCTCGGCCGGCATCGACACCTACCGCCTGCCGAACACGTCGCTGGCCGGTACCGACTTGGCGATCACGCTCGACGACGGCTCGGTCGTCACCCTCTCGTTCGGGGAGGATGCCGTCACCTGGTCTGCGACCGGATCGATCGCCGCCCCCGAGGGCACCGTCGACCCGTACGACGCCGTCGCCGTCCGCGACGACGTGGTGTTCGTCAACCTGCCCCGCACGAGCAGCGACCGCGAGTCGCTCACCCTCATCTACTCGACGACCACGCACCGGGCGCTCGCGGTCGTCTCGCACATCGACGAGCACGAGGTCGAGGGCACACCGCGGGTCTCGCAGCGCTTCTTCGCCGGCGTCACCGACCAGGGCGAGCCCACCGGCGAGGTGCCCGGCCCCACCCGCGACCTCATCGGCAAGCGCAACGTCTACCGGTACAGCCCGCACCACCTCTACGAGCACGTCTACATCTCCAGCCAGCGCTACGCATGGCAGTGCCTCGAGGGTGTGCAGCGCGGGCACGGCGACATGGACCTGTCGACGGTGTGGAAGTTCGCCGACGGGCTGTACCTGTTCTGCTTCCGCGAGTTCCGCATCGCGGTGGCCAGCGTCTGGCTGCACGACCTCGGCTACCAGCTGATGACCACGGGCGTCTTCCTCGGGCTGAACGCCGACGAGCGCAGCGAGCACTCCCGCGGCGGCGGCCACATCTACCCCCTCGGCTCGGTCTCGTACCCCGACGCCCAGCCCGTCTGAAAGGAACCCCGTTGAGCAACGCAGACATCATCCGCGCCCACTACGCAGCATCCGACCGCGGCGACCTCGAGGGCATGCTCGCCCCGCTGGCCGACGACGTGCGGTGGACCGAGGCCGCCGGCTTCCCCTACGCGGGCACCTACGTCGGCCCGCAGGCGGTCGCCGAGAACGTCTTCGGGCGCATTCAGGACGAGTGGGACGACTACACGGTCGCCATCGACGAGGTGCTGGATGCCGGTGACAGCGTCGTCGGCGTCGGCACGTACTCCGGCACCTCCAAGAAGACCGGGCGTTTCTTCGCCGCGCGCGTCGCGCACGTCTGGCGACTCGAAGACGGCCGGGTCACGGCCTTCGAGCAGTTCTGCGACACCGAGCTGGTCGCACGCGCACTGCGCGACTGAACCCCGCCGGGCCACCGGCACCACGGCGGCGCACCACGGCGGTGCACCGCAGGAGAGAGGCAGGCAATCACATGAAGAAGATGAAACTGCTGGGCGCCGCGGCGATCGCGCTGACCGGCGCGCTCGCGCTCGGCGGCTGCGCCGGCACGAGCGGCGGCTCGGCCGGACCCATCGTCGTCGGCTCGGTCAACACGAAGAGCGGTGCGGCGACGTTCCCCGAGGCATCGCAGGCGGCCGCGGCCGTCTTCGACGCGTTCAACGCGGCCGGGGGCCTGGACGGACGGAAGATCGAGTACAAGGCGCTCGACGACAAGGGCGACCCGGCCACCGCGACCGCCTCGGCCCGTGAACTCGTCGGCAACGACGAGGCCGTCGCCCTCGTCGGCGGCGCGAGCCTGATCGAGTGCGAGCTGAACGCGAAGTACTACAAGCAGGAGGGCATCCTGTCGATCCCCGGCATCGGCGTCGACAACGGCTGCTTCGACAGCGAGAACATCTCCCCCGCCAACGTCGGCCCGTTCAACGACATGACACTGACGCTGCTCTACGGCTCGGAGGTGCTGCACCAGAAGAACATCTGCGTGCTGCTGGAGATCGCCGGTTCCACCCGGCCCGCCTACCAGGCCGCGATCGACCGGTGGACGAAGATCACCGGCCAGAAGCCCCTGTACATCGACGACACCGTGCCCTACGGCGCGAGTGACTACACCTCGTACATCGTGAGGGCGCGCGACAAGGGCTGCCAGGCACTGGCCATCAACCCGGTCGAGCCCGACGCCATCGGGCAGGTCAAGGCCGCCAACGCGCAGGGCTGGAATGACGTGACGTGGCTGTACCTGACCAGCGTCTACAGCGAGAACTTCGCCAAGGCCATCGACAACGCGGGCGCGGGCATCTACGTGCCGGCCGAGTTCTACCCGTTCACCGAGGACAACGACATCAACAAGGAATGGCGTGACCTCATGAACAAGAACGACATCCCGCTGACGGCGTTCAGCCAGGGCGGCTTCCTCGCCGCGAAGCACTTCATCGCGGTGCTGAAGACCATGAAGGGCGACATCACGCGCGAGACCGTGTCGAAGGCACTGAAGAGCATGGAACCGATCAAGAACGACATGATCGGCACCGACTACCACTTCGGCGTGGACAACACCGCCGGGTGGCCTATCGAGCTCAAGAGCGGCACCCACGCGTGGGAGAAGGTCGCCGACGACTGGCTGCGGATCCCGGAGAACTGACGGACGGGGCGGCCTGGTGACGCGCCGGGCCGCCCCGCCTCTCTCTGTTCCGATCCGCCCCGACAAGGAGCATCCATGATCCAAGGAGCCCTCGCCGGCCTCGCCGCCGGCGGCCTCTACGCCGTGCTGGGCGTGTGCCTGACACTCATGTCGCGCCTGGTGCGCGTCGTCAACTTCTCGCAGGCCGCCACCGGCATGTTCGGCGCGTTCTGCGCCGTCTGGCTCGTCACCAAGGCGGGCCTGCCCATCTGGGCCGGCTCGATCATCGGCGTGCTCATCGGCGGGCTGCTGGCCGCCGTGATCGGCTGGATCGCGGCGACCTGGCTGAGCGAGGCCGACACCACGACCCGATCGGCGATGACCGTCGGCCCCCTCCTGCTGCTGATCTCGCTGTCGTTCATCCTGTTCGGCAACAAGCCGCAGCCGTTCGCCCCGATCATCGCCGGTCCTGCGTTCACCGTCGGAGGCGTGGTGATCAGCCAGCTCACCCTCGCCACGGTGGGCCTCGCGATCGTCGTCGCGGTCGCCGTGCACTTCCTGCTCGCGCGCACCAAGGTCGGCACCCGGTTGCGCGCCCTCTCTGAGCGCCCGACGACCGCCGAGCTTCTCGGGATCCGCTCTCGGCCGCTGCAGGTCGCGGTCTGGTTCGTCACGGGCATCATCAGCGCGCTCGTGATCATCATCGTGGCGCCGTCGCAATCCAATGACGCGACGAGCCTGTCCATGCTGATCGTGCCGGCCGCGGCATCCGCTCTCCTCGGCGGCTTCCGGCGGCTGGACCTGACCGTCATCGGCGGAATCGTGCTCGGGATGCTGTCGGGCGTCGTCGCCCAGATCGGTCAGATCTCCGCGGTGCGCAACTTCCTGCCGTTCCTTTTCATCGTGGTGCTGCTGCTGTGGTCGCAGCGCAAGGAGGTGTGGGATGCCGCTCGCTGACAACCGCTGGGTGCGCCGGGGCTGGCCGCTGGCCGTCGCCGTCGTCGCGCTCGCCGTCGGCTACGCCCTGAGCGTGGGCCTGAACGGCTACTTCGTCTTCCTCGCGGTCAGTGCGGTCACCGCCGCGATCGCGATCCTCGGGCTCGGGATCGTCACCGGCTCGGCCGGCATGATCGCCCTGTGCCAGCTCACGTTCGCGGCCATCGGCGCGTGGGTGACGGCGGGCCTGAACTACGTCCACGCCCCGGGCGGGTTCGTCGTGTGGCTCATCGCGGGCACGACCGCCGCGGGTGCCGCCGGGGTCCTCGTGGGGCTGCCGGCCCTGCGCCTGCGCGGCGTCAACCTCGCGGTGGTCACCCTCGGGTTCGCCGCCGCGGCGGACGTCACGCTCGTGCAGATCCAGTTCCCGGGATCGGCCGACGGCGTGGGCGTGGACCGCCCCACGGGCTTCGAGACCGACCGCTCGTACTTCTTCTTCAGCGTGATCGTGCTGATCGTGTGCGCCCTGGCCGTGTTCTTCCTGCAGCGCGGCCGCATCGGCTCGAGCTGGAAGAGCGTCGCGTTCTCCGAGCGCGGCACGGCCGCCGCCGGCCAGAGCGTGCAGTCGGCGAAGCTCACCGCGTTCGCGGTCTCGGCGGCGCTCGGCGGCGTGTCGGGCGGGCTGCTGGCCGGGCAGGTCGGCCTGCCCCTGGCATCCAGCTTCTCCCCCCTGCAGTCGCTGGCGCTGTACGTGCTCGCGGTGATGAGCGGCGCGCACCTGATCGACATGGCCGTGTTCGGCGGCATCCTGTGGATCCTCGTGCCCGAGCTGCTCAAACGCTGGGGCATTCCGCAGGACTGGGGCTTCGTGATCTTCGGCGTGCTCGGCGTGCAGGCGCTGACCAGCGGCACGAACCTCGGGCAGGGCATCCGCAACATGATCTGGAAGCGGCAGTACCGCAGACGCGCCGCGGGGCGGAGGGTGGATGCCGCGGCCGCCGTCGACGGCATCGACGGGGTCGCCGACCCGGTCACCACCACCACGGTCGCCACGTCGAAGGGCGCGACGGCGGGGCCCGCCGTGCTGACCGTGGAGGGGCTGACCGTGCAGTTCGGCGCACTGAAGGCGCTCGACGACGTGTCGGTCGAGGTGCCCGCCGGCTCGATCATGGGCCTCATCGGCCCCAACGGCGCCGGCAAGTCGACGTTCGTCGACGCCATCAGCGGGTTCGTGCGCGGGCACGGCGGGCGCGTGCTGCTGGACGGCCACGACCTCGCCGGACTCTCGCCGACCCGCCGGGCGCGACTCGGACTGCGGCGCACCTTCCAGCAGGACCGCGTGCCGCCGGCTCTGACGATCGACGCGTACGCGCGGTTCGTCGCCCGACGCCGGCTGGATGCCGAGGATGTCGAGAGCACCCTCGCGTTCTTCGGATGCCCGCCCGCCCACGCGCGCCTGTCGAGCGTGGACGTGGGCACCCGCCGCTTGGTCGAGGTGGCCGCGAACGTGCTGGCGCGCCCGCGCGTGCTGCTGCTCGACGAGCCGGCCGCCGGCCTCTCGCACGAAGAACACCTGGCGCTGGCCACCCGCATCCGCGAACTGCCCGAGCGCTTCGGTATCTCGGTCGTGATCATCGAGCATGACCTCGACCTGGTGCGCTCGGTGTGCCCACGCCTGACCGTGCTCGATTTCGGCCGGGTGCTGGCATCCGGCCCGCAGGAGGAGGTCCTCGACGACCCCGCCGTGATGAAGGCCTACATGGGCGAGACGGAGATGCTGTGATGGACGATGCCCTGATCCTCGACGACGTCACGGTCAGCCGCGGCGCGGGCCCGGTGATCTCGCACGTGAGCCTGCAGGTGGCCCCGGGCGAGGTCGTGGCCCTGGTCGGCCCGAACGGCGCCGGCAAGACGAGCCTCATCGAGTCGGTGTCGGGGGTGGTCGGTCACTCGGGCGGCGACATCCGCATCGGCGAGACCTCGATCGGCAAGCTGTCGCGGGTCGCCCGCTCGCGGCGGGGAATCGTGCACATCGAGCAGGGCCGGGCCGTGTTCCCGTCGCTCACGGTGCGCGAGAACCTGTCGCTGACGGCCCGTACCGATGCCGAGGCGAAGGCTGCGCTCGACCACTTTCCCGAGCTGGAGAAGCGGTGGGACGCGCCGACGGGACTGCTCTCGGGCGGCGAGCAGCAGATGGTGGTGCTGGCGCGGGCTTTCGCGGCGCGACCGAGGTTCCTGCTCATCGATGAGATGAGCCTAGGTCTGGCGCCGGTCGTGTTCACACGACTGCTGCCGATCGTCTCGACGCTGGCCGAGTCGGGCGTGGGCGTGCTGCTGGTCGAGCAGTTCACGAACCTGGCGCTGGGCCTTGCCCGCGAGGCGCTCGTGGTCGCCGGCGGGCGCGTGACGTACCAGGGCGACGCCCAGACGCTGCGCGACGACCCGGCCATTCTGCACGAGGCCTATCTGGGCCGCGCCGCGTAGGGGTGGATGCCGCAGCCACCGGGCCCGCGGCATCCACTCTCGCTACATCCCGGCGTGGTCGAAGGCCAGCGTCGGCACGTCGACGATGTGCGCGCCGCCGTCGGCCAGCAGCACCGCGCCGGTGATGTACGACGACTCGCCCGAGCCGAGGAAGCGCACGACCGACGCGATCTCGGACGGATGCGCGGGCCGGCCCAGCGGCACATCGGCGGTGACGGCTCCGTATGCCTCTGCCCGCGAGTCGAGGCCGGCCTGCTCGGCGAACTCGTCCATCTCGTCGTCGGCCATGGGGGTCTGCACCCATCCCGGGCACACCGCGTTCACGCGCACGCCCGACCGGCCGTAGTCGCGGGCGAGGGTGCGGGTCAGGCCGATCAGCGCGTGCTTGCCGACCGTGTAGCCGGCCACCGAGGGGCCGGCGAACAGGCCCGCCAGCGACGAGACGATCACGATCTGGCCCTTCGACTCGACCAGCGCCGGCAGCGCCTCGCGTGCCATCGTGAAGGCGGTCGTGAGGTTCGCGCGCAGCGCGCTCTCCCAGGCGGCGTCGTCCGTCTCGCCGACGGGCGCGAAGCCGTGCCCGCCCGCGTTGGCCACGAGCACATCGAGGCGCCCGTAGCGGGTGAGCACCTGCGCGATCGCCGCCTGCGCCGCGGCCGTATCGGCGGCGTCGGCGACGATCGCCGTCGCACCGATGGCGGCGGCCACCGCGTCGAGGGGCTCGCGGCGGCGCCCCACGACCACGACGTGCGCGCCCTCGGCCGCGTACCGTTCGGCGACCGCCGCGCCGATGCCGGTGCCGCCGCCGGTGATCAGCACGACGCGGCCGGCGCCGTTGCTCGCTGTGAAGGTCATCTCGACTCCTCGTCTCAGGCCGGAAACGCCGACCGCGCGCCCGACGCCCGCGCTCGACCGACGGCCCGCGCGAGCTGAGCCGATGCGCAGATCCATGTCGTTCCTCCTCGATCGCCCTGCCATCATCGCCGCAGGCCCGCCCCGCGCGAACGTTCTCTGCGCTGACGAAACAGCCGCCCGCGCGCTGCGTCAACATCCGGAGGAAAACCCGGGCGAGGATGGAGACGGACCCGCGAGCGAAGGAGCACACGTGACCGAAACGAACCTCTCCGACACCAGCACCTGGCTGCCGTTGGACGGCCTGGCGCCCGGCTTCGACGCCAACAAGGCGCCGCTCTCGCATGCATTGGAGGGCCGCACCCTCACCGTCGTCGACGACCGTGGCACGCGCATCGCGCACACCTTCGGCGACGGCACCGTGTCGTGGGTGTACGAACCCGGCGCATCCGACCCGACCGCGCCCGCCGCCCAGACCGACGCGTGCGAGGTGTTCGAGGTCGACGATCAGCTGTTCTACGCGCAGTTCCACCACGACTATCTGCCGCATGAGGCTGTCTCACTCTTCCTGGATCTGCGCAGCGGGCACGCCCTCGCCGTCATCAGCGACATCGGCGAGGCGGCGCCCGGGCGCACGGCCGTGCAGCAGATCTTCGCCCCGGGGCGCATCGAAGAGCTCGCCCAGACCGGGCCGGCACCCGCCCCGACCACCGAGCTGATCGGACGACGCGCGCTGTGGGTGTACTCGAGCCAGCACGCGTACGAGCACGTGTACCTCTCGCCGCACTGGTACACCTGGCAGTGCCTCGCGGGCCCCGAACAGGGCCTGGCCGACACCGACGAGCAGACGACCTGGCGGTTGCGTCCCGGCATCTGCGTCTTCGCGTGGCGCGAGAAGGTCATCCCCTGCGCGTCGGTGACGGTCGCCGACCACCGCGACCAGCGCGCGCTGAGCTCGCACGGCGTGCTCTTCGGCGTCGACGAGGCCGGCACCGGCCAGACGCACTTCACGTTCGGCGCGTACGGCCGGCTGCTCTCGAACACGGTGCACCCGGATGTCTACGACCCCGCGCTGCACGGCGAGGCGGGGCGGGATGCCGCGGCCGCAGCGCCCGCTGCGGCCGAGGACGCCGCGACTGCCGGTTCGGCGGAGGCGCGCTGACATGGCCGCCGATCTCATCCTGACCGGCGGCGTCGTCCGCACCGTCGACCCGGCGAAGCCCACCGCCGAGGCCATCGCGATCGCGGGCGGGCGCATCCTCGCCGTGGGCACCGTCGACGAGGCGCTCGCGCACCGCGGCGATGCGACCGAGGTGCGCGACCTCGCGGGCGCCGCCGTCTACCCGGGCTTCGTCGACGTGCACAACCACCACGCGCTCGCCGGGCGCACCGACCTGTTCGAGCTGACGCTGCCGCCCTCGCTCGGCCTCGACGAGATCCTCGAGCGCGTGCGCGCACAGGCGCAGACGCTCCCCTACGATGCCTGGATCATCGGCGGTGTGGTCGCCTCCACTCTGCTGCCGACACTCGGCTCGACCGCGATCCGGCAGCGGCTCGATGAGGCCGCCGGCGGACGCCCCGTGATGATCGTCGAGGACTCCCGGCACAACCGCTGGGCCTCCACGCGCGCGCTCGAGCTCGCGGGGATCGCCGCGGGGTCGGTGCCCGCCGGCGGCGTCACGGTGCTCGACCCCGATGACGGCACGCCGACCGGGGTGCTGCTCGAGGCCGCAGGCATCCCGGTGCAAGAGGCCTACGACCGCAGCGGCGGGTTGGTTGCCGCGCAGCACCGCGCCGCGTCGCGCCGCGGCGTCGAGATCGCGAACTCGTACGGGATCACCGCTTTTCAGGACGCGGGCGTCTCCGTCGACATCCTGACGGCGCTGGCCGACCTCGACACCGACGGCGAGCTGAACGGCTGGGTCGTCTCGTCACTGCTGATCAACGACGAGATCTTCGGATTCGCCCCGCTCGGCCGCGAGCTGCTCGCACGCGGCGAGGAGTTCCGCACCGTGCACCACCGCCCCGACTTCGTCAAGATCTTCCTCGACGGAGTGCCGCCGGCGCGCACGGCGTCGTTCCTCGACCCGTATCTGCCCGATGACGCGCACGGCGCGCACTTCCACGGCACGACGACCATGGCGCCCGACGAGCTGTACGGGTGGCTGCGGCTGGTCGCCGAAGAGGGTCGCGGCGCGAAGATCCACTGCACGGGTGACGGATCGGCGCACCTCGTGCTCGACACCGTCGAACGACTGCGCGACGAGGGCTTCGCCGACGCACGCTTCCACATCGCACACGGGCAGTTCCTCGCCGTGTCCGACATCCCGCGGCTCGCTCGCCTGCGCGTGACCGCCGACATCTCGCCGTTCATCTGGTTCCCGGGGGTCATCCCCCAGGCGCTGGCCGAGGTGCTCGGCGACGAGCGCGTCGACCATCTGCAGCCCAACCGCACGCTCATCGACGCGGGGGCGCTCGTGGCCGGCGGATCGGACTGGCCCGTCTCGGAGTCACCGAACCCCCTGGAGGGCATGCAGGGTCTGGTCACCCGCGCCGACCCGCTGCGCCGCGCGCCTGGGGTGCTCGCCCCCGAACAGGCCATCACCGCCGAAGAGGCGCTGCAGGTGTTCACGCTCAACGCCGCGACGGCGATGGGGCTCGACGCCGAGACCGGATCGCTCGTGCCCGGCAAGTCCGCCGACTTCGTCGTGCTCGACCGCGACGTGATCGCCGGCCCCGCCGACGCGATCATCGACGGCGTCGTGCGCGAGACCTGGTTCGCGGGCCGGAAGGTCTACGCAGCCTGATGTGAGGTGCGGGATGCCGCGGCTGCGCCTCCGGCGCCGGCCCGCGGCATCCACCCCTCCGTGATTCAGTCGTCACAGATGACCGATTCTCGGCGGCAGAACGGTCATCTGCGACGACTCAACGACGACCCGAAGAGTTCGGTCGTCACAGATGACGGCTTTCACGCGCGAGAACCGTCATCCGTGACGACTGAGTGCAGGCTCACTCGCCCGCGCCGAGCTCCTCCAGCAAGAACCGCGCGCCCTGCTCGCCGATCAGCACCGCCGGCGCGTTCGTGTTGCCCGTCGTGATGCGCGGCATGACCGACGCGTCGACGACCCGCAGCCCGGAGACTCCGCGCACGCGCAGGTGTGGGTCGACGACGGCATCATCGTCGGATCCCATCCGGCACGTGCCGACCTGGTGGTGGTAGGTGACGACGGTGCGGCGCACGTAGTCCTCGACCTCGTCATCGCCGACCGACGGGCCCGGGTACACCTCGACGGCACCCCACTCATCGGCCAGCGCCGGCTGCGCGCCGATCCGCCGACATTGCCGCACCGACGCGACGAGGGATGCCACATCCGCGACGTCTTCGAGTGCGGCGAGGTCGATCGACACGGGGTCGTTGAGCCCGGGTCCGGAGAGTCTCAGCCGCCCCCGCGACGCCGGACGCACGATGCCCGCCATGAGCGAGAACCCATCGTCGCCGACCGGCGCGAGTTCTTCACCGTACATCGGCACCGAGAAGTGGATCGGCTGCGTGTCAGGCTCGTCGAGCTCGGGCTTCGAACGCCAGAACGCATGCGTCTGCGTCACCGAGACCCCCGAGACCGGGGCCCCGACCGGCCGCGCCGTCGTGCGGAAGATCACCGGCGACAGCAGGTGATCGTGCAGGTTCTCGCCGACCGCCGGCGCATCGCGCACGACGTCGATGCCGAGGGCCGACAGCTCAGCCGCAGGGCCGATGCCCGAGCGCAGCAGGATCGCCGGCGAATCCAGCGCGCCGGCGCACAGCACGACCTGGTCGGCGCGCAGCTCGCGCATCTCGCCCTCGACCCGATACCGCACGCCCACCGCGTGCCCGTTCTCGATGATCACCGAGTGCACGTGGCACCCGGTGCGCAGATCGATGCGCGCACGCACCGGCTTCAGGTACGAGGTCCAGGTGTTGACGCGATGCCCGTCGACGAGCGTGACCTGCTCCTGCGAGACACCGTCCTGCGTCTCACCGTTGTAGTCGGGGTTTTGCAGCAGACCCTCTTGCACCGCGGCATCCAGAATCGACTGCTGGATCGGCACGAGCGGGTAGTCGTCGGTGACGGGCAGGATGCCGCGATCCCCGTGCAGGGCGGAGGCCCCGCGCCCGAACGCCTCGATGTCTCGGAAGACCGGCAGCACGGCATCCCACGACCACTCGGGACCGGCGACCTGCGCCCACCCGTCGTAATCGCTGCGCGCCCCGCGCACCCAGATCATCGCGTTCAAGGCATGCGAGCCGCCCAGCACCTTGCCGCGGGGCAGGTGCAGCCGGCGGCCGGCGGCGTGCTCCTGCGGCACGGTGCGGTAGTCCCAGTCGTCGGGCGAGTGCCAGAGCTCACCGGCACGGCTCGGGTCGTCGATGGCGGGGTTGGTGTCTTCTCCCCCGGCCTCGAGCAGCGTCACGCGCGCGCCGGCATCGGCGAGTCGGCGGGCCATGACGCAGCCCGCCGATCCGCCGCCGACGACGATCACCGATGCGTTCGTCGTCATCGCGATGCCTCAGCCGTTGATGACCTGCGGGACGGCGACGCCCTTCAGTCCCGCGACACCGAACTCCTGGCCGTAGCCCGAGCCCTTCACGCCGCCGAACGGCACGTCGGGGTGCAGGCCGCCGTGGGAGTTGATCCACACGGTGCCCGACTGGATGCGCGCTGCGACCTTGCGCGCGGCGTCGCGATCGCCCCACACCGAACCGCCCAGGCCGGCGTCCAGGCCGTTGGCCCGCGCCACGGCGTCGTCGACGTCGGAATAGCGGATGATCGGCAGCACCGGCCCGAACTGCTCCTCGTCGACGAGGGCTGTGCCGTCGCTCACGTCGGCGACCAGCGTGATCGGGTAGAACAGCTCGCCCAGCTCGGTCGCCGGCGCCCCGCCGGTCACGACGCGGCCGCCGTTGGCCTTGGCGTCTTCGACGAGCCGGTTGACGATGTCGAACTGCTGCTTGTTCTGCAGCGGGCCGAGCACGTTGTCTTCGCTGAGGCCGTTGCCCATCGGGGTGGCCGCCGCGATCTCGGCGAGCCGATCGACGACCTCGTCGTAGATCGAGTCGTGCACGTACAGGCGCTTGAGCGCCGCGCACGTCTGGCCGGTGTTGATGAACGCGCCCCAGAAGAGATCCTGCGCGATCGCGGCCGGGTCGGCGCCGGGCAGCACGATGCCGGCGTCGTTGCCGCCGAGCTCGAGGGTCAGGCGGGCGAGGTTGCCTGCTGAGCCCTCGATGATCTTGCGGCCGGTGGCGGTCGAGCCGGTGAACATCACCTTGTCGATGTCGGGGTGTGCAGCCAGGCGCGCGCCGACCTCGCGGCCGCCCGAGACGCCGATGAGCACGTCGGCGGGCAGCACGTCGTTCATCACGGCGACCAGGGCCAGCACGCTCAGCGGCGTGTACTCGCTGGGCTTGACGACGACGGTGTCGCCCATGCGCAGCGCCGGGCCGATCTGCCAGATGGCGATCATGAGCGGCCAGTTCCACGGGCCGATCGCGCCCACGACGCCCACGGCGCGGTAGTGCAGCTCGGCGTGCGTCTCGCCATCGTCGACGAGCACCTCGGGCTCGAGCGGAGTCGTCGCGGCCGACCGCAGCCAGCCTGAGCAGGCGCCCAGCTCGAAACGGGCGTTCGGACCGTTTAGCGGCTTGCCCTGCTCGCGGGAGAGGATGCGCGCCAGCGTCTCGGCGTTGGCGTCGATCGCGTCGGCGGCGTTCAGCAGCAGCTCGCGGCGCTCGTCGTGACCGCGCGCCTCCCATGCCGGCTGCGCGGCTTTGGCGCGCGCGATGGCGTCGTCGAGGTCGGCGACGGTCTGCTCGGGCGCGCGGCCGAGCACCTCGCGGGTGGCGGCATCCAAGATCTCACGGCCCGAGCCTTCCGGCGCCTGCACGCGGTCGAGCAGCGCGGTCTCTTCGGGGGTGAGCGGGGAATCGGACATCGGTGTCTCCTTCGTGACGACGTCGTGTGCGCACCGGCGGCGGGCTGCACCTGTTCTCATTGTCCGTCGCGGCCAGGCTGCGGGGTTGACTGCCAGCGCAGGGCCCTCGTCCGCCCGCGAACGACAGGGGTGGATGCCGCGGCCCGCGGCGCGGGCGCCGGGTTCAGGCATCCACTCCCAGCAGTTCGCGCACACGGGCGATCGGCAGCGCGTCGACATGGCGCCCGTTCACGCCGGTCATGGCGGGCGAGGCGACCATGGCATTCACGATGGCCTCTTCGGTGGCCTCGATCGTCGCGTAGAACAGCGGGTCCATGTGGGCGTTCGAGATCATCTGCACACTGCTGACGGCATCGGCCTCACGCGAGAAGCCGTCGGTGAGCTCGTTGGCGGTGCTGAAGCAGAGCATGATGTCGCCGCTGCCGTTCTCGCCCGCGCCGCCGACCCGGCCGACGCCCAGCGCCGCACGCCGGGCCACTCGTGCGCACTGCGTGGGCAGCAGCGGAGCGTCCGTGGCGACGACGACGATGATCGATCCGTCGGAGTCGCGCCCGGTCGGGAAGAACGGCTCCTGCGGAAACTCCTTCTCCAGTGTCCGCCCCACCGGAACCCCGTCGATCGTCAGACGGTCGCGCTCGCCGTGGTTGGCCTGCACGAGCACGCCGACGGTGTAGCCGGCCGCGACGGTGCGCGATGCCGTGCCGATGCCGCCCTTGAACCCGTGGCAGATCATGCCCGTGCCGCCGCCGACGCTGCCCTCGGCGACGGGACCGGTGGATGCCGCGGCCAGCGCCTGCCGCACGTGTTCGGGTCGCACGTGGAAGCCGTTGATGTCGTTGAGCACGCCGTCCCAGGTCTCGCCCACGACCGGCAGCGAGAAGAAGAGACTGTCCGCGCCGCGTACGGCGGCCTCTTCGGCGATGAGCGCGTCGCGCACGACGCCGACCGAGTGCGTGTTGGTCAGGGCGATGTGACTGGTCAGGGTGCCCGATTCGCGAACCCACTCCAGCCCGGTGAGCTCGCCGTTGCCGTTCAGGCGGAAGGGCGCCGCGAAAACCGGATGCTCCCAGGGGCGCTCGTTGGGCATGATGACGGTCACTCCGGTGCGCACCGGCCCCTCGCCCACGTGCAGCGGCCCGTCGCCGCTGATCAGCGTCGTGTGCCCGACTCGGACACCCGCCACGTCGGTGATGGCGTTGTTCGGCCCCGTCGGCAGGGTGCCGATCGAGATGCCGAGGTCACGGGCGCGTGCGGGGGTGGACGTCATCGTCTGTCTCCTTGGTGGCGGGATACCGCCAGTCTGCCCGTCCGCGCGGGCGCGCCGCGAGAGGCGGCCGGGCAGGTGTGCGGGCTCGGGCAACGACGGTGCCGCACGCGTCAACAGCGGCCGCGGCATCCACCCCTACCGTGTGAGGATGACCACGCCCGTCACCGTCGACGACATCACCGCAGCGCACAACGCACGCCTCGGCCGCATCGATCCACTGATCGCCCCGGCCACCGCGCTGGACCCGGCCGATCCCGGCTACCTCCGCGCCGAGGCGGCCGGTGGTGCCGTGGAGGCGATGGCGCGTTTCGAACAGACGGATGCCGCATCACCGTTCGCCGTTTGGGGCGCACTGCGCCGCCACGAACTCGACGTGCGCATCGGCGGCGACGAACCCGACATCGCGTTGGGCAGCGTACTCGACCAATGGCTTGACCGGATCGCACGCACGGAGCGCCCCGGCGATGTGGACAGCTGGGCGCGCGTGAGCGTCGCCTCCCGCGACATCGACATCGTGAACGCCCTGCTGCAGCGCGGCTTCTCCGCCAACGGCGTCTCCGCCGTCCGACTGCGGCCGAGGGGACTCGGCAAGGTCGTCGCCCCCGCGCCACCCGCCGTCGCAGGGGCGGTCATCCGACGGGCGCGCGTCGATGACGCCCCCGAACTGGGGCGGCTTGATGAACACCTGCTCGCGCTCGACGCCCATTTCGGCGGCGTCACGATGCGCGACGGGGCCGCCGGCATGTTCACCGCGGCGTATCTCGAGCGACTCGCCGCCGCACCCGAGACGACATGGGTGCTCGAGCGGGACGGGCGCATCACCGGGTTCCTCCACGCCGTGCCGCACGCCGTCGCCGCCGAGCCCGGAGCGCCGAGCCTGGCGCTGTCGGGTGGCCAGTACCTGTTCGTCATGTATCTGGACAAGGCCGAACGGGGCAACGGGACCGGCGCGGTGCTCGCCCGCTTCGCGCATGAGGCATTGGATGCCACGGGCAGCCCCTACACGCTGCTCAGCTACGCCGCCGCCAATCCGCGGTCAGGCCCGTTCTGGGCTCGGATGGGCTATCGTCCGCTGGTCACCGACTGGCAGCGCCGTCCCGCCGTCCTAGCGCGCTGAGCGGACGCGGCGCGGCTCCGTGCCCCGGCAGGCATCCTGTCCGCGACACACTGCGGCGCCGTGCACCCCCGCGCACGACGCCGCAGCCGATGGGCCTCAGAGATTGATGGAGTTGTAGTCCGGTCCGAGGAAGAGCGAGATGAACCGGAACGGACGCTCCACGCTCTCCCAGCCCAGCGGGCAGTGCGGCGTGCCCCGCGGGATGAACACCGATCCGGTCGTGGTGATGATGTGCTCCTCACCGTCGACGGTCATCGTCAGACGGGCTCCCAGGTCCTTGGGGTTCTCGGGGTCGTTGCCCATCCAGATCAGGACCTCGTCCTGGTCGGGGTGCACGTGCGGGTGCACCCAAAGCCCCGGCTCGTCGGTGGGGCCGATCCAGCAGTACCCCATGTGCACCTGCGCCTCGGGGATCTCCGCCGGGCGAACAAGCCCGTATGAGGCACCGAGGTTGGTCGGCACCTCCTCGCCGAGCGCCTCGCCCTCGGCGGTGAACGACTTGCTCGAGTCCCACAGCTCGGTCGTGAACAGGTGGTCGTGCTTTCCCATGTCTTCTCCTTCGTTGGGTCGGCGTCGGGCCCGGCGGCCCGTGGGGTTCTCAGGCCGCAGCGACGGGCACGTCGAGCACGTCGGCGAGCAGCCGCTCCGTGTATTCGTGCGCGGGCGCATCGAGCACGCGGCGTACGCTTCCGTGTTCGACGACCTCGCCGCGGTTGAGCACAGCGACGGTGTCCGCGAGGCTGCGCACCACCGCGAAGTTGTGCGTGACGAAGAGCATGCTCAGGCCGTCGTCCAACAGGCCGCGCAGCAGCTCGACGACGGCCGCCTGCACTGAGACGTCCAGCGCACTGGTCACCTCGTCGCAGATCAACAACCGGGGGTCGCAGGCCAGCGCCCGGGCGATCGCGGCGCGCTGCCGCTGCCCGCCAGAGAGCTCCGACGGGTACCGTTCGGCGGCCTGGGCGGGCAGCTCGACGCGATCCAGGAGCTCGATGACACGCTTCCGGCGCACCTTGCCGCCCAGATGCGCGAAGCTGCGCAGCGGCACCCCGATCCCCTCGCCGACGGTGGCCCGCGGGTTCAGCGACGCGTACGGGTTCTGGAAGACGTACTGCACGCCGTGCCGCGCGGCCCTGGGACGACGCTGCGCAGCGGGTGCGAGCTCCTCACCGTCGAGCCGGACGCTGCCGCCGGTTCGTTCCTGGAGCCCGGCGACGCACTGCGAGAGCGTGCTCTTGCCGGATCCGGACTCACCGACGATCGCGACGCACTCCCCCGCGTGCACGCGCACGTCGACGTCGAAGAGCACCTGGCGTCCGCCGTAGCCGGCGGTGAGGGCGCTCACGTCGAGGACGGGGATGGATGCCGCGGCCTCGTCGATCGGATGCTCGGGGGCGATCACCCGGGCGCGCGGCACGACGTCGAGCTCGTCGCGGCGCACGCAGCGCACCTGGCGCGCCGGGTCCGCGGCGAGCGCCGTCAGTGCCGGGGTCGCCCGGCGACAGGAATCCGTCGCCAGCGCGCAGCGGTCGGCGAACCGGCAGCCGTCCCACGGCGGCGCGGGCTGCGGAGCCCGGCCCGGGATCGCCTGCAGCTGCAGCCGCACGCGACTGTCGGGGACGGAGGCCAGCAATGCACGTGTGTAGGGGTGGGCGGGGTCGGTGACCGTCGGTCCTGCCGCGCCGGTCTCCACGAGCTGTCCGGCGTACATGACGGCCACATCGTCGGCGACGTCGGCGATCACGGCGACGTCGTGCGAGATGTAGATGGCCGCCATCTGATCGGCCCGGCACAGCTGCGCGACCAGCTCGAGCACCTTGGCCTGGGTGGTGACGTCCAGGCCGGTGGTCGGCTCGTCGAGCACGAGCACGTCGGGCCGGGCGACGATCGCCATGGCGATGCCCACGCGTTGCTTCTGACCGCCCGAGAGGTGACCGGCCGAGCGCGCGAGAAACGCGTCGTCACCGGGCAGGTCGACCGCGGCGAGCACCTCGCGAATCCGATCGCGGCGCGCCTGCTTGCCTCCGGTGAGCATCTCCTCGAGCTGGGTGCGGATGCTCAGCACCGGGTTCAGGGCCATCGCCGGGTCCTGCGGGACGTAGGCGATCCGGCTGCCGCGGGCCTGCCGCAGCGCCCGGGGCGGGAGGGAGAGGATGTCGTCGTCGCCGATGCGCACCGACCCGCCGGTGATCGCGGCTCCGGGCCGCGCGTAGCCGAGCAGGGCCAGGGAGAGAGTGCTCTTGCCCGATCCCGATTCGCCGACGACCCCGAGCACCCGCCCGGGCTCGACGCTCAGGCTCACGTCGTCGACGAGCCTGCTGCCGTCGGCGAGGGTCACCCGCAGGTCCTGTACCTGGATCCCGGCCATCACTTGACCCCTTCTGTGCGGGCGACCACGCGGGCCGCGCCCTCTGCGATGAGGTTGCCGCCGATCGTGAACAGCACGATGCAGATCACCGGCGCCACCACGGCCCACGGCTGCGCGGCCAGGCCGTTGCGGTTCTCGCTGACCATGAGCCCCCAGTCGGACTCGGGCGGCTGGATGCCGTAGCCGATGAAGCTGATCGAGGCGAGCGTGCCGACCGACCACATGAGCCGCATGCCGAACTCGACCATCAGCGGCGACACGAGGTTCGGCAGGATCTCACGGGTGAGGATGTACCCGGTGGGCACGCCCACCGCCCGCGACCAGCGCACGAACTCGCGCTGCACGAGCGGCAGCGCCGCCCCACGGATGACGCGCGCGACCCCGGGCATGAGCCCGATCGTCACCAGAGTCACCAGCAGCCAGGGCGAGGGGCCGATCACCGACACGAACAGGAGGGTGAACAGCAGCGCCGGGAAGGCCAGCAGCACGTCCATGAGGCGCATGAGGACGGCGTCCGTCGCTCCGCCGAAGTAGGCGGAGACGATCCCGACCGCCGCCCCCAGCACCAGCGAGGCGATCGCGGCCGACGGGGCCATCCAGGCGAGGTTGATGCCGCCGGCCATGACCCGCGAGAGGACGTCGCGTCCCAGGTAGTCGGCACCCAGCAGCAGGCCGTCCCCGGGCCTCGCGAACGGCGCCGCGATCGTCCGGGTCGGGTCGTACGGGGTGGTGAAGCGCCCGATCAGGGCGAGGGCCAGCATCAGCACGATGAGGGCGATCCCCCACCGCACCTGGCCGGACCGCAGCATCCGCAGTCCCGGTCGGCGGCGGCGCGGCGCGGCTGCCGCGGCGGGGACGGGCAGTTCCAGAGCAGTCATCGTCGCCCTCCTAGTCCCGCCCGACCTTGATGAGGTCGGCGATGAAGTTGAACACGAAGTAGATGGCGGCGATGATCATGACGATCGCCTGGATGGTCGGGATGTCGCGCGCGCCGATCGACTGCAGTAGCAGCACTCCCATCCCGGGGTAGTTGAAGAGGTACTCCACGACCACGACGCCGCCGATCGTGAACGCGGCGACCAGGCTCGCTGCCGGGATCGCGGGCGCCAGCGCATTCGGCAGTGCATGCACGAACAGCAGCCTGCTGCGGCTGATGCCCTTCAGATGCGCCATCTCCGCGTACTCACTGGACAGCGCGTCGATCACCGAGACCCGGATGAGACGCGACAGGTACATGACGCCACCGATCACGAGGGTTGCCACCGGCAGCACGAGTTTTGCGGGGAAGTCCCACGGGTGCGTACCCAGCGGGATGATCGACACCGGCGGGAAGATCTTGAACACCGTCGTCCCGAAGAAGAACACCAGCAGCGTGCCGATGATGAAGTCGGGCAGCGCGTTGGCGAGCATCGACGAGCCGAGGAAAGTCTTGTCGATCCAGGTGTCCTTGAACTGTGCGGCCACCACCCCGGCGATCAGAGACAACGGCAGGGTGAGGATCACCGCCACCGCCGCCAGGAACAGGCTGTTGGTGAACGGGGTGGCGATCAGCTGCGACACCGGGCGCCCGTTGGCCAGCGACGTCCCGAAGTCGCCGTGCAGCACGCCTCCGAGCCACCGGCCGTACTGCACGAGCAGCGGATCGTTCAGCCCGAGCTGCTGCGAGAGCGCCGCCACCCGCTCGGGGGTGGCGTGCGTTCCCAGCAGCACCGCCGCGGCGTTTCCCGGCATGATCTGCGTGGCGAAGAACACGCAGACGGAGACGAGCAGCAGCGTGATCACGGCTTCGATGAGCTTGCGGAGAGCCACCCCCACCCAGCCCGTCCGCCGGCGCATGACGGCTCCGGGCTGGGTGGCCAGCACTTCCGTCTCGGTGATCGTCGTCATCCCGGTCTCCTTCCGCCGGTCGGTCAGTCGTTGACCGTGACGCCGGCGAACTCGTACGCCGAGCGGCCGAACACGTCGGTGTGCAGCCCGTGGACACGGGCGCTGTACGGCGTCAGGCTCGTCGGGTAGGCCGGCATGATCGACGGCGAGTCCTCGTACTGCGCCTTCTGCATCTGCGTCACGAGGGCGCACTGCTCCGAGGCGTCCGAGGTGGCGAACAGCTTGTCGGCGAGACCGACGAAGGTCGGGCTGTTCCAGTGTGCGGCGTTGTCCTCACCGTCGGGAAGGTAGTCCTCCGGAACGAGGTTGAGGTACTGGTCGTTGACGATGTTCAGGACGAACGGCCACTTCAGCCACTTGTCCAGCAGCGATCCGGTGTCCATCTTCTTGACGTTCACCTTCACGCCGATCTGCGCGGCGTCCTGGCTGAGCAGCTGTGCGGTCTCCGTCATCCCCGGGAACACGCCATCGGTCACCAGGTCGACGTTCAGGTTCGACTGGCCGGCCTCGGCCAGCAGCTGCTTTGCCTTGGCGAGGTCCTGCGTGCGCTGCGGCACGTCCGGGGCGGGGCATCCCGTTCCCGGGTCGATGTCGTTGCCGACCTTCGCGTAGCCGTTGTACGCGGTCTTGACCACGGCTTCCCGGTCGATGATCAGCTGCATGGCCCGCCGCACCCGCACGTCGACGAACGGCGCGACGTCGGTGCGCATCGCCAGCTCGAGGTGCCCGGTGCTGTCGCTGGCGAGGAACGTGACCCCGGCGCTCTTCAGCGAGTCGACGTTCGCCAGCGGGACCGACGAGCTGAGGTCGATCTGTCCGCCCTGAAGGGCGTTGACGATGGCCTCCTGGTCACCGAAGAAGAAGATGTTCAACGTGTCGAACCCGGGCTTGTCGCCCCAGTACCCGTCGAACTTCTTCAGCGTCGCCTGCTGATTCGGTGCGAACGAGTCCACCGTGAACGGACCGGTCCCATCC
>Ga0164242_10000457_pt1 | contig 49063 bp, 42 predicted proteins | sample OricomgcompostMG_FD_108783 | JGI IMG/M metagenome (GOLD analysis project Ga0164242, IMG submission 108783) | Miracle-Growth compost microbial communities from Emeryville, California, USA - Original compost - Miracle growth compost (MG) ...
GCGGCCCGCCGAGTCCCCGGGTAGGCCGCTGGAGCGGCACGGCAACGTGTCGCCGAGAGAGATGACCATCCACGGGGCGCAAGCCCCCGGACAGAACCCGGCGTACAGGCCGGCCCATTCGCCTCACACGAACGACGAAGCCGCCTCACCGAACTCGGTGAAGGCGGCTTCTGTCGTGTGCGAGTCAGTCCGCGATCAGTCCGCAGCCAGCGCCGCAGCCCCGATGATCCCCGCGTTGTTGCGATGCACCGCGGGAACGATGGGGGTCTTCAGATCAAGCAACGGGAAGAACTCGTCGGCGTGCTTGGAGACACCGCCGCCGACCACGAACAGGTCGGGGCTGAAGAGGAACTCGAGGTGGTCGTAGTACTTCTGCAGGCGCTTTGCCCACTTCTTCCAGGTGAGCTCATCGCGTTCCATCGCCGAGTATGCGGCGTACGCTTCGAAATCCGCGTCGTGGCCGGCGCGCTGCAGGTGCCCGAGCTCGGTGTTGGGCACGAGGACCCCGTCGTGGATGAGGGCGGTGCCGATGCCGGTGCCCAGGGTCGTGAGCAGCACGATGCCGGCTTTGCCCTTCGCCGCGCCGTAGCGAACCTCCGCAACGCCGGCCACATCGGCGTCGTTGGCGAAGTGGATGTCGCGGCCAAGGCCGTCCTCGAAGAACTTCTCGGCTTCGAAATCGATCCAATCGGAGGAGACGTTGGCCGCCGAGAGGGTCTTGCCGTCCTTGACGATCGCGGGGAAGGCCACTCCGAGCGGCATGTCGTCGGAGTCCTCGACACCCAGAGTTCTCAGGACCTCTTTCACCGCGGCCAGCACGTCGTCGGGGCGCGCGCCCTTCGGCGTGGAGACCTTGATCCTGTCGCTGAGCAGCGTGCCCTGTTCGAGGTCGACGATGCCACCCTTGATGCCCGTGCCGCCGATGTCCACGCCGACGGCGCGTGTCGTTCCAGATGCCATGCGCCCCAGCCTAGCCACCCTCGCGCACGCGCCCGCGCCATGTGTCGTCTTCTCAGTAGGATCGACGTGCGGCCCGGTGCGGGTCGCCCAACCGCGGCACGGCCGCATCAGCATCGTGGAGGCGTCATGGCCGACAACGACGACAAGTACTGGTACAACCTGAAGACCGGCGAGGTCGAACGCGGGATGCAGGTTCCGGCCCCCGACCGGGCGGGCCCCTTCGATACGGCGGAGGAGGCGGCACGCGCGCCGGAGATCATCCGCGAGCGGGCCAGGCAGTGGGACGAAGAAGAGCGCCGCGAGGACTCCTGGGGGTCCGGTGGCGACGAGACCGGGTTCGAAGGCTGATACCGCGAGCGGCGGAGGAGAGAGCATGGACAAGCAGCGTGACTTCGTGCTGCGCACGATCGAAGAGCGCGGCGTGAAGTTCGTCCGGCTGTGGTTCACCGACGTGGTGGGCACGCTGAAGTCGGTCGCGATCGCCCCCGCCGAGGTGGAAGGCGCCTTCACCGAAGGCATCGGCTTCGACGGGTCGGCGATCGAGGGTCTGACGCGGTCGTACGAGTCCGATCTGCTGGCCAACCCCGACCCGACGACGTTCCAGATCCTGCCGTGGCGCGGCGAAATCGACCCGACCGCCCGCATGTTCTGCGACATCACCACCCCCGACGGGCAGCCGGCGGTCGCCGACCCCCGCTACGTGCTCAAACGCGCCCTCGCGAAGGCGAGTGATGCGGGCTTCACGTTCTACACGCACCCGGAGATCGAGTTCTACCTCCTCAAGTCGAGCAGGTTCGGCCCCGAGGGGCCCGAGCCCGTCGACTCCGCCGGCTACTTCGACAATGTGCCGGGCGGCACCGCCCATGACTTCCGTCGCCGTTCGGTGCGGATGCTGGAAGACCTGGGCATCTCCGTCGAGTACAGCCACCACGAGGGCGGTCCCGGGCAGAACGAGATCGACCTGCGGTATGCCGACGCGCTGACGACGGCCGACAACATCCAGACCTTCCGCACCGTGGTCAAAGAGGTGGCCATCGAGCAGGGCGTCTATGCGACGTTCATGCCCAAGCCCCTCACCGAGCAGCCCGGCAGCGGCATGCACACGCACATGTCGCTGTTCGAGGGCGACGTCAACGCGTTCTACGAGGCGGGCGCCCAGTATCAGCTCTCCCGCATCGGCCGTCATTTCATCGCAGGACTGCTGCGGCACGCGAACGAGATCTCGGCGGTCACGAACCAGTTCGTGAACTCGTACAAGCGCCTGTGGGGCGGCGATGAGGCACCGAGCTACGTCTGCTGGGGCCACAACAACCGCTCCGCCCTCGTGCGCGTGCCGATGTACAAGCCCAACAAGGGGCAGTCGTCGCGCGTCGAATACCGTGCCCTCGACTCTGCCGCGAACCCGTATCTCGCCTATGCGCTCATGCTCGCGGCGGGACTGAAGGGCATCGAAGAGGAATACGAGCTGCCCAGCGAGGCCGAAGACAATGTGTGGTCGCTGACCCCCGGCGAGCGGCGTGCGCTCGGCTTCTCACCGCTGCCGTCGAGCCTCGAGCACGCGCTGGAATATCTCGAGGAGTCGGAGCTGGTCGCCGAGACGCTCGGTGAGCAGATGTTCAACTACGTGCTGCTGAACAAGCGGCGCGAGTGGGAGGAGTACCGCTCACAGGTGACGCCGTTCGAGCTGCGACGCAACCTCGAGATGCTCTGACGCGTCGGGTGGCGACATGGCAGACCGCGCCTCCGGACTGACCGCCCTCGCGCGCCTCGGCTTCACGGCGCTCGGCGAGGCCGACGCGCGTCTGGACGAGCTCTCGACCGCGCTCGACCTGCCGCGCCCGCTGCTCACCGACGGCGCAGGCGTCGCCGCGGATCCCGACGGGGCGGTGGAGGGGATGCTGCGGGTCGCGCGGCGCGACGCGGGCGCGGTCCGTGCGGTGCTGGGTGACCAGGCGCGGTCGCGCAGCGCATGGGCGCTTTTCGGGGCCTCGCGGGGGCTCGCCGACTTCTATCTGCGGCATCCCGAAGAACTCGCCTTCTTGCCGGGGCCCGACGCACCACTGCCGACGCCCGACGAGTTGCGCGGTCAGCTGCTGGATGCCGTGCGCGCCGTGGACGGGTTCGCGGCCGACGGCTGCGAGGACTCGTGGGTCGCGCTGCGGGTGCGATATCGGCGGATGCTGGCATCCATCGCCGTCCACGATCTGCTGGCGGACGACCCTGTGGAGGTCCTGAAGGACGTCGCGGCGGCTCTCGCCGACGCGGCCGGTGCGGCGTTGGAGGCGTCGCTGGCGGTCGCGCGTACGCGGCTGTCCGCGACGCTGGCGATGTTCCCGCGTGACGACGTGGCGGCCACCGCCTTCGCCATCATCGGGATGGGCAAGTGCGGTGCGCGCGAGTTGAACTACGTCAGCGACGTCGACGTGATCTTCGTCGGCGGTCCGCGTGACGACTCGATCGCCGAGGCCCGGGCGGTGGACGTGGCCACGCGCCTGGCAGTGCAGACGATGGCGGGGATCTCAGGCATCGAGACGGAACCGGCGCTGTGGGACGTCGACGCGAACCTGCGCCCCGAGGGCAAGCAGGGGGCGCTCGTGCGCACCCTGGAATCGCACCTGTCGTACTACGACCGGTGGGCGCACAGCTGGGAGTTCCAGGCGCTGCTGAAGGCGCGGCGCATCGCCGGCGACGTCGAGCTCGGCGACCGGTATGTCGACGCCGTGCGCGAGCGCGTGTGGAGCAGTGCGGCGCGCGAGAACTTCGTGGACAGCGTGCAGCACATGCGTGAGCGCGTGACCGAGCACATCCCGCCCGATGAAGTGCCGCTGCAGATCAAACTCGGCCCCGGAGGGATCCGCGACATCGAGTTCACTGTGCAGCTGCTCCAGCTCGTGCACGGGCTGAGCGATGAGGCCGTGCGCGTGCGCGGTACGCTCGACGCGCTCAACGCCCTTGTGACCGAGGGATACATCGGGCGGGCCGACACGGCGGTCTTCGATCGCGACTACCGCATGCTGCGCGTGCTCGAGCACCGTGTGCAGCTGCGTGACCTCCGTCGCACGCACCTGATGCCGGATCGCCCGGAAGAACTGCGCGTGCTGGCACGGGGGAGTCGACTCGCCGACACCGGCACCGGCGTGTGGGAGCTGTGGGAGCAGGTGAAGCGCGAGGTTCGCGACATCCACGTCCGTCTGTTCTATCGCCCGCTCCTGTCGGCCGTCGCGGCGCTACCCGAGGAGGAGCGCGCTCTGTCGCCGGAGCAGGCGCTCGACCGGCTGTCGGCGATCGGCTTCACCGACGCTGCCGGAGCGCTGCGCCACATCGGCGCGCTCACGACGGGGATCAGCCGCAAGGTCGTGATCCAGCGACACCTGATGCCGGTGATGCTGCGCTGGTTCGCCGACGGCGTGGATCCCGACTACGGACTGCTCGCGTTCCGGCGCATCTCGGAGCGACTCGGCGACACGCCCTGGTTCCTGCGCATGCTGCGCGACTCCTCGGGTGCGGCCGAGAGCCTCACGCGTGTGCTCTCGGGATCCCGCTACATCGGCGAGCTGATGGAGTGGATCCCCGAATCGGTGGCCTGGCTCGACGCCGATGCGACATTGCGGCCGCGTGGTGCCGAGGCGCTCGCCCAGGAGGCGCGCGCGATCCACACCCGGCACACGTCCGTTGCCTCGGCCGCACGCGCCGTGCGCGGGCTGCGACGCCGTGAGTTGCTGCGTACCGCCATGGCGGCCGTGCTGGGCGTGGTCACGCTCGAAGAGCTTGCGACGTCGCTCACCGCCATCACCGATGTGACGCTGCGCACGCTGCTGGAGATCGTGTATCGAGATGTCGTGCCCGAGGCCGATCGATCGCTCGAGTTCGCGATCATCGCGATGGGCCGCTACGGCGGTGCGGAGCTCGGTTTCGGCTCCGACGCGGACGTGCTGTTCGTCCAGCGCGCGGGAGACGTCGAGCCCGAGCGTGCGCAGACGTACGCCCGGGCCATCGTGGCCGGGCTGCGTGAGCACTCGGAGGACAACCGGACGCCGCTCGAGCTCGACGCCGACTTGCGGCCGGAGGGACGCAACGGGCCCCTTGTGCGGTCGCTCGACGCGTACCGCGAGTACTACCGGCGCTGGTCGCTGTCGTGGGAGGCCCAGGCGCTGCTGCGGGCGCGTCCGGTCGCGGGAAGCGCGGAACTGCTCGCTGACTTCATGGAACTGGCCGACGAGGTGCGGTATCCCGCTCAGGTGGACGAGGCGGGTCTGCGCGAGATCCGGCGCATCAAGGCCCGGGTCGAGTCGGAACGGCTGCCGCAGGGAGCGGCACCCGAACGCCATCTCAAGCTCGGTCCGGGTGGGCTCAGCGATGTGGAATGGCTGGTCCAGCTGCTGCAGCTCGAGCACGCAGCCCAGCTGCCGAGGCTGCGGACGACCTCGACGCTGGAGGCGATGGATGCCGCGGTCGGCGCCGGGCTGATGCCGGCGACCGCCGCGGAGAAGCTGCACGACGCGTGGCGACTGGCGAGCAGGCTGCGATCGGCGCATACGCTCTTGTCGGGCCGGACCAGTGATGTTCTGCCGGCCGACCGGCGGGACCTCGACGGCATCGGTCGGCTCCTGGAGTTTCCCCCTCGGTCGGCGACCGCCGTCGAAGAGGCCTGGCTGCGCGCCTCACGGCGCGCCCGTCGGGTGTTCGAGAAGCTCTTCTACGGCTGAGCAGACGAAAGAGCCCCGGCGCAGGGCCGGGGCTCTTCACAGGTGTCGGGATCAGACCCCGAAGTACAGCTCGTACTCGAAGGGGTGCGGGCGCTGGGCGAGCGGCTTGATCTCGTTCTCGAGCTTGTACTCGATCCAGGTCTGGATCAGCTCTTCGCTGAACACGCCGCCCTCCAGGAGGAACGCGTGGTCGGCGGCGAGGGCGTCGAGCGAGTCCTGCAGTGAGTTCGGGACCTGGGGGATGTCCTTGGCCTCCTCGGGCGGCAGCTCGTAAAGATCCTTGTCGATGGGCTCGTGCGGCTCGATGCGGTTCTTGATGCCGTCCAGGCCCGCCATCAGCTGTGCCGCGAACGCGAGGTACGGGTTGCCGGACGCATCGGGCGCACGGAACTCGATGCGCTTGGCCTTCGGGTTCGACCCCGTGATCGGGATGCGGATGGCCGCCGACCGGTTGCCGGCCGAGTAGACCAGGTTGACCGGCGCCTCGAAGCCCTTCACCAGGCGGTGGTAGCTGTTGAGTGTGGGGTTGGTGAAGGCAAGCACGGAAGCCGCGTGCTTGAGGACGCCGCCGATGTACCAGCGTGCGATGTCGGAGAGCCCGCCGTAGCCCTTCTCGTCGTAGAAGAGCGGCTGGCCGCCGAGCCACAGCGACTGGTGGGTGTGCATGCCCGACCCGTTGTCGCCGTACAGCGGCTTGGGCATGAAGGTGGCGACCTTGCCCCACTGCTCGGCCACGTTCTTCACGATGTACTTGAACTTCAGGATGTCGTCGGCCGCGTGCACCATGGTGTCGAACCGGTAGTTGATCTCCTGCTGGCCGCCGGTGCCCACCTCGTGGTGCGCGCGCTCGAGTTCGAGACCCGCGTCGATCAGGTGCAGGCTGATGTCGTCGCGCAGGTCGGCGGTCTTGTCGACCGGCGAGACGGGGAAGTAGCCGCCCTTGTACGGCGTCTTGTTGGCGAGGTTGCCGCCCTCTTCGGTCCGACCCGTGTTCCAGGCGCCCTCTTCGGAGTCGACCGAGAAGAAGCTGGAGTTCTGCTTCACCTCGTAGCGAACGTCGTCGAAGATGTAGAACTCGGCCTCGGGGGCGAAGAACGCGGTGTCGGCGATGCCGGTCGAGGCGAGGTACTTCTCCGCCTTCTTGGCGACCTGGCGCGGGTCCTTGCCGTAGATCTCGCCGGTGCGCGGGTTGTAGATGTCGAAGACCATGATCAGGGTCTTCGCCTCGCGGAAGGGATCCACATAGGCCGTCGTCACGTCGGGGATGAGCTGCATGTCCGACTCGTGGATGCTCGCGAATCCCCGGATCGACGATCCGTCGAACAACTGCCCGATGCTGAAGAACTCTTCGTCGACGGTCGAGGCGGGGATGTTGAAGTGCTGCTGCACACCAGGGAGATCCGTGAACCGGATGTCGAGGAACTTCACGTCCTCGTCCTTGATGAACGCCAGCACCTCAGAGGAGTCCTTGAACATGTGCTCTCCAGTTCGGGTGCGGATGATCGCCCAGCGGGCGCCACTGAAACTACCCGGAACCCGTTGCCCGGGAGTGTCTGTGATGTTTCCGGCATGTTACACGGGTGCCCCGTCTAGGCTGTACGGGTGCCTGAAGCGATGGTCTCCTCCTACCCCGGTGAACGACTCGGACTTCCCGACTCCGGACGGGGGAGCATCGCCCGATTCGGGCGGCGTCTGGGGGCCCTTGCCATCGACCTCGCCTGTGCCACGATCATCGGCTACGCGTTCTTCCACCAGACGGATGCGGTGACCGGGATGCCGGTGGCCGATCCGATCGCGACGAACATCATCTTCGCCCTCGTGCAGATCGTGTTCATCCCCACGCTGGGTGGGAGCCCGGGCCACCGGCTGCTGGGGATGCGCGTCGTACCGCTGAAGGGCGGGTGGATCGGGCTCTGGCGGCCGATCGTGCGAACGGCGCTGCTGTTCCTGGTCCTGCCGGCGCTGATCTGGGATGCGGATCAGCGTGGACTCCACGACAAGGCGGCGGGTACGGTGCTCATCCGCGCGTGACGCGCGGAACGATCACCGCGGGCGCGGAGCGCGCGCCTTCATCGGGTCGATCCCCTTCGGGATCGGTAGCGACGCGAGCGACTGCGACACCGAGTCGATGCGCTTGATGACGGCCGACTGCGTGGCGCGGTTGATGGCCTTCGGCAGCTTCTTGATCGTCTTGGCGAGGTCGGCGATCGGCACATCGTCGTCGCCGTGACCGACATAAAGCACGGTGACCGGCACGCCGCTCGCCACGCGCTTGACCTTTGCGCGCTCTTCGTTCACCAGCCGCGTGAGGCGGCCTCGTGAGCCCTCTGCGACGACGACGACACCACCGCGCCCGACGGCGCGGTACACGGCGTCTTGCGTCTTCGGGTTCACTCCCACCGGGGTGTCGCCGGCGCTCCAGTTGCGGCCGAGCGAGGTGGACAGCACGTGGCCCGTGGCGCCGGGGCGGCCGTCGATCTTCTGGTACATCGCCTTGGTGGACAGGCGGGTGAGCAGCATCAGGCCGCCGAGCACGCCGAGCAGGAGACCGGTGAGGCCCCACAGGGTGATGCTCCACCAGACCCCCGGAGTGAGGAGGAACCCGATGAGGATGCCGACCCAGATGCCGACGACGAGGATGCCGATCTCCGCCCACAGCAGCCAGGGGAAGACGTCCTTGGTGAAGTCGAAGAGTGACTTGAGCTGCTTGAAGAAGTTCTGCTTCTTCTCGGTCTGGGTACTGCGTGCGGCCATGACGTCCAGCCTACCTTTTCGCCGCGGTTCCTCCCCAGTCGAGGAACTTTGCCCGGTTGTCCACAGATCTGCGACCGCCACTCCATGGCGTCGTTCGCGGTGCGGAGACTGGGAGGATGGCATCCACTCTCGAACTTCCTGCGGGTCCGCGGCCGATTCGCGCACTGAGACCGCCGGAGTCGCCGTGGGAGGCCGTGCTCGCCCAGGCAGACGACGGCACCCGGTGCCTCCTCGTCGATGTCGCCGATCTGGCGGACGCGGTGTCCTGGACCGGTGCCGGCGCCGAGCACCTTGCCGCCGTGACAGATCTCGTGCGCACTCCGCAGGGCATGACGGCGGTCCTCCCGCTGTGCACGCAGCCGTTGCAGGTGTTCCTCGCGCGTCGGAGCGGCGGCGCGCCGCTGTCGGCAGGCGAGACGGTGACGCTTGCGGTCAGCGTGATCCGCGGGGCCGCTGAGGCCCTGTCGCGGGTGCCTGACGGCCCGTGCGGCGACTGGTGGCTGGATGACAGCGGGCGGCCCGTGCTCGTGGGCGGTGGCGAGCAGAGTGCCGTTCGCACGGCCGGCGAGGTGGTGCAGAGGATGCGCGCGGACGCCGACGCGACTCTGTCCGGCGCTCTCGCCTTGGCCGCGGAGGTGCTCGCGGACCCCCGCCGGGTCAGTCAGGAGGCCGCGGAGGTCGAGGCATCGCTGTTCGCCGCAGCGCGGGCGGAACCGGTGGCCACGTCCGTTCTCACCCACGCCTCTCCTCGCGCGGTCCCGGCGGGCGCGGACGGCCCGCCGGGAGGCGGGGAGGGGCCGCGATGGTGGGACGCGGTGGCCGGGAACGTGGATGCCGGGCTCGGCGACCTCGTGTCGCGAATCGCGACGACGTTATGGCGGCGGGTGCGGGCGGACCGCCCGTCCACCGGTCGGAAGAAGCACCCGCTCATCGCCGCCGGCGTCGCCGGCGCGGTCGTACTGGGTGCGGGATTGCTGTGGCCGCGCGGCGCGGACGACCCGGCGATCGCGGAGCCGCGGCATCCCTCGTCCACCTCGGCGAGTCCGGCACGGTCTCCCTCGCCCGCGCCGCCCACCGCCACGACGGCGGCGGCGCCTCAGGAGACGGCCGCCATCGCCACCGAGCTCCTGAACCGTCGGGCGGCCTGCGGCTCGACGACCTGTCGGGCGGCGACGCAAGAGGACCCGGACGCGCACTTCACCGCGGACGTGTCGGCGCAGGAGAAGCGCGAGGTGGTGCTACTCGACGACTTCGGTGGCGCGGCTGTGCTGCGGATCGCTTCGGCCGCGGGTGACGATCGGTTCGTGGTCATCGTCCAGAAGGACGGAAAATGGCTGCTCCGCGACATCAGAGACGTCGCGGAGCAGCCGGAGGGGTGAGTCGGATCAGATCCCGAGCGAGCCTTCGAAGTCACCCGCTTCGAGCCGGGTCTTCACCGCACCGAGGAAGCGGGCGGCGTCCGCGCCGTCGACGATGCGGTGATCGTACGACAGAGCGAGGTAGACGTACGACCGGATGGCGATCGCGTCCTTGCCGTCGACCGACACCACACCGGGGCGCTTCACGACGGTGCCGGTGCCGAGGATCGCCGACTGCGGTAGGAAGACCACCGGCGTGTCGAACAGCGCGCCGCGCGAGCCCGTGTTGGTCACCGTGAAGGTGCCGCCGGCGAGCTCGTCGGGCTTCAGCTTGTTGTCGCGCGTGCGCGCGGCGAGATCGGCGATCTCGTGCGCGATCTGTGCGATGTTCTTCGCGCCGGCGTCCCGGAGGACGGGCGTCAGCAGACCGCGCTCGGTGTCGACCGCGATCGAGATGTTCTCGGACGCGGGGTACACGATCTGATCGCCGTCGACCGTGGCGTTGATCACGGGAATCGCCTGCAGCGCCTCGGCAGCGGCAAGCGTGAAGAACGGCAGGAACGACAGCTTGTCGCCGGTCTTCGACTGGAAGTCGGTCTTCACGCGGTCGCGCAGAGCGGCGAGCCGTGTGACGTCCACCTCGACGACGGTCGTGAGCTGCGCCGTCTGCTGCATGGAGGCCACGGCGCGCTCGGCGAGCACCTTGCGCAGCCGCGACATCGGCTGGGTCGTGCCCCGCAGGGGCGAGACCTCGAGCGGCGCCGCCGCAGCCGTCGGCGCCGCGGGGGCGGTGGCCGGAGCCAGGGCGGCCTCAGCTGCCTTGAGCACGTCCTCCTTGCGGATGCGTCCGCCCACACCGGTGCCCTTGACAGCGGCGAGGTCGACGCCCTGCTGCTGCGCAAGGCGGCGCACGAGCGGGGTGACGTAGGTGACCTCGTCATCCGCGGAAGCGGCGGGCGCGGTGGTCGCGGCGGGGGCAGGAGCCGGAGCCGGTGCTGACTGCGGCGCCGGGGCCGCCTGCGGAGCGGGTGCGGCCGGAGCAGGCGCGGCCGGAGCGGGCGCGGCCGGAGCGGGCGCGGCCGGCGCCGGCTCTGCTGCCGGTGCGGGCTCGGGTTCCGCAGGAGCGGCCTGGGTGGGCGCAGCCGCCGCACCCTCACCGATGCGGCCGAGCACGGAGCCGACCTCGACGGTCTCGTCCTCCTGCACCAGGATCTCCTGCAGGGTGCCGGCGAGCGGCGAAGGGATCTCGGTGTCGACCTTGTCGGTGGAGATCTCCAGCAGCGGCTCGTCGACCTCGACGCTGTCGCCGACCTGCTTGAGCCAGCGCGTGACGGTTCCTTCGGTCACACTCTCACCGAGCTCGGGAAGGAGGATGTCCTTGCCGCCCGAAGCAGCAGATGCGGCGGGCGCCGGCTCGGCGGCCGGTGCTGCGGGTTCAGGCGCGGGTTCGGCGGCGGGTGCCTCGGCCGGGGCCGGGGCGGGTTCGTCGACGGCGGGCTCCTGCGCCGCGGGCTGCTCGGCGGCCAGAGCCGCACCCGAGCCGTCGCCGATGTGCGCGAGGACCGCGCCGACCTCGACGGTCTCGTCCTCCTGGACGAGGATCTCCTCGAGGACGCCCGACACGGGCGAGGGGATCTCGGTGTCCACCTTGTCCGTGGAGATCTCGAGCAGGCCCTCGTCCTCCTGGACGGTGTCACCGACGTTCTTGAGCCAGCGGGTGACCGTTCCCTCAGTGACGCTCTCGCCGAGCGCGGGGAGGACCACGGAAGTGCTCATGGGTGTGTCTCCTTCGAAGCAGATGTCGTGTCTAGCTTAGTGATGCGTGTGCGTCGCCGCGTGTCAGAGCGCATGCAGCGGCTTGCCTGCCAGTGCGAGGAAAGCCTCGCCGAGCGCTTCGCTCTGGGTCGGATGCGCGTGGATGAACGGAGCGATGTCTTCGGGGTGCGCCTCCCATCCGACGGCGAGCTGACCCTCGGTGATGAGCTCGCCGACCCGGTCGCCGAGCAGGTGTACGCCGAGGACGGGTCCGTCCACGGCGCGGACGACCTTGACGAGCCCCGCGGTGCCGATGATCTCGCTCTTGCCGTTGCCGGCGAGATTGAACTCGTACGACCGCACGCCGTCGGGGCCGTGCTGCTCGATCGCCTGCGCCTCGGTGAGGCCGACGGACGCGACCTCGGGACTGCAATAGGTGATCTTGGGGATCTGCGCCTCCGGGACGGGAAGCGGGGCGAGCCCGCCGATCTGCTCGGCGACGAAGATGCCCTGCTGGAAGCCGCGATGGGCCAGTTGGAGCCCGGGGACGATGTCGCCCACGGCCCAGACATGCGCGGCGTCGGTGCGCAGCCGATCGTCGACGCGCACGAAGCCGCGGTCGAGGGCCACACCGGCTTCCTCGTAACCGAGGTCGGCGGTGACCGGTCCACGCCCGACGGCGACGAGCAGGTAATCGGCCTCGAAGCTCTTGCCGTCCTCAAGGGTGACCGTGACCGCATCGTCGTCCTGGGTGGCGGAGGCGAAGCGCACGCCGAGCGAGAAAGCTATGCTGCGCTTGCGGAAGGCGCGCTCGAGTCCCTTGCTGAGGGCGAGGTCCTCGTTGGGGACGAGGTGGTCGAGCGCCTCGATGATCGTGACCTCGGCACCGAACGACCGCCACACGCTGGCGAACTCGACGCCGATCACACCCCCGCCGAGCACGAGGACGCGCGTGGGCACCTCCTCCAGCCCGAGTGCCTGCTCGCTCGTGATGATCCGGCCGCCGATCTCCAGCCCGGGCAGCGTCCGGCTGTACGATCCCGTCGCGAGGATGACATCGGTGCCGCGCAGGATGTCGTCGCCGACCTGGACGCCGTGGTCGGGCAGAAGTCGGCCTTCGCCGTCGACGACGGTGATGCCGCGCGCCTTGATGAGGCCCTGCAGACCCTTGTACTTCTTCGCGACGATGCCCTCGCGGTAGGCGCGCAGGGCATCGGAGTCGACACCGTCGAGCTGCGCGCGGATGCCGAATGAGGTGGCGTCGCGCGCGGCATCGGCCACCTCCGCGGCGTGCAGCAGCGCCTTGGTGGGGATGCAGCCCCGGTGCAGACAGGTGCCACCCAGCTTGTCCTTCTCCACCAGCGCGACGGTCTTGCCCAGTTCGGCCAGACGGAGGGCGGCCGCATACCCGCCGCTGCCTCCGCCGAGGACGACGACGTCGAAGTTCTGCTCGGTCATGCGCGCACCCCCTCGATGAATGCCAGCAGGGATCTCACGGTCGCACCGGTGGGCCCCTTGTCCGTGAAGCCGAAAGCCGCGCCGCCGTTCTCGCCTGAACCGGCGATGTCGAGATGCACCCAGGGGATGCGCGGGGCGTCCTGATCGTCGGAGACGGACCCGACGAAGCGCTGCAGGAAGAGGCCCGCGAACAGCGAGCCGCCGGACCGGTCGCCGATCTTCGCGTTCTGCAGATCGGCGATGGGGGAGTCGAGCTCCTTCTCCATGTGCGCGGGAAGGGGAAGATGCCAGGCGAGTTCGTCGGTCTCACCGGCCGCGGCCAGATACGCGGCCACGGCATCATCCGAGCCCATGACGCCCGTGTGCCGCGTGCCGAGGGCCACGAGGATCGCACCGGTGAGCGTGGCGACGTCGACGATGACGTCGGGGCGCTCGCGGCTCGCCGCCGCGAGCCCGTCGGCGAGCACCAATCGCCCCTCGGCGTCGGTGTTGAGCACCTCGACGCTCGTGCCGTCGGTGATGCGCAGCACGTCGCCGGGGCGGATGGCCTTGCCCGAGGGCATGTTGTCGGCGATGCACATCCACGCGGTGACCCGCACGGGGACGGCGAGAGCCGCCGCCGCGCGCACGACGGCGAGGACCGTGGCGGCCCCCGTCATGTCGAACTTCATGCCGACCATTCCTGCGGGCGGCTTGAGCGAGAGCCCGCCGGTGTCGAACGTGATGCCCTTGCCGACCAGGGCGACATGGCCCGTGGCACCGCTCGGCGCGTAATCGAGGCGCACCAGGCGCGGCGGGCGCTCCGAGCCCTGGCCGACACCGAGGATGCCGCCGAAGCCGCCGTCGGCGAGCTCGGCCTCGTCGGAGACGTGAACGTCGACGGGCAGGTCGGCGACGGCGTCGATCGCGCGATCGACGAGGTCCTGGGGGCCGAGCCACTGCGCGGGCGTGGTGGCGAGGTCCTTGACGAGCGCGACCGCGGAGGCCGCGGCATCCACTCTCATCACATCGTCATCGGTGAGATCCGCACCGTGCACGGTGACAGTGACGGCGGGGCGCTTGCGGTCCGTTCCCGACTTGTAGTCGTCGAACCAGTAGCCGCCCAAAGCCGCGCCTTCGAGCGCCGCGCGCTGTGCGGCGGCGCCCGCGCCCGGGACGAGCACGGAGGCGCTCGCGAAGCCGGTGAGCGTGCGGACGGCGGCGCCGACCCCGTCACGCACGTCGGCGGACGACGGTTCTGCGCCGATGCCGACGACCGCCAGACGGGCGGGACCGGGGGAGGGCACGCGGACCGTCTCACCGACCGCGCCGGTGAAGCCGACGGCGGTCAGCGCATCGGCCAGACCCGGCCGATCGGACAGATCCGGGGGTGTGGATCCGTCCAGAGGAGGAAGAGCGAGGATCAGTAGTTCGACATCGGACTCGGCCGGAGGCGTCGTGCGCGCGGCCAGCTTCGGAAACGGCATGTCGTCCATCCTACGAGCGGGCTGTTCGCTGTCAGCGGGATGCGTCCCGTGTGCGTGTCGACGCTTCTAGAGTGGATCCATGCCCTCACCGCTGTTCGAGCGTGCGGCCGCCGCACCGCCGGTGCCGCAGGGACTTCCCCTCGTCGTCGCATTGACCGGCTTCACCGACGCCGGCGCCGCCGTCGCGCAGCTCACCGCCTATATGCGCGACGACCTCGACCCGCTTCCCCTCGCCGTGTTCGACAATGACATCCTGTTGGACTACCGGGCCCGGCGCCCGATCGTGACCTTCGACGGCGAGCGGATCACCGAGTACCGTCCGGCACGGTTGGAGCTCTCGCTCGTGCGCGACACGGTCGGTCAGCCGTTCCTGCTGCTGGCGGGGTATGAGCCGGATTTCGTGTGGGAAGAGTTCGCGCGCACCGTGGTCGCCCTCGCGGCAGAGTACGAGGTCGCCTCGGTGACGTGGCTGCAGGCCATCCCGATGCCGGTCCCGCATACGCGTCCCATCGGGACCACGGTGAGCGGAACCCGCTCGACCCTGACCGCCGCGCACTCGGTGTGGCGGCCGCACACCCAGGTGCCGGGCACGATCGGGCATCTTCTGGAGGTCCGCTTCGCCGAGGCCGACGTGCCGGTCGCGGGGTTCGTGCTGCTCGTGCCGCACTATCTGGGCGACACCGAGTATCCGGCAGCGACGCTGGCGGCCCTCGACAGCGTGACGGCGGCGACCGGCCTCGTCTTCGACGGCGACGATCTGCGCGGCCAGAACCGCGACTACCTGCAGCGGGTGTCGGAGCAGATCGATGAGAACGACGAACTCGGCCGCATGCTGAAGAACCTCGAGGAGCGCTATGACGCCTATATGGCCGGCTCCACGTTGGCCGCGCCCATGGTGCACACCGGCGATCTGCCCAGCGCCGACGAGCTCGCGGCGGAGCTCGAACGTTTCCTGGCGACCCGGCCCGGCGACGAAGACAAGCGCGGCGGCGCACGCGCCTGACGGAATACTCCGGGGCCACGCGGCGTTTTCCCCAGTGTCCGATAATCACCGCACGTCCGGCGTCCCGCGCAGGATGTGCGACAATGGAACACCGACCCATTGCCAATCGTCGCCGACCCCGTGTCCACGCTTCGACTTGACAAGGGTCTTACTAGTGTCCGAAACGACCGGGGCGCGTGCGTGACGACCCACGCTTCCGGTGAAAGGCGAGACGTGACCGCAGGCACGAAGACCACCACCCGCTCCACAGCGAAGGACGCCGCCGTCGACGAGACCGCCGAGGAGGCGACGACGACCGCGGCCGGCACCGCGAAGAAGGCGACGACGGCCAAGAAGGCCGCGGCTCGCAAGCCCGCAGCCAAGTCTGCCGCCGCCAAGACGCCGGCAGCGAAGAAGAAGGCTGCCGGAGCCGCGAGCAAGAAGGCCGACGACGACTTCGAAGATGAGGAAGTCGCGACCGACGACGACGGTGCCGAAGAGGCGACCAGCAAGAAGGCCGAGTTCACCGAGCCGCTTCCGTCGGGCGCCATCGTCATCTCGTCGAAGGACGAGGAAGACGTCCCCGTCTATTCGACGCAGATCACCGGTGCGACCGCCGACCCGGTCAAGGACTACCTGAAGCAGATCGGCAAGGTCCCGCTGCTGAACGCGGCCGAAGAGGTCGAGCTCGCGATGCGCATCGAGGCGGGCCTGTTCGCCGAAGAGAAGCTGTCGCACATGTCGGCGGCCGAGAAGTCGTCGCAACTCGGACTCGACCTGCAGTGGGTGGCCCGCGACGGCCAGCGCGCCAAGAGCCACCTGCTCGGCGCGAACCTGCGTCTGGTCGTGTCGCTCGCCAAGCGCTACACCGGTCGCGGCATGCAGTTCCTGGATCTCATCCAGGAAGGCAACCTGGGCCTGATCCGTGCGGTCGAGAAGTTCGACTACACGAAGGGCTTCAAGTTCTCCACGTATGCGACGTGGTGGATCCGCCAGGCGATCACCCGTGCGATGGCTGACCAGGCCCGTACCATCCGCATCCCGGTGCACATGGTCGAGGTCATCAACAAGCTCGCCCGAGTGCAGCGTCAGATGCTGCAGGATCTCGGCCGCGAGCCCACCCCCGAGGAGCTCTCGCGCGAGCTGGACATGACGCCGGAAAAGGTCGTCGAGGTGCAGAAGTACGGTCGCGAGCCGATTTCGCTGCACACGCCGCTCGGTGAGGACGGCGACAGCGAGTTCGGCGACCTCATCGAAGACACCGAGGCGGTCGTCCCCGCCGACGCCGTCGGCTTCACGATGCTGCAGCGGCAGCTCGAGTCGCTGCTCGACTCGCTGAGCGAGCGTGAGGCGGGCGTGATCCGCATGCGTTTCGGTCTCGGTGACGGACAGCCGAAGACGCTCGACCAGATCGGCGACACCTTCGGGGTCACGCGCGAGCGGATCCGCCAGATCGAATCCAAGACGATGGCCAAGCTGCGGCATCCCTCCCGTTCGCAGTCCCTCCGGGACTACCTCGAATGAGCGACGCCGCCAACGAGGGCAAGGCCCTCACCGTCTCCGTCGACGGTTCGGAGTACGCCCGCATCCCGATCCGCACCCGGGTGGTCATGCCCGACGACGATCTCGACGCGTTCATCCGCGAGTACGCACCCGAGCAGGTGCGCCCGGGCGACATCCTTTTCGTCACCGAGAAGATCGTGGCGATCACCCAGGGGCGCTCGTTCCCGGTGAAAGAGATCACTCCGCGCAAGCTGGCGGTGTTCCTCTCCAGCCACGTCACCAAGACGCCGTGGGGCATCGGCCTGGGCATCCCCGAGACGATGGAGATGGCGCTGCGCGAGTGCGGCACGCCCCGCATCGTCTTCGCCGCCGGCGTGGCAGCGGTCACCAAGGCCTTCGGGCGCAAGGGCGACTTCTACCGCATCGCCGGCGACAAGGCGCGCGCGATCGACGGCCCGACGAAGCACACCATCCCGCCGTACAACGAGGCGGTGGTACTGGCTCCGGAGCGGCCGCGCGAAGTCGCCGCGCACCTGAAGTCGGCGATCCTCGGCGGCGTGTGCGATGTCGCTGTCGTCGACATCAACGACCTGGGCGGCAACATCCTCGGTTCGACGCTCGATCGGGCGGGCGAGGAGCGCCTGGTGCGCATCCTCAAAGACAACCCGCTGGGCCAGCGCCACGAGTCGACGCCGCTGGGCATCGTCCGCGCGGCCTGACGTTCACAGATCGAGGCCGGTCGCCTCGCGGTAGCGCTGCAGAAGCCCTGTGCGCACGCCCGAGACGGTCGGCTTCATCTGGAACACGCTCGAATTGTGGTTCGCCTCGATGACGGCGGGCCCGTCGGGGGTGATGGCGATGTCCCACCCCATGTAGGGGATCTGCGGCAGGCGTCGCGACAGCCGCTCGACCATCGCGACGGCCTCGTCGTACATCGGCACCTGTAGGCCCGCGATCTGCACGCCGGTGACCGGGTGGGTCGCGAACACAGTGCTCTTCTTGTCGACGCCGGGGTACAGCGCGACGCCGTGGTCATCGAGCATCGTGAACATGCCGCCGCCTGCGAAGTTGTCGATGATGCCGCCGTTGCCGATGCGGAGCACCCCGGCGATGACGTGGAATGTGCCGTTCGCGTCGAGGAAGGTGACCAGCCGGATCGTGTTGACGCTGCCGGGGTAGAGGACGTCGAGGTCGGGGTGCTGCGCGAGCACCTCTTCGAGGAGGGTCTGGTCCTTCGCGACCTGGGCGTCGCGCCAGGCCGTCGCGTCGCCGATGCCGGCGGTGTCGATGCGGTCGATGCCCGCGCCGCCGAAACCCTGTGCCGGCTTGGCGATGATCCGTTCATGCCGCGCGAGGAATGCATCGATCTCGGAGGGCGACGCGGTGCGCAGGTCGAGCCATTCGCGCCGGATCTCGTCTGCGAAGTCGTGGTAGAACCGCGGCTTGTCCTCGACGAGATCGCGCGCGTCGGGGCTGTTGAGCAGCTTGGTGATGCGGTACGACTTCGGGTGCGTCATCCAGGTCTTGCGCTCTCGGGCCGTGAGCAGCCGGATGTCCCACACCGCGTAGTCGCGGAAGCCCATGTCGTAGCGGAACGCGCACCACATCATGTCGGCGACGATCACCGGTGCCGGCGCCTTCGAGATGCGCTTCACCTGCTCGGTGAACTCGCTGAGGTTCGCGGGGCTGAGACGGCGTGCGCGGCCGGCGAGATAGCGCATCCGGACAGCGAGTTGACCCATGCGCTCGAACGTATCACGCGCTGTCGACGCCCCCTGGACAGGGGGCGTGCAGGTGCCCGCGGCTATGCTGGTGGACGATGAGAATCGACCTTGACGCTCGCATGAAGTACCTCCTGCGCCGGGCCCGCCGCTTCACCCCTTCGCGCGTCACGACGTTCGCACGTCAGATCGCGAAGGAGCAGGGGAAGTGGATGCCGGCGGTCGCCGTCGACATGCTGTGGAGCGCCGCGTTCCACGACACGGCGTTCATCGACTACTACGAGGCGGACTTCGCCGCGCTGACCCGCGCAGAGCGCAAGACGTTCATGACGTCTCTCGTGCAGCACCACATCGCCGTGAAGCTGAACGATCAAGAGGCCGCACAGACCTTCAACGACAAGCGCCTCTTCCATCGGCGGTTCGGCGAGTTCACCGGCCGCGAGTGGCTCGACCTGGGGGAGTCCGGTCCCGAAGCGCTCGAAGAGTTCGCCCGGCGCCATCCGGTGCTGATCGCGAAGGAGCCCATCAGCCGCGAGGGCCACGGCGTCTTCCGCTATGACGCGGCCGACGTCACCGACTGGACGGCCTTCCACGCCGAACTCGTGGCCAAGGGTCAGATGCTGGTCGAAGAGGCCATCGTGCAGCATCCGTACCTCGCCGGCTATTGCGCCGGCACGGTCAACACGACGCGTCTCGTGTCGTACTTCGACGGCACGAAGGTGCACATCGTCTCGCGCGTGCAGAAGTTCGGGCGGGGAGCGGTCAGCGATCAGTTCACCTGGGGCGGCTTCTTCAGCATGCTCGACCGCCACGGCAAGGCGGTCGGGCGCGGGCACTCCGGCAAGAACAACACCTTCTACTCGGTGCATCCGGACTCGGGGCTGTCGATCGTGGACTTCCAGGTGCCGCTGTGGGACGAAGCCGTCGCCCTCATCGACCGGGCCGCGCGCGTGGTGCCCGAGGTGCCGTACGTGGGATGGGACGTCGCCATCACCGAGAACGGTCCCGTCCTCATCGAGGGCAACTGGATTCCCGGTCTGTACGAGACGCGAGTGACGGCCACGGGCATCCGCACCGGCACGCGCCCCGAGCACGAAGCCGTGATGACCTGGTAGCCATGCCGTCTCCGCGACCCGCGCGGGCGCTCATCTCCCTCGCCGCCCTCGCCCAGAACGTGCGGGGACTGTCGGGCGTCGCCGACGTGCGACGCGACGCCTGCGGCCACGGTCTGCAGGCCTGCGGACCCGTGCTCGCCGCGGAAGGGCTCGCGCTGTGGACCGACGACGAACGGCCGGCCGGCACCGTCATCGAGCCGGCACGGCTCTGGGGACTGCCCGGCGGAGGGGCGACTCCGGTGATGACACTGGTGGGCAGTGTGCTCAGCACGAAGGTGCTGCGCGTGGGGGAGGGCGTTTCGTACGGATACACCTTCCGCGCCGAGCGCGACACCCGCGTCGCCCTCGTCTCGGGTGGATACGCCCAGGGAGTGGTCCGCGAGATCGGCAATCGCGCACACGTGCGCGTAGCGGGTCACGATGCTCCGATCGTCGGCCGCGTGGCGATGGATGCCTGCGTCGTCGAGATCGGCGAGGCGGAGGTGGCGCGGGGCGACGACGTCGTGTTCTTCGGCAACCCCGGAACGGGCGACCCCGACCTCGCTGTGTGGAGCGACGTGACGCGGCTGGGTGCCCCCGAGATCCTGAGCCTCGTCGGCGCACGTGCCGCGCGGGAGGCTCACAGATGACTGCGTGGCTCGATGTCGACCTCGGCGCGTTCGCCGCGAATCTCGCCCGGGTGCGGGAGACCGTGGCTCCCGCGCGGCACATGCTCGTGGTGAAGGACGATGCCTACGGGCACGGCCTGGAGCCGATCGTGACCCGCGCGGTGGCCGAGGGCGTCGAGTGGTTCGGCACCTTCGACGTGCCGACGGCGCTGGCCGTCCGGCGTGCGGGAGGGGCGGGATGCCGCATCCTGGCATGGACGGTCTATGACGACGCCGACATCGACCGGGCGCTGGATGCGTCGGTCGACCTCGGGGTGGGGGACGCCTTCGTCCTGGATGCGGTGATACGGCGCGCACGCGAGCGCGGGCTGCACGCGCGGGTGCACCTGAAGATCGACACCGGCCTGCACCGCAACGGGATCCGGCCAGAGGACTGGAGCGCGGCGATCGCCCGGGTGCAGCTCGGGGTGGATGCCATCGCTCTCGTCGGGGTCTGGAGCCACATCGCCGAGGCATCCGACAGCGAAGACGATGCGGCACGCGCGGTGTTCATCGCCGCGGCCGATGAGGCGGCCGCTTCGGTGACGCCGCCGCCTCTGCGTCACCTGGCTGCGAGCGCCGCGTCCTTCGCTCGGCCGGAGTTCCGCTTCGACCTCGCGCGGATCGGTGCCTTCGCATACGGCATCCGCCCCGACGGCGGCCCGGCCGATGAGCTGCTCGGGATCCGACCGGTGGCGACGCTGTGCGCTGAGACGGTCGCAGTGGACGACAGCCGGGTCACGGTCGGCGCCGGCGCGCTCGATGGTCTTGACTCGCGGCTGGCAGGCGTGCTGCGCGTGGGCACGCCGGGCGGCGAACGCACGCTCCTGTCGGTCGACGCGACCACAGCGACCGTCGGCGGATGGCCCGGTGCGCGGCCCGGAGATGTCGTCACGCTGCTCGGCGGGCGGGCGCCTCTGACGGCCACGGATGCGGCCGAGCTGCTCGGTACGATCGGCGAGCAGGTCGTGCTTCGGATTTCGCCGCGCCTGCCGCGGCGCTATCGCTGAGAGAAGCGAAGCGATCAGTCGGTGGCGTTCAGCCGCGCGGTCTCGTCGTGCCAGGAGGTCGCGACGGAGCGCAGCTTCTCTTCGTACTTGCGACCGTGATGTGCGCAGAAGAGCAGTTCGCTGCCGTTGACGACGGCGGCGATGTACGCCTGCGCGCCGCAGGCGTCGCAACGATCCGCGGCGGTCAGACGGTACTCGGCGAGAGTCTGCTCTTCCGGAGTGGTGAGAGTGTTCATCGTCTGCCTCCTCGTGCGTGTGCGACGGTCCGTTCCTCACATACAACCACGCGCATCCGGGGAGGATGCCCATAACGGGGGCCGTTTCGCTCAGCGCGTACCGACCGGTGCACCGGCCGTGTGTCTGCGATGCCGGTGCCTGGCGCCCGGATATCCTTGAGGATTGTGACCGCTGAGTACTCCGCCCATCATCTTCAGGTGCTCGAGGGTCTCGAGGCGGTCCGCAAACGCCCCGGCATGTACATCGGCTCGACCGATTCGCGCGGGCTCATGCACTGCCTGTGGGAGATCATCGACAATTCCGTCGACGAGGCGCTCGGCGGATACGGCGCCCGCATCGACATCCTGCTGCGCGAGGACGGCAGCGTCGAGGTGCAGGACCGCGCCCGGGGGATCCCCGTCGACATCGAGCCCCGTACGGGGCTTTCGGGCGTCGAGGTCGTCTTCACGAAGCTGCACGCCGGCGGAAAGTTCGGTTCGGGGTCGTACACGGCCTCGGGCGGTCTGCACGGTGTGGGTGCCTCGGTCGTCAACGCGCTCTCGGAGCGGCTGGACGTCGAGGTCGATCGGGAGGGCAAGACCTGGGCGATGTCGTTTCGGCGCGGCGAGCCCGGCGTGTTCGACGGAGAGGGGCCCGAGGCCCCGTTCACCCCGTTCGCGACGTCGAGCAAGCTGCGCGCCGTGGGCAAGGTCGCCAAGGGCGTCACCGGCACCCGCATCCGCTACTGGGCGGATCGTCAGATCTTCACGAAGGACGCCCGCTTCGGCCTGACCGAGCTTGAGCAGCGCGTGCGTCAGACGGCGTTCCTCGTGCCCGGCCTCGAGCTCGTGATCCGTGACGATCGTGGTGACCAGCCCGTCGAGTCGTCGTACCACTACGAGGGCGGCATCTCGGAGTTCGCCGAGTTCCTCGCCACCGACGCGCCGGTCACCGACACCTGGCGACTCAGCGGAACCGGCACCTTCACCGAGACGGTGCCGGTGCTGCAGCCGTCCGGGGCGCTGGTGCCGACCGACGTCGATCGCGAGTGTCAGGTCGACATCGCGCTGCGGTGGGGGACCGGGTACGACACGGTCGTCCGTTCGTTCGTCAACATCATCGCCACTCCCAAGGGCGGCACCCATCAGCAGGGGTTCGAGCAGGGGCTCGTGAAGGCCGTGCGGGCGCAGGTCGATCAGAACGCGCGCAAGCTCAAGGTGGGCAACGACAAGCTCGAGAAGGACGACATCCTCGCGGGGCTCACCGTCGTGCTCACCGTGCGCCTGCCCGAGCCGCAGTTCGAGGGGCAGACCAAGGAAGTCCTGGGCACCCCCGCGGTGCGCCAGATCGTCTCGAACGTCGTCAACAAAGAGCTTGCCGCACGTCTCACCTCTCCCAAGCGCGATGACAAGTCACAGGCGGCACAGCTGCTCGACAAGATCGTCGCAGAGATGAAGGCCCGCATCTCGGCCCGCGCCCACAAAGAGACCCAGCGGCGCAAGAACGCGCTCGAGTCGTCGTCGCTGCCGGTCAAGCTCGTCGACTGCCGGTCGAACGACGTCACCGAGTCAGAGCTGTTCATCGTCGAGGGCGATTCGGCGCTGGGCACCGCCAAGCTTGCGCGCGACAGCGAGCACCAGGCGCTGCTGCCGATCCGCGGCAAGATCCTCAACGTGCAGAAGGCATCGATCAGCGACATGCTTTCCAACGCCGAGTGCGCGGCGATCATCACCTCGGTGGGGGCCGGTTCGGGTCGCTCGTTCGATCTGAGTGCTGCGCGGTACGGCAAGGTCATCATGATGAGCGATGCCGATGTCGACGGCGCACACATCCGTACGCTGCTGCTCACGCTGTTCTTCCGCTACATGCGGCCCCTCATCGAGGACGGGCGCGTGTTCGCCGCTGTCCCGCCGCTGCACCGTGTCGTGGTGATCAACCCGGGCTCCAAGCCGAACGAGACGATCTACACGTACTCCGAGCAGGAGCTGCATTCGCTTCTGGCCAAGCTCACCAAGTCGGGCAAGCGCTGGCAGGAGCCCGTGCAGCGCTACAAGGGGCTCGGCGAGATGGATGCCGAGCAGCTGGCGAGCACGACGATGGACCGATCGGCGCGCACGCTGCGTCGGGTGCGGGTGGAGGATGCCGAGGCAGCCGCCCGTGTGTTCGAGATGCTCATGGGCAGCGACGTCGCGCCGCGGCGCGACTTCATCGTCACGTCGAGCGACGCGCTCGCCCGCGATCGCATCGACGCCTGACGACGGGCGCTGAGCTCCGCAGGCGCGTCAGCGGACCGTTGTGCCGACGGCGGCGATGACCGCGTCGAGCGGGGTGCCCGAGGCATCCCGCTTTCCGAGTTCTTCCGGCAGCGGGCGCACCGCACCGTCGCCTCCGACCGCGTGCGGCTGCGTGCCGACCCAGGCCAGTGTGATGGCGTCCTCGCCCCTGAGGAAGCGCTGCGCGCGCACACCGCCGGTGCCGCGGCCCTTGGCTGGGAACAGGTCGAACGACGACACCTTCGCGGTGCCCGCGTCGGCACCGGCGAGCACCTGGGTGGAACCGGCGATCGTGACGACGACCGTGTCGGCATCGGTCCCGGCGGGCACGACGTCGAACGAGACCACGTTCTCGCCGGGAGTGACCCGGATGCCGGCCATGCCGCCCGCCGAGCGGCCCTGGGGACGTACGGCCGCCGCCGAGAAGCGCAGCAGCTGGGCGTCGGAGGTGACGAACACGAGCTCCGCGTCATCGGGAGCGGGCGCGGCCCCCACCACGGTGTCGCCCGGCTTGAGCGAGATGATCTCCGCCTCGGGCTTGCCTCCGAGCTCGGTGGCGGCGACCCGCTTGACGACGCCCTGTGCCGTGCCCAACGCGATCGCGGGCTCTGCGACGAGCGGCACGATCGACACGACATGCTCGCCCTTGGCCAGCGCCAGGTACTGGTCCACGCGCGTGCCCGCACCCAGCTGCACGGAGTTGCCGGGGACCGACGGCAGATCCACCGGAGTGAAGCGCACCAGTCGGCCCAGGTTCGTGACAGCGCCGACGTCGCCCCGTGAGGTCGTATCGACGCTTGCGCGGATCGCGTCGTGTTTCGACCGACGGGACGGCGTGCGGATGCCGCCGTCCTCGGCGTCGGCCACGAGGTCGGCCCGCACCATGCGTCCCGTCGCCGACAGGAAGACCCGGCACGGGGTGTCGGCGATCTCCAGCGACGGCGCGCGGCGGCTGCTGCGGGGCTGGATGGGCCCACCGTCGAGCAGCAGCGTCCGGCGCGGCGTGCCGTAGGCGTCGGCGGCAGCATCCAGTTCCCGCGCCACCTGCTGCCGCAGCAGCACCTCCGAGCCGAGCAGTTCGACCAGCTCGGCGATCTCGCTCTGCAGCTGATCGCGCTCGGTCTCGAGCTCGATGCGTGAGAACTTGGTCAGGCGGCGCAGCCGCAGCTCGAGGATGTACTCGGCCTGCGCCTCGGAGAGGTCGAAGACATCACGCAGCCGGGTCCGCGCCTGCTCGCTGTCGTCGGACGAGCGGATGACCTGGATGACCTCGTCGATGTCGAGGATCGCGATGAGAAGTCCCTCGACCAGGTGCAGGCGCTCGCGCTTGCGCGCCAGACGATACTCGCTGCGCCTGGTGACGACGCGGATGCGGTGGTCGAGATAGACCTGCAGCAGCTCGCGGAGACCGAGCGTCTGCGGCTGGCCGTCGACGAGCGCGACGTTGTTGATGGAGAACGAGTCCTCGAGCGGGGTCAGCCGGTACAGGTGCTCGAGCACGGCCTTGGGGTCGAACCCGGTCTTGACCGTGATGACCAGGCGCAGGCCGTTCTTGCGGTCCGTCAGATCGGCGACGTCGGAGATGCCCGTCAGCTTCTTGGCCTGGACGGCATCCTTGATCTTCTCGATCACGCGCTCGGGGCCGACCAGGTACGGCAGCTCGGTGACGACGATGCCGGTCTTACGGGGACCGAGCTGCTCGACGGACACCTTCGCGCGGGTGCGGAAGGCCCCGCGGCCGGTGCGGTACGCGTCTTTGATCCCGTCGACGCCGGTGATGATGGCGCCGCCGGGCAGGTCGGGACCGGGCACGAACTCCATGAGCTCGTCGACCGTCGCGTCGGGATGCTCGAGCAGGTGCGTCGCGGCAGAAGCCACCTCGATGAGATTGTGCGGCGCCATGTTCGTGGCCATGCCGACCGCGATGCCGGAGGCCCCGTTCACGAGCAGGTTCGGGAAGGCCGCAGGCAGCACCTCGGGCTGCTGGAACTGCCCGTCGTAGTTCGGCACGAAGTCGACGACGTCCTCGTCGAGGCTCTCCGTCATCGCGAGGGCGGGCGGCGCGAGGCGGGCCTCGGTGTACCGGGCGGCGGCGGGACCGTCGTCGAGCGAACCGAAGTTGCCGTGCCCGTCGACCAGCGGCACCCGCAGCGTGAACGGCTGCGCGAGGCGGACGAGCGCGTCATAGATCGCCGAGTCGCCATGGGGGTGCAGCTTGCCCATCACCTCGCCGACGACGCGGGCGCTCTTCACGTGCCCCTTGTCGGGCCGCAGGCCCATCTCGGCCATCTGGTAGAGGATGCGGCGCTGCACGGGCTTGAGGCCGTCGCGCGCATCGGGGAGCGCGCGCGAGTAGATGACCGAGTACGCGTACTCGAGGTACGACCCCTGCATCTCGGCCGAGACGTCGACGTCCTCGATGCGCTCGTTCCTCGGGCTCGACGGCGTGGGGGTCTTCGCAGGCATGTGACTCCGGTTCGGGTTACGGGCGGGGCGGGCCCCGTGTGCGAGACTGGCCCCGATGACAATCAGCCTACCGGCGGCAGCGCCCGGCACCCGGAGCCTGACCGGCGTGCTGCCGCAGCTCGTGGCCGCGCTGTCGGGTGGCTCGGAGTGGTTCGCCCCCGCGCGCAGCGCGATCGTCTTCACCGTGGACGGGCTGGGAGACCACAATCTCCGTGCACGCCGCGGCCACGCGCGGTTCCTGTCCGCCCATCGAACGAAGAAGGACATCGCGCACACGGTTTTCCCGTCGACGACGGCGACCGCGCTGACCGGACTCCTGACGGGCGCCGTCGCCGGGGAGCACGGCATCGTCGGCTACCGCGCCCGCGTGCCGGGCACCGACGCGGTGGTCAACCAGCTGAAGGGCTGGGACGAGCACGCCATCGATCCGGCGACCTGGCAGCGCGCCGAGCCGATCTTCGCACGCGAGGCCGCGCAGGGCAGGCCGTGCTTCGTCGTGACGAAGCCGGCGTTCGCCTCTTCGGGGTTCACCCGGGCGACCTCGCGGGGCGCGCAGATGCAGACGGCCGACACGGCTCGTGAGAGGGCGGCGCTGGCGGCAGAGCTGGCCTCGCGGCATCCCGGCGCCCTCGTCTACGTGTACACGCCCGACCTCGACCGTGTCGGCCACAAGCACGGGGTCGCGTCCGAGCAGTGGTCGGCGGCGCTTGAAGAGGTCGATGGGGCGGTGCGCGTGCTGTCGGATGGACTGCCCGCCGACGTGGGGGCGGTGGTGACGGCCGACCACGGCATGGTCGATGTGCCCCGGCACCGTCAGATGCTGCTCGGCGACGGCGATGCCCTGCTCGAGGGCGTACGGCTGATCGGCGGCGAGCCGCGCATGCTCCACCTGTATGCCGAAGACGGCGCGGCCGACGCCGTGCATGAGCGGTGGGCGGAGGCCGAGGGCGGCCGTTCCTGGGTCATGACGCGCGACGAGGCGATCGAGGCGGGCCTGTTCGGACGGGTGGATGCCGCGGTCCGCGGTCGCATCGGCGACGTTCTGATCGCGGCCCGCGCGGGGATCGTCTACTACGACGATCGTCTCGACGACAAGGCGGCGCAGAAGATGGTCGGGCAGCACGGATCGCTGAGCGCGGAGGAGACCACGGTCCCGCTGATCCGCCTCGGCGCGTTCGCCTGACGCTCAGCTGTCGTCGCTGCGCGCCCCGAAGACGATCTCGTCCCACGAGGGCATCGCCGGGCGGCCCTTGCGCCGCGCTTCGCCCGCCGACGCCGACGACGGGGTGCGGGCGCTGTCCTCCGCGGACGGGGTCGTCTCATCGGGCTTCTCGTAGCCCGGCTCGAGGGCGTCGAAGAGGGCCATCGGACGCGGCGGTTCGGCAGAGGACGTGTCCTGCGGCGCCTGCGGCGCCGGCGAGCGCTGACCGCGGCGACGGCGCAGCGCTTCGAGCAGGTCGGCGGTCTCGCTCGAGGTCTGCGACTGCTCGGGCGCGCGCTTGATCGCCGCATTCTGCACGGCGGCCGGGGCAGCCTCGGCCTTGGTCTGAGCGGGGGCTTGCGCTTGAGCCTGCGCGGCGGCCTCCTCCGCCTCGGCGCGCATGCGGCGGGGGCCGAACTGCTCGAGGTCGAACCGGGAGTCGTCTTTGGGCGCGGGCGTGTCGAGGGCGCGCAGGCGGGGGATGAGCCCCTCGGGCAGCGATCCCTGTCGCGAGAGCTGCGTGGCGTCCGCGTTCAAGGGCGACAGCGTGCCGCGGCGCGGCTCGAAACTCCACCGCGCGTCGTGGTCCACGTCACCCGCTGTGAACTCGAGCTTGACGATCCAGGTGCGATCGTCCTTCCAGCTGCTCCAGCGCTCACCCGTCGCGTGCGCCTCCGCGAGCTTGGCCCGCACGGCGCCGCCGAAGGTCTGGGAGGCCTCGTCGATGTCACCGGCCACCAGAACCGGAACCGCCAGCGCCTGATCCACGATGTGCTCTCGCTCGGCCAGCACCGGCCCCTCGTAGCGTGCGACGTCCTCGACGCTCACGCCGAGGGCTTCGGCGACCTCCGCCGTCGTCATGCCGGCGCGGATGCGCGACTGGACATCGCGCGGGTTCAGGCGGGGGCCGCGGGGCTCGTCCTCGGCCGGACGGTGCGAGCGCTTGATCTCGCTGCGCAACACATCGTCGACCGGAAGAGTGAAGCGAGTACCGGATTCGGTGGCCAGGACGAGAGCGTCGTCTTCTGAGCCGATGACCCTGAGCTGTTCCATGCGAACACGCCTTTCCTTCGCTGTACAGTCATGGTCGCATGCGCGCGCGGAGCGCCCGGGAATATCGCGGGCGCGCCGCGGGTTTCATCGCAGGATCGCGACACGCCGTCGCGCAGTGCGAGATGCATTTGCTAAATGCGGCGCGGTCATGCAAACTATGGCCGCCCCTTTGGGTCCACACACTTCCAACGAAAGTAGAGACGTCAGTCAAAATGGCCACCGATTACGACGCCCCGCGCAAGAACGAGGACGACAGCGAGTCGATTGAAGCCCTCAAGGAGCGCGTGCCGGACAAGGGGGCCGGGTCGGGCGAGTCCGAGGACTCCGACAACCCCTCCGGCTTCGAACTGCCGGGCGCCGATCTCTCCGATCTCGAGCTCGACGTCGTCGTGCTCCCGCCGCAGGAAGACGAGTTCACCTGCGTGAGCTGCTTCCTTGTGAAGCATCGCTCGCAGCTCGATCACGAAGACGCCGCCGGCCCGATCTGCATCGACTGCGCGGGCTGAGCGTCTAACCCGCCGTCGTCGCGGTGCGCTGCGCGCGCCGGACGGCGGCGGTGAGCCGGTCGGGCGTGCGAGACGAGACCACCCAGACCGACGTCGGGTCGTCAGGGTCGGTGACGCGCGCCTGCATGATCCCGTCGATGCCACCGCGGATGAGATGCCAGGCGTCGCGCTGCAGGCCGGGCCCGCGCGCGTTGCGCGCCTCATCGCCCGTGAACGGCGCGACATCGTCGAGGAACCCGACGGGTATGTGCGCGCGCCCGGCGACGAGCTCGCCGCCCCGCACCTCCACACGCGGCGCAGCGGCGATCATCAGGACCACGACGAGCACGGCGACGACGATCCCCGCCGCGAGGGCGATCGTCTTGTCGAACGGCACGAAGACCATCGCGGCCATCGGCGCCACGACCGCGGCGCTCACGAACGCCCACAGAGACGGCGTCAGGCGCTCGCGATAGAGGATGCCCGCGGCATCCGTGGCATTCGTCGATGTCATCTGCATTACCCTCGTGGAGTGACCGAAACCGTGGACGTCCCCATTATCGCCCCCGAGCTTCCGGCTTACGCCCACCCCGGAGATGCCGGCGCCGACCTGGTGTCGGCCGAGGCGTTGCGTCTGGAGCCGGGAGAGCGGGCGCTCGTGGGCACCGGCGTGCGTATCGCCGTACCCGACGGCTACGCGGCCTTCGTCGTGCCGCGCAGCGGACTGGCGACCAAACACGGCATCACGATCGTGAACGCGCCGGGGACGGTGGATGCCGGCTACCGGGGCGAACTGAAGGTCACACTGCTGAACACCGATGCACGGCAGGCGTACGACATCGCCGTCGGCGACCGCATCGCACAGCTCATCATCATGCCGGTGGTCCGTGCCCGGTTCGTTCCCGTCGACGCGCTGGAGGACAGCGCTCGCGGCGAGGGCGGATTCGGATCGACCGGATACACGAACGAGACGAGGAACCCCTCATGACCGAAGAGAACGAAGCAGCGACGCCACGCAAGTCGGCGCCCGAGGACCGGGCGGAGACAGGGCCGTTCGACGACTCGGAGGCGAACCCGGTCCGCCCGTACATCGATCTGGGCGGCATCAAGATCCTGCCTCGCGAGGGGCTGAACCTGCGACTCGAGGTCGAGGAGCAGACACAGCGCATCGTTGCGGTGGGGCTCGACTACGCCGACTCGACACTCCAGGTGCAGCCGTTCGCCGCCCCCCGTTCGACGGGGCTGTGGGACGAGACCCGCGCACAGATCCGCGACCAGGTGAAGCAGCAGGGCGGCCGCGTGGAGGAGCGCGAGGGGCCGCTCGGTGCGGAGCTGCTCGCCGAGGTGCCGGTGACCGGACCCGACGGCCAGCCCGCACGTCGCCTGGCGCGGTTCATCGGCGTGGACGGCCCGCGCTGGTTCCTGCGGGGAGTCATCGGAGGCGCCGCCACCGGCGATGTGGACGCGGCGGCGAAGGTCGAGGACCTGTTCCGGTCGATCGTCGTCGTGCGCGGCGGATCTCCTATGCCGCCCCGTGACCTCATCGCGCTGAAGATGCCCACGGCGCCGGGAGCGGCGTGAGCGGTCCGGAACGGAAGGATGCCGCGGAGCCCGCGGCATCCGATATCCTCGGTGCGGCGCTCGGGGGAGCGGCGCGTCGCGCGGGGCTCGACCCGGCGCAGTCCGGGAGCACCGGCCACATCGTCTGGCATGCGATGGGCGGTTGGCGCGGCATCCTCGAATCCGTCCTCCCGACCCTCGTCTTCGTCATCACCTGGACCCTCACCGTCGACCCGAAGACCCAGCAGGGCGATCTGTGGCTCGCGGTGGGGCTCTCGGTCGGTCTCGCCGTCGTGTTCACCGTCGTCCGATTGATCGCCCGGTCACCGGCATCGGCCGCGATCGGCGGCCTCGTGGCGACCGCCGCGGCCGCCGCCCTCGCGCTGTGGACCGGGCGCGCCGCCGACAACTTCGTGATCGGTCTCGTCACCAACGGTGCCTACGGCAGCGTGCTGCTCATCTCGGCACTGATCGGCTGGCCGCTGATCGGCCTCGCTGTCGGCTGGTTGATGAACGACGGGACGGCCTGGCGCACGGACAGGCGCAAGCGCAGGACCTTCTTCTGGCTCACGATCGCCTGGGCGGCACTGTTCGCGGCACGGCTCGCCGTGGAGCTGCCGCTCTTCCTCACCGACCAGGTGACGGCGCTGGGCACCTTCAAACTGATCATGGGACTGCCGCTGTTCGTCCCCATGGTCGCGGTGACCTGGCTGGCCGTGCGCGGGCTGTACCCGAAGCGCCCGGACACCGTGTCGGAGTCGTCGGAGCCCGACGGCGAGTGATATATTTATCTTGATATCAAGATAAATTGCGTCCCGCCGCAGGTTAGGCGACCCTGACTGGTCATGCCCCTCGCGGCGAGGAAAGATGGAATTGCGGACGTTCGTCCGCGCTTCCGCCGCCGACGAAGGAGACGAGACGTGTCCACGGTTGACAGCTTCGGTGCGAAGAGCACCCTGACGGTCGGCAGCACCGACTACGAGATCTTCCGGGTCGACGCCGTCGAAGGCGTCGACCGGCTTCCGTTCAGCCTGAAGGTGCTGCTGGAGAACCTGCTGCGCACCGAAGACGGCGCGAACGTGACCAAGGAGCAGATCCAGGCCCTCGGCTCGTGGAACGCCGACGCCGAGCCCGACACCGAGATCCAGTTCACGCCCGCGCGCGTGGTCATGCAGGACTTCACCGGTGTGCCGTGCATCGTGGACCTCGCCACGATGCGCGAGGCGATGGCCGACCTCGGCGGCGACCCGACCAAGATCAACCCGCTCTCGCCCGCCGAGCTCGTCATCGACCACTCGGTCATCGCCGATCTGTTCGGCACCCCCGACGCGTTCGAGCGCAACGTCGAGATCGAGTACCAGCGCAACGGTGAGCGCTACCAGTTCCTGCGCTGGGGACAGACCGCCTTCGACGATTTCAAGGTCGTTCCCCCGGGGACCGGCATCGTCCACCAGGTGAACATCGAGTACCTGGCACGCGTGACGTTCACCCGTGAGGTCGAGGGCGTGCTGCGCGCCTACCCCGACACTCTCGTGGGCACCGACTCGCACACGACCATGGTCAACGGCCTCGGTGTGCTCGGCTGGGGCGTCGGCGGCATCGAGGCGGAGGCCGCCATGCTCGGCCAGCCCGTGTCGATGCTCATCCCGCGTGTCGTGGGCTTCAAGCTCACCGGCGAGATCCCCTCGGGCGTGACCGCGACCGACGTCGTGCTCACGATCACCGACATGCTCCGCAAACACGGCGTCGTCGGCAAGTTCGTCGAGTTTTACGGTGCCGGTGTCGCCTCCGTGCCGCTGGCCAACCGCGCCACGATCGGCAACATGAGCCCCGAGTTCGGGTCGACCGCCGCGATCTTCCCGATCGACGACGTCACCCTCGACTACCTGCGCCTGACCGGCCGCAGCGCCGAGCAGGTCGCCCTCGTGGAGGCCTACTCGAAGGAGCAGCACCTCTGGCACGACCCGTCGCGCGAGCCGGTGTTCAGCGAGTACCTCGAGCTCGACCTCTCGACGGTCGTACCGTCGATCGCGGGGCCCAAGCGTCCGCAGGACCGCATCCTGCTCAGCGAGTCGAAGGCGCAGTTCGAGAAGGACATCGTCAACTACGCGGCGCCCACCTCGTCGAGCTCGATCGTCGACCTGGAGTCGAAGCACTCGTTCCCTGCATCCGACCCGGGCGCAGCACCCGGCGACGAAGAGGCCGAGACCCGCACCGTCCACATCTCGAGCGGCGGGCCGGCCGCGGCATCCCACCCCACCACCGTCACCCCTGCCGAGGGCGAGTCCTACACGATCGACAACGGCGCGGTGACCATCGCGGCGATCACGTCGTGCACGAACACGTCGAACCCGTCGGTGATGCTCGCCGCAGGCCTGCTGGCCCGCAACGCGGCGAACAAGGGACTGAAGGTCAAGCCGTGGGTGAAGACCACGTTGGCCCCGGGCTCGAAGGTCGTCACCGAGTACTACGAGAAGGCGGGGCTGAACGACGACCTCGAGAAGCTCGGGTTCTACACGGTCGGCTACGGCTGCACCACCTGCATCGGCAACTCGGGTCCGCTCATCGAAGAGGTCTCGGCGGCGGTCAACGAGAACGACCTGGCTGTGACCGCGGTGCTCTCGGGCAACCGCAACTTCGAGGGCCGGATCAACCCCGACGTCAAGATGAACTATCTCGCGTCGCCGCCGCTGGTGATCGCCTACGCGCTGGCCGGGTCGATGCACTTCGACTTCGAGAACGATGCGTTGGGTACCGACACCGAGGGCAACGACGTGTTCCTCAAGGACATCTGGCCCGACGCGGCGGAGGTCCAGGCGACGATCGACTCGTCGATCTCGACCGACATGTTCGACCGCGAGTACTCGTCGGTGTTCGAGGGCGATGACCGCTGGCGGTCGCTGCCGACGCCGACCGGCGCCGTGTTCGAGTGGAGCGACGAGTCGACCTATGTGCGCAAGCCCCCGTACTTCGAGGGCATGACGAAGGATCCCGAGCCCGTCTCCGACATCACGGGTGCCCGCGTTCTCGCCAAGCTCGGCGACTCGGTCACCACCGACCACATCTCGCCCGCAGGAGCCATCAAGGCCGACAGCCCGGCCGGTCGCTACCTCGCCGAGCACGGCATCGACCGCAAGGACTTCAACTCCTACGGTTCGCGTCGCGGCAACCACGAGGTGATGATCCGCGGCACGTTCGCGAACATCCGGCTGCGCAACCAGCTGCTGGACGGCGTCGAGGGCGGCTACACGCGCGACTTCACGCAGGATGGCGGCCCGCAGGCGTTCATCTACGACGCGTCGATCAACTACCAGGCCGCGGGCACCCCGCTGGTGGTGCTGGCCGGTAAGGAGTACGGCTCGGGATCGTCGCGCGACTGGGCGGCCAAGGGCACGACCCTGCTGGGCGTGCAGGCCGTCATCGCCGAGAGCTTCGAGCGCATCCACCGCTCGAACCTCATCGGGATGGGCGTGATCCCGCTGCAGTTCCCCGCCGGCGAGACCGCCGACTCGCTGGGCCTCGACGGCACCGAGGCGTTCGCGTTCACCGGGATCGAGGCACTCAACGAGGGCTCCACCCCGAAGACCGTGCACGTCGTGGCCACCCCGACGGACGACTCGGCCGACGGCAAGGCCCCCGTCGAGTTCGACGCCGTCGTGCGCATCGACACGCCCGGTGAGGCGGACTACTACCGCAACGGCGGCATCCTGCAGTACGTACTGCGTTCGCTCGTCTGATCGATCGAAACGGCGGATGCGCGGTCTAGACTGGACCGCGCATCCGCCGTTCGGCTGTGGAGGGAGTGCGATGGCGATCCTGCAGACGATCTCTGGGCCCCGCGATCTGGATGCGCTCGATGAGCCGCAGTTGGTCGCGCTGGCCGCCGAGATCCGCGCGTTCCTCATCGAGAACGTCGCCCGCACCGGCGGACATCTGGGGCCCAACCTCGGCGTCGTCGAGCTGACCATCGCTCTGCACCGGGTCTTCGACTCACCCAACGACCCCATCGTCTTCGACACCGGGCACCAGTCGTATGTGCACAAGCTGCTCACGGGGCGGCAGGATTTCTCCGGGCTGCGCCAGCGCGGCGGCCTGGCAGGCTATCCGCAGCGTGCGGAGAGCGTGCACGACGTCGTGGAGTCTTCACATGCCTCGAGCTCACTGAGCTGGGCGGACGGCATCTCGCGCGCCTTCGCGCGCACCGGGCGCCGTGACCGGCACGTGGTCGCCGTGGTGGGTGACGGGTCGCTCACCGGCGGCATGACGTGGGAGGCGCTCAACAACATCTCCGACGACAACGAGCGCAACCTCGTGATCGTGGTCAACGACAACGGCCGCTCGTACGCGCCGACGATCGGTGGCATGGCGAGGTACTTGAACCGCATCCGCACCGCGCAGACCTATCGCGAGCTCGACGAGCGCTCCGAGCATCTGTTCCGGCGCTTCGGTGGCGTGGGTCGGGCCGTGCACCGCGGCATCCGTGGCGGTACGCGCGGCTTCCTGTCGCGCTTCACCGGTAACGAGGCGCTGTATTCGAATCTCGATATCAAATACCTCGGTCCCGTGGACGGCCACGACATCCCCACACTCATCGAGACGCTGCAGCTGGCAAAACGCTACGGCGCTCCGGTGATCGTGCACGCGATCACCGAGAAGGGCCGCGGCTACGAGCCGGCCCGCCACGATGAGGCCGATCAATTCCACGCCGTGGGCCGCATCGACCCGCGCACGGGCGCTGCGCTGGGGGAGTCGTCGTCGGCGTCCTGGACGGACGCCTTCGCCGCCGAGCTCTCCGCGATCGGCGACGAGCGGCCCGACGTCGTCGCGGTGACCGCAGCGATGCTGCGCCCGACGGGGCTGCTGCCGTTCGCGCAACGGTTCCCCGACCGTGTGCACGACGTGGGCATCGCCGAGCAGCACGCCGTCGCATCGGCCGCGGGCCTCGCATACGGCGGGCTGCACCCGGTGGTCGCGCTGTATGCGACGTTCATCGGGCGCGCGTTCGACCAGGTGCTGATGGATGTCGGCTTGCACCGTGCCGGCGTGACGTTCGTGCTCGACCGGGCCGGGGTGACCGGGCCCGACGGTCCGAGCCACCACGGCATCTGGGACCTGGCCACGCTGCAGCTCGTGCCGCACATCCGCATCGCGGCTCCCCGTGACGCGGTGCGTTTGCAGGAGGAGCTGCGCGAGGCCGTGGCAGTGGATGACGCGCCCACCGTGATGCGTTACCCGAAGGGCGCAGCCGCCGCCGATCTACCCGCGCTCGAGCGCCTCGAGGACGGCGTCGACGTGCTGGCGCGTGGCGAGTCGGACGATGTGCTTCTCGTCGGGATCGGCCCGATGGCCCATGTCGCGGTCGACGTCGCGTCTCGGCTGCGCGCACAGGGGATCGGTGCGACGGTCGTGGATCCGCGCTGGGCCGTGCCTGTGCCGCCGTCGATCGTCACGCTCGCGGCATCCCACCGCCTCGTCATCACAATCGAAGACGGCATCCGCGTCGGCGGCATCGGCACGCGGGTGCGTCAGGTGCTGCGCGAAGCGGGTGTCGACACCGCCGTCGACGAGCTGGGGCTGCCCGACGAATTCATTCCGCATGCGTCGCGCGACGAGATCCTGCGCGACGCGGGGCTCACCGCCTCGAAGATCGCCCAGGATGTTGTCGCTCAGGTGCTGGGCACGCGCATTCCCACCGCGCGGCCCACCGGCGACGGCGCCGACCTGCCGGAGTGGGCGCGCGCGGGGCGCGAGGGCGCCTAGAGGACAGCCGAAGTGCGTCGTGCGCGGCGCAGGGCGGCAGCGCGTCCGACGGCGGCCGAGATCGCGGTCATCACGAGGGCGATGAGCGTGACCGGGCTGTTGAATACGGCGAACACGTCGTTGCCGGCGATGCCGGTGAGAAGCGCGGCGATGCCTGCGCCCACCAGGCCTGCCGCAGCGCCCAGGCCGGCGAAGGTCGCGATGCGGCCGACATCGCCCATGTGCGGGGAAAGCGCGCGTTCCAGACGGGATGCCGCGGGCACGGCCGCGAGCGTGACGACGCCCGAGACGGCCCCGCCGAGGATGACGGTGTAGCACAGGATGATCGGCATGAAAGAGAGGGTGCTGGCAAACCCTTCCGCCGTCATGTCGCCCACCATGGACGCGACGACCACGGTCAAGACGAGCAGAGCCATGAACGTGAGCCATGCGACGAGCGCACCGTGACGCAGATCGGCCCGGGTGACCGGCGCGGGCTGTGCGGTGCGCATGGGTTCACTGTAGCGCGGGGGCTCGGTCGCTCCGCGCTCGGCTAGCGTGGAGGCATGCAGTCTCGTTCGCCCGTGTGGGGTGTGGTGATCGGCCTCGCCGGCCTCGTGCTCGCCGCCTGGATCGCTTTCGGGCGGGCGCTGTTCGGGATGTCGGGGTCGCTGGCCATCGTGTACGCGCTGACGCTGGGCATCGTGATGGTCGTGCTGCACATCTTCATCGCCGAGGGCTTCGTGCGCACGGCGCAGCGGGGCTTCCGGCACCGGGGCGCCACGTACGGCTCTCTGGCGGCCTGCTGGGGCCTGGCCGTCGTCCTGGGGCTTCTCATCCCCGACAGCACGCCCGCAGGCCTGCAGACCATCGTCTCGGGCACGTCGGAGCCGGCACGGGGGATGGCGATCGGGTTCGCGAACCCTGTCGGCATCATCATGATCGTCTTCGCGTTCGTCGCTCTGTTCCTGGCGCGCGGCGACGCCGTCGGTCGCGCCGACGCCCCGCGCATCGAAGAGGACGAGCTCCTCTGACTCGTCCTCGGCTCGGCCGAGGAGAAACGACGAGGCGAGGGTCTCTTCCGCAGAAAAGGCCCTCGCCTCGGCAGATCCCCTCGGCTCGGCCGAGGGCCGGGCTCAGCCGGCCACGCCGCGGATCACGGGGGTGTGGAAGGTGGTGCCCGTTGCGCGCTCTGAGGCGCCCTGCTGGTCGAGGTAGACCGAGGCGCCGCCGTCGATGAGCGGCCAGCCGGCGCCGAAGATCAGACACAGGTCGATGTCTTCGACCTCGGGCACGACCTTCTCGTCGAGCATGAGCCGGATCTCCTGCGCAAGCCCGTCCTGTACGCGGCGGAGGATCGTCTCGTCGTCGACCGGGGTCTTGCCGACAGCCGGCTTGATGAGCTTCTCGGCCTGCTTCGTCCAGCCGGTGACACGGCCGCCCTTGTCCTTCTCGACGATCGCGGGCACCTCCGCGAGCGCGTGGAAGTTCTCGTTCGCGTAGAACCGGTCGGGGAACGCGTGCGACATCGTGTCCTGCACGTGGGCGGCGACCTTCCAGCCGACGAGATCGATGAGCTGGAACGGCCCCATCGGCAGACCGAGCGGTGCGAACGCCTTCTCGACCTTGTCGACGGGGGTGCCCTCGTAGACCGCGCGTGCGGCCTCGCCCATGACCTTGGCCAGCAGCCGGTTCACCACGAAGCCGGGCGCGTCGGCGGTCAGCACCGCGTTCTTGCCAAGGCCCTTCGCCACCACGAACGCCGTGGAGAGTGCGGCATCGGTGGTGTGCGGCGTCTTCACGATCTCGATCAGCGGCATGACCGCGACCGGGTTGAAGAAGTGGAAGCCCACGAGGCGCTCGGGATGCGCGAGCTTCGAGCCGATCTCGTCGACCGACAGCGACGAGGTGTTGGTGGCGAGGATTGCGTCTTCGGCGATGATCTGCTCGATCTCACCGAAGACCTGCTGCTTCACGCCGACCTCTTCGAACACTGCCTCGATGACGAAGTCGCAGTCCGCGTACTCGCTCTTGTCAGTGGTGCCGTGCACGAGTCCGCGGAGCTTGTTGGCGGTGTCGCCGTCGAGGCGTCCCTTGGCCTCGAGCTTGCCGATCTCGTCCTCGATGTACGCGAGTCCCTTGTCGACGCGCGCCTGGTCGAGGTCGGTGATGAGCACCGGCACCTGCAGCTTGCGCACGAACAGCAGTGCGAACTGGCTGGCCATGAGGCCCGCGCCGATGACGCCGACCTTCGTCACCTTGCGCGCGAGCGTCTTGTCGGGAGCGCCGACCGGACGCTTGGCTCGCTTCTGCACGAGATCGAATCCATACATGGATGCCGCGAACTGGTCGCCCGTGACGAGCTCGGAGAGCGTCTCGTCCTCACGCGCGAATCCCTCGGCGACCGAGCCGCTGCGTGCGGCCTGAAGCAGAGCGAGGGCCGCATACGGCGACCGGGGGACGGTGCCGATCTTCGACTCGAGCATGCCGCGCGCCATCTTGATGGCGACGGGCCACTTGACGGTGCGCTCGATCTTGCCGGGCTGGTTCTTGCGGTCGACCTTGACGGCACCGTTCAGCACGCCGTCGGCCCAGAGCAGCGAGTCCTCGAGGTAGTTCGCCGCTGGGAAGATGGCGTCGAACATGCCGTACTCGAACGCCTGCTGGGGCTTGAGAGTGCGGTTCTGCTTGAGCGGATTCGAGATGACGACCTCGAGCGCGTTCTCGATGCCGATGAGGTTCGGCAGCAGTGTGGAACCGCCCCATCCGGGAATGATGCCGAGGAACACCTCGGGCAGCGCGATGGCGGCGGCCGAGGCATCCACCGTCCGGTACGTCGAGTTCAGGGCGATCTCGACGCCGCCGCCCAGAGCCAGGCCGTTGACGAACGCGAACGAGGGCACGCCCAGCTCGCCGAGCATGCCGAGCACCTGGTGCCCGCGCTGCGCGATGAGCTTGGCGGTCTCCTTCGAGTCGAGCTTCGAGATGCCCGACAGGTCGGCACCCGCGGCGAGGATGTACTGCTTGCCGGTGACGCCGACGGCGTCGATCTCGCCGGCCGCCGCGCGCTCCTTCACACCGCTGAGGGTCGCGTGCAGCTCCTTGAGGGTTGCCGGGCCGAGCGTGTTGGGTCGGCGGTGGTCGAGCCCGTTGTCGAGCGTGATGAGCGCGAGCGTCTTGCCCGAGGGCAGGCGCACGTCGCGGACGGGGGAGTGCGTGACGACCTCGTCGGCGCTGAAGGCGTCCAGCGGCGAGAAGTCGACGGCGGCGTACTGGTCGGTGATGGGGGTGGCCATCGGCGTCACTTCTTCTTTCCGTTGTAGTTCGGGTTCTCCCAGATGACCGAGCCGCCCTGGCCGAGACCGACGCACATCGCGGTCAGCCCGTAGCGGACGTCGGGACGCTCGGCGAACTGTGCGGCGAGCTGAATCATCAGGCGCACGCCTGTCGCGGCCAGCGGGTGGCCGACGGCGATGGCGCCGCCCCATTGGTTCACGCGCGGGTCGTCGTCGGCGATGCCGAAGTGGTCGAGCAGCGAGATGACCTGGATCGCGAACGCCTCGTTGAGCTCGAACAGGCCGATGTCGGAGATGTCGAGGCCTGCCTTGCGCAGGGCCTTCTCGGTCGACGGGATCGGGCCGATGCCCATGATCTCGGGCTGCACGCCCGCGAACGCGAACGACACGAGCTTCATCTTGGGGGCCAGGCCGAACTCGTTGACGGCGTCACCACCTGCGAGCAGCGACATGGTCGCGCCGTCGGTGAGGGGCGACGAGGTGCCCGCCGTCACACGACCGTGCGGCCGGAACGGCGTCTTGAGAGTCGCCAGGCCCTCCATCGTGGTCTCGGGGCGCCGGCCCTCGTCCTCGGAGGCCAGACCCCACGCGCCGTCGGCGCCCTTGATCGCGACCGGGACGAGGTCGGGCTGGAGCTTGCCCGCGTCGTACGCGGCCTGTGCCTTGTGCTGGCTGAGCATGCCGTAGCGATCGGCGCGCTCTCGGGTCAGGTGCGGGAAGCGGTCGTGGATGCGCTCGGCGGTCACGCCCATGTTCAGCGCGTTCGGGTCGACCATGCGCTCCGCGACGAAGCGCGGGTTCGGGTCGGCGTTCGCGCCGATCGGGTGGTGCCCCATGTGCTCGACGCCGCCGGCGAGGGCGACGTCGTACATGCCGGATGCGATGGATGCCGACATCATGGCGACACTGGTCATCGCACCGGCGCACATCCGGTCGATCGCGAAGCCGGGGACCGACTGCGGGAGCCCCGCGAGGATGCCGACGCTGCGACCGAGGGTGAGACCCTGGTCGCCGGTCTGGCTGGTCGCGGCGATCGCTATGTCATCGATGCGATCGGCGGGCAGCTGCCCGTTGCGCTCCATGAGTCCGATGGTCGCCTTCACGGCGAGGTCATCGGCACGGGTGTTCCAGTACATGCCCTTTTCGCCGGCGCGCCCGAAGGGGGTGCGCATTCCGTCGACGAAGAAGACGTCCGAAAGCTCGGCCACTCTGCCTCCAAAGGTTGGGTATGGGCCCAGCCTACGGAGGGGCGTGACCGGGGCCGAACCCGGTGTGCGCAATCTACGAAGCGGCTTCGGAGGGTTCCTGGTCGTCTTGCAGGGAGGCGACAAAGGCATCGGCGATGATCTGTGTCGTCTCTGCAAGCTGCCAGGGGCGTGCGCCGAGCGCCGTCAGAGCATCGCCGATCGACTGCGGGGTGGCGGGCACCGGGGGCTCCCAGCTCACCCGGCGTAGCAGCTCGGGGGTGAGCAGGTTCTCCGTCGGCATGTTCAGCTCTTCGGCGCGGGCCGCGACGGCCGGACGGGCGAGCGCGATGCGACGGGCCGCCGCCGGGTTGCGGTCCTTCCAAGCGCGCACGGGCGGTAGTCCGTCGCCGGGCACGCGCTCCAGGGGCAGATCGGATGCCGCACGCCCGCGCTCGATCGCCTGCCACCAGCGGTCGAGCTCGCTGCGACTGGCACGGCCGGTGAACTCCTTGAGCCCGGCGAGCTCGCCTTTCGAGTGCGGGTCGGCGCGGATCGCCGCCACCAGTGACCGGTCGGGGACCAGACGGCCGGGGGAGACGTCCTGCTCGCGGGCGAAGTCCTCGCGTGTGGTCCACAGCTCGCGGGCGATCGCGAACGCCCGCCGCCCGCGCACCGTGTGCAGCCCGCTGAGGCGCCGCCAGGGGTCCTCGCGGGGCGGCTTGGGGGCGCGTGCGAGCTCGGCGGCGAACTCCTGCTGGGCGATCTCGGTCTTGCCGGTATCGGCCAGCTCCTTCTCGAGTGCGTCTCGGGCGTCGATGAGGTACTCGACGTCGAGGGCGGCGTACTCGAGCCACGGCTGCGGCAGAGGTCTCGTCGACCAGTCCGCGGCCGAGTGCTCCTTGGCCAGGGTGATGCCCAGGGTGTCTTCGACGACCGCGCCGAGTCCGACGTGCGCGTGGCCGAGCAGCCGCGCGGCGAGCTCGGTGTCGAAGATCACCGGCGGCGCGAGCTCGAGCTCGCGCAGCGACGGCAGATCTTGACTGGCCGCGTGCAGCACCCACTCCTCGCCGCCGATGGCAGACTGCAGCGGACGCAGGTCGCCGATCGCGGGCGGATCGAAGAGGAAGACTCCGGCATCCCGTCGGAACACCTGCACGAGATATGCGCGCTGCGAGTAGCGATAACCGGATGCCCGCTCCACGTCCACGCCGACGGGCCCTGTGCCGCCGGCGAGGACCTCGGCCGCATCGCGCAGCGCCTTCGCGTCCGACAGCACCTCGTAATCAGTCACGCCTCATCCTCCGCGCCGTGAAGACTTCGATGCCCTCCGACCCCGGCGGAAGCCCGGCGAGCATGCACACGAGTTCGGCCCACGCCTGTACGTGTCCGACCGGAGACCCCTCCGGCGACCACGAGGCCCGCAGTTCGATCTGCGAGCCGTCTCCTTCAGCGGCCAGCGAACCGAAGCCGCGCGAGATGGTCTTCGTCGCGGTACCGGCCTCGGCATGGTACGCGGCGCCATGGGACGCCAGCGCATCGATCAGCCAGGACCACGCGACGTCCGCCAAGAGCGGATCGCTGCCGATCTCGGGCTCCAGGGGAGCCTGTGCGAAACTCACGATACGCCATGGGCCGCCCCATGCGTCGGGGGCATCGGGATCATGCAGCAGCACGAAACGCCCGGTGCCGTAACGCGACTCGCCCTCTTCCTCGTCGTCGGGGCGGACATCCGCCGCGAGTGCCAGGGCGTGCGGCGCCAAGCCTCCGGGCGCGGGGATCTCGCGAACCGCGAGATCGTTGCGGAATGCGAGCGCCCGCACCTCGGCGGCAGCCCGCTCGAAAGGCGTGGAGAGTCCGGGGTCAGCCACGCCGACAGACTAGAGTGAACCCTCGATGAAGCACTCCAGGCGCGCCGTATCGCGCGCGGCAACCCGGCCCTCTCCGCTCGGCGTGCGGGCAGTGATCGCGGCTCTGGCCGGTGCGCTGGCCGCCGTGTCTGCGGTCTGGGCGATCGCGTCCTTGCAGATCGTCCGTCGCATCGTCACACCGCCGACCCGGCGCATGCTCGACACCAAGATCGTCGGGGTGGACCTCGCCGCGCAGACCATCACACTCGAGCGCACCCGCGACACCGAGCTGCCGGGACGCTACGGCCTGTTCACCACCGGTTCGGAGCCGTACGTCAAGCTCGGCACGGTCTTGAGCGCCGACGCGTCGACGGTCAAGCGCAAGCTTCTGACCGAGATCGGCCCCGACAGCACGCTCTCGGGCGAGGCCGCCTTCAGCGGCTGGTACTACGACAAGCCGGAACAGCTGCATCTGCCGTTCACCACCGAGCTGATCGGATCGGCGGTCGGCCCGTGCCCCGCATGGCTGTTCGAGGCGGGGGATGCCGCGACCTGGGTCATCCAGGTGCACGGCCGTGGAACGACCCGTGCGGAGTGCCTCCGCGCCGTGCCGCTCCTGCACGCTCTCGGCTTGTCGGTGCTGGTCGTCTCGTACCGCAACGACGGGGAGGCGCCACGAACGGGCGGGGGCACCTACGCGCTCGGGACGACCGAGTGGCACGATGTGGATGCCGCCATCGCCTTCGCCCTCCGGCGCGGAGCGCAGCGCGTGGTGCTGATGGGCTGGTCGATGGGCGGCGCGGTGGTTCTGCAGACCGCGCTGAACTCTGCGCATTCCGACGCCGTCTGCGGACTCATTCTCGAGTCGCCGGTCGTCGATTGGCGGGTGGTCCTGGGCTTCCAAGCGGGTCAGCTTCGCTTGCCGCACCCGGTGACGGAGCTGGCTCTCGGCGCCTTGCAGGGCGGATGGGGGCGCCCCGTCACCCACGCGGGGGGGATCTCCCTCGACTCGCTCGACATCGTCGCGCGGGCCGGGGAGCTGCGGCATCCCATTCTCATCCTGCACAGCGACGACGACGGCTACGTGCCGTCCGATGCCTCGCACGCGCTGGCGGGCGCCCGGCCCGACCTCGTCGAACTGCAGGCGTTCCAGGTCGCGCGGCACACCAAGCTGTGGAACTACGATCCCGAGCGCTGGTCGGAGGCGATCCGGGAATGGCTGACCCGCCACGACCTGGTCGCGGCGGGTCAGCCATGAAGCGGATCGGACGATCCTTCACACGGCGGTGAGTGCGCGCACCTGACGTTGAGTGCGCACGAGCATGCCGGTCATCCCGGCGATGCGCAGCGGCGAGACGGCGCGGGTGATCCCCAAGCTCTGCGGATAGTCGCTGGGGATCGCCAGGACCTCTTCTGCGGAGAGCCCGTTGATGCCCTGCACGAGGATGCTCGCGAACCCGCGAGTGGTCGGCGCCTCCGCGGGTGCGGTCGCGTGCAACACAACGGTGTCGTCATCGGCGACCTCGGCCGCGATGAACACCGGCGACTGGCACTCGGCGACCCGTTCGTACTGATCGGGGTTCGCCGCGAAGTCGTCGGGAACCGGCGGCAGCTCGCGCGAGAACTCGAGCAGCAGCTGCAGGCGTTCGTTCTCTTCGAGCTCGAGGAATTCGTCGCGGATCTCGGCGAGAGTGTCCGGCGTGTGAAGTTCGGTCATCCCCGCCATTCTCCCACTCTCGCTCAGCGCGCGGCCGGGACGTCGCCCGGCTCGGAACCCGCGACGATCGGCACCCGCACGGACGAGCCCCACTCGGTCCACGAGCCGTCGTAGTTGCGCACGTCCTGGAAACCGAGCAGGTGCTGCAGAACGAACCAGGTGTGGCTCGAACGCTCACCGATGCGGCAGTAGGCGATGACCTCGTCGCCCTCGTTCAGGCCGATCTCGTCGCGGTAGATGGCATCGAGCTCCTTGCGCGACTTGAAGGTGCCGTCGTCGGCCACGGCGCGCTTCCACGGGACGCTCTTCGCGGTCGGGATGTGGCCGCCGCGCAGCGAGCTCTCCTGCGGGTACTCGGGCATGTGCGTGCGCTCACCGGTGTACTCCTCGGGGGAGCGCACATCGATCAGGGGCTTGCCCAGGTGCACGAGGACGTCCTCGCGGAAGGCGCGCAGCACGCTGTCATCGCGCTCGACGATCGGGTACTCGGTCTGCGCGCGCTGCGGCACCTCGGTGGTGATCTCGCGTCCCTGGGCGATCCAGAGGTCGCGGCCGCCGTCGAGCAGGCGCACGTCCTCGTGACCGAAGAGGGAGAAGACCCAGAGGGCGTAGGCGGCCCACCAGTTGTTCTTGTCGCCGTAGATCACGATCGTGTCGTCGCGGCCGATGCCCTTGCGGCTCAGCAGCTTCGCGAAGCCCTCGCCGTCGAGGTAGTCGCGCACGACCTCGTCGTTCAGCTCGGTGTGCCAGTCGACCTTCACCGCGCCGGGGATGTGACCGGTCTCGTAGAGCAGGACGTCCTCATCGGACTCCACCACGACCAACCCGGGTTCGCCCAGGTGCTCCTGCAGCCAGTCCGGTGTGACCAGTCGCGACGGGTCCGCGTACTCGGTGAACTTCTCAGATGACGTGTCGAATTCGACGGCCATGGTGGCTCCTCAGATGAAGGCGATCGGGTGTGACGGCGTAGTCTTGTTGTCGTCGTTTTCGACATTAGCCGTCCGTCTGGACGCCGCATCCTTTCGTTCACACTCCGTCATGTTCAGTCGCATTCCGACACGATCGACGGCCGGGAGAGACCCATGACCATCGTGCATCTGGCCGACCGCGCCCCTCAGATGACGGGCGCCGAGATGGTCGCCGCGCTCGTTCCGCCACCCCAGTTCGCAGCGGCGACGTTCGACACCTATCGTCCCGATGCGGCCTACCCGTCGCAGCAGGAGGCCAAGGAGCTTCTGGTCGCGTTCAGTGCGCCGGCGTCAGCGCCCGCCAAGGGCGGCCTCTTCCGCCGCGCGAAGAAGTCACCTCCGAGTAAGCCGGGCGTCTACCTCGACGGCGGGTTCGGCGTCGGCAAGACCCACCTTCTCGCGTCGGTGTTCCACGCCATGCCCGCCCGCCGCAAATACTTCGGGTCGTTCATCGAGTACACGGCACTGGTCGGGGCCCTCGGATACCAGAACACCGTCGAGCTGTTCCGAGGCTCTCAGCTGCTCTGCATCGACGAGTTCGAACTCGACGACCCGGGCGACACGATGGTGATGACCCGGCTGCTGGGTGAGCTCGTGTCGTCGGGAACGAAGCTGGCCGCGACATCCAACACACCCCCCAACGCCCTCGGCGAGGGGCGGTTCGCCGCGCAGGACTTCCTGCGCGAGATCCAGGCGATGTCCGACAGCTTCCAGACCGTGCGCATCGACGGCACCGATTACCGTCAGCGTGCGGTGGACGGCACTGCGCCGGTGCTGGACGACGTCGAGTACGAGAAGGCGATGGCGGATGCCACGGCCCGAGGCACGGCGTCGGACGACGTGTTCGCGACGTTGGTCGCGCATCTGGCACGCGTGCATCCCTCCCGGTACATCCGGCTGATCGACGGCGTCGACGTCATCGGGCTGCGTGATGTCGCGCAGCTGGACGATCAGTCGGCGGCCCTGCGTTTCGTGGCGTTCGTCGACCGCGCATACGACGCGCAGATCCCGATCCGGGCGACCGGGCACGCGCTCAATGACGTGTTCAGCCCGGAGATGCTCGCCGGCGGGTATCGCAAGAAGTACCTGCGCGCCGTGTCGCGACTGATCGCTCTGACCACCTCCTGAGCCGCTCGAAACGAGTTGTTCACACGCGGCGCGATCCCGTAACACCGCGGAAACGTTCTGCGGATTCACCGGTAATCTGCCGCGCGGAGACTGTCCGCCATGGACAGCGGAAACCTTGCGTGGTACCTCACCGCGACGGCCCTGGTGCTCGTGATGACACCCGGCGTCGCGTTCTTCTACGGCGGCCTCGTGCGCGCCAAGAGCGTCGTGAGCATGATGATGCTCAGCTTCGGCGCCATGGGCCTGGTCGGTGTTCTGTGGATCTGTTACGGGTTCAACTTGCAGAACGTGTCGACCGGATGGATCGGCGTGGCCGGCAACCCGTTCACGAACTTCGCCCTCGCCGACACGATCAATGCGGCCGACGCCAATGATCAGCTCGCCGGGGTCGCGTACGGTGCGACTTTCGCGATCATCACTGTCGCGCTGATCTCGGGGGCGATCGCCGACCGTGCCAAGTTCGGGGCCTGGATGCTGTTCGTCGCGCTCTTCGCGACGGTCGACTACTTCCTCGTCGCGGGCTGGGTCTGGGGCGCCGACGGCTGGATCATGAACCTCGGCACGGACCTCGGCCTCTCGGCCAACGTCATCGACTACGCCGGCGGCACCGCCGTGCACATCAACGCCGGGGCCGCGGCCCTCGCGCTGTCGATCGTGCTCGGCAAGCGTGTCGGCTTCGGGAAGCAGCTGAACCGCCCGCACAACGTGCCCCTCGTCCTCATCGGGGCAGCGCTGCTCTGGTTCGGGTGGTTCGGGTTCAACGGGGGAGCAGCCGCACTCGGCGACGGCATCTCGGGCGAAGGCTCGCAGGTCGGCCTCATCATCCTCAATACGCTCGGCGCCACGGCGGCGGCCATCCTCGGCTGGCTCATCGCCGAGAAGCTGAAGACGGGCAAGGCCACCTCGGTGGGCGCCGCATCGGGCGCCGTCGCGGGGCTCGTCGCGATCACCCCGAGCTGTGCGAACCTCGCCCCCGGCTGGGCCATCCTCCTGGGACTGATCGCCGGAGCCGTGTGCGCGATCGCGGTGGAGCTGAAGTGGCGCCTCGGATTCGACGACTCGCTCGACGTGGTCGGCGTGCACCTGGTCGGCGGCCTGATCGGCACCCTCTACCTCGGCTTCTTCGCGACCGGCACCGGCCTGTTCACCGGCGGCAACGTCGATCAGCTGATCGTCCAGGCGATCGCCGCGGTCTCGGTTCTCGTGTACTCCTTCGTCGTGGCGCTGGTCATCGGCTGGGGCATCCAGAAGACGATGGGCTTCCGCATCCGCAGCGAAGACGAGCTCGCCGGCGTCGACACCGTCGTGCACGGCGAGAGCGGGTACGAGTTCCCCGAGGAGGGCGTGAGCACCGGACCGATGCCAGTACTGGTCCCGGTCGTCGAGCAGGAACCGGAGAAGGTCCTCAGCTGAACCGACGGATAGGGTGACCGGGTGAGCTCAGATTCCGGCATCCTGTCCCGTCTCCTCGGACTGCTGCGCACCTCCGCGCGATCCACGAACAGCCGCCGTCCGACCCCGCGTGGGTCGGACGGCGGCACCGTGTCGGAGCTGTCACCCGGCAGGATCGGTGCGGCCGCGACGGTCGAGATCGACCCGCCGCGGGCGGATGCTCTGCACATCACCTACACGCCGCAGATCGACGGGGACCCGGACGCCGGAGAGATCGTGTGGACGTGGGTGCCCTATGAGGAGCACGACGGGCGGGGCAAGGACCGTCCGGTACTCGTGATCGGCCGACGCGACGCCGACACCGTGTACGCGGTGAAGCTGACCAGCAAATCGCATGACGGCGAGCGCGACTTCCTGCCGATCGGGTCGGGCCCGTGGGACGGTCAGGGGCGCCCGTCATGGATCGACGTCGACCAGGTGTACCTGGTGCATCACAACGGCATGCGGCGCGAGGCGGCGGCCTTGGACGGCGAACGCTTCGCTCACGTGGCCGCCGAGCTGCACAAGCGGTACGGGTGGGTGCTGGGCTGAGGCGGGCATCGCGGATGCGCATCGCGGTGAACGGTGCCCGTTGGACTTCGTCGCCTGCCTCGAGGCGTGGGAGTCGCTGGGCCGCCCTGGCGGTGCGGGCAGGGCGGTCTCGTACCCGTACGAGGAGGGGAGAGGCGATGTGAACGAATGTCTCATCTGATGGTGGGCGATGCCGGACTCGAACCGACGACCTCTTCCGTGTGAAGGAAGCGCGCTACCAACTGCGCCAATCGCCCTCATCGCCGTGACGGCGACCTCTCGATCGTAGCGGATGTTCGGTGCCACTTCGAACCGAGAAACAGGACACGCGCGGGTGACACCCTCGTTTTGCACATCGGCCCGGATCGGATAAAGTCATATCTGTTGCCGGAGAGATCCGGGAACGAAATGCGGATGTAGCGCAGTTGGTAGCGCATCACCTTGCCAAGGTGAGGGTCGCGAGTTCGAGTCTCGTCATCCGCTCGAGTGTGGGAAGCCTCTTCGGAGGATCACACCGTGGGGTTCGAACC
>Ga0164242_10000458_pt1 | contig 48980 bp, 38 predicted proteins | sample OricomgcompostMG_FD_108783 | JGI IMG/M metagenome (GOLD analysis project Ga0164242, IMG submission 108783) | Miracle-Growth compost microbial communities from Emeryville, California, USA - Original compost - Miracle growth compost (MG) ...
CGGGCACAGGGTCGTGACGAAGTCACAGGTCCTGCACGAACTCCACACTTCCGCCCGAGGTCTCTCCCGGAAAGCCTTTCTGAAGGCCCTTTCCGTGACGAAGACGCCGGGAACGTGACGAAGGACGTGGAGAGACGCCGGGAACGTCACCGCTCCTCATGCGTTCCGGGCCCCGATCGGAGGGACCGGAACGCGCTGCGTGGTTTTTGGGTCCTATAGGCCCCTAAAACCATGGTCACGTGATTGCAACGTCTGAAGAAGACAGCCAGACCTGTGAACTTCTCCGGCTCTTCGTGCCGTACCTGTGACGCCCCGGACCCTGTGACCCGCTCCCCGCACCCTCGGCCATCTCGACCACGACCACAGCCTGCCAGAGGGTCGTGGTCGAGATGGCCGCGTCCCTTGTCCGTCCCTTGCCCGTGCCTTTCCCGCCCCTTGCAACCCTTCTCGCCCCTCGCCCCCCGCGCCGGCTTCAGCCGGCCTGAGGCTCCCCAAGCAGCGCGGTGAGGGCGACCTTGGTGGCGGCGGCGCGGGTCTGGACGCCGAGCTTGCGGTAGATGTGGTCGACGTGGCGGACGACGGTGTGGGGGCTGATGCCGAGGTCGTGGGCGATGCCGGCGTTGGTGCGGCCGTCGGCGAGGCGGGCGAGGACCTCGGCCTGGCGGGCGGTGAGCGGTAGGCGGCGGGCCAGGATGGCCTCCGGTTCGGCCGCGGCGTCGGCGGGCCGTGGCCGGTAGCGCGCCGCGAGGCGGACCCGGCCGGCGCTGAGGTGGGGGGCGAGGACCTCGAGCAGCGCCCGCTCGCGGGGGCCGAAGTCGCGGCCGGAGCGGTGCAGGGCGATGCAGCAGGACGAGCCCGCCGGGCCCCAGGCCAGCTGCGCCGAGAGCTCGTACGGCATGCCGAGCGGCCGGTAGAACTCGTTGAAGAGGGCGCGCCTCTGCCAGCCGCGGTAGGCGACGAAGTCGGAGAGGAGCCGGGCGCCGCGCCCCGGCGTGGTCAGGTCCGGGGCCATCACCGGGTGGTCGCGCCAGTCGCGGTCGATCGCCCCGAGCAGCTCGGGCCGGTAGAGGTCGGGGTCGCCGGCCTCGAGCGCCGACGGCACCCAGTCGTGGACGGCGCTGACGATCACGCCCTCCGCCTCGATCAGCGCCCCGACCGCTTCGATCCGGTCGGTGAAGGTGGCCTCCTCGACGCATTCCGCGAGCTCGGCGGCGAGGGCGAGAGCCGCCCTTGCATCCGCGATCCGTAGCTCCGACTCGGCCCCCACGGATAGCAAGAGTTGCCCATTGACACCCGTCTTTCAAGCCGTGAGCCTGCCTGGTCGTAAATCGGTGGACGGATGGTGGGCGAGATGATCGGAGGAGGCCGGGCGATGGAGCGTGGACGAACGGGATTTGCCCCAGGTATCGGTGCGCCCCTGGCGCTCGCCGCGATCGCCCTCCTGCTGGTCGCCGCGGCCCTCCCGGGGAGCGCTTCGGCGGCGCCGACCTGGCTCGCGCCGACCAGCCTCTCGGTGCCCGAAAACGACAGTAAGGACCCCCAGCTCGGCGTCGACCGGGACGGCGACACGGTCGCGGTGTGGTCGGCCTTCGACGGCACCGGCAACGTCGTCCAAGCGGCGGAGCGGCCGGCCGGCGGCCGCTGGAGCTCCCCCCTCACCATCTCGGCACCGGGCGCGGAAGCCGGCGAGCCGCGCCTCGCGGTCGACGCGGCCGGCGACGCGGTCGCGGTCTGGCAAAACGATGACGGCACCGACGAGGTCATCGAAGCGGTGAGTCGGCCCGCGGGCGGTGCCTGGGGCGCGCCGATCGCGATCTCGGCCGACGGCAGGGACGCCGAATCGCCGGCCGTCGCCATCGACCCGGCCGGGGACGCGGTCGCGGTCTGGCGGCGCTACGACGGCGCCGACGAGATCGTCGAAGCGTCCACCCGGAGCGCGGGCGGGGTCTGGCAGACGGCGATCGAAGTGTCGGAAGCCGGCGAGAACGCCTACCGGCCGCAGGTCGCGATCGACGGATCAGGGGACGCGGTGGCCGTCTGGGACCGCTCCGACGGCGTCCACACGATCGTCCAGGCGGCGAGCCGCCCGGCGGGCGGCTCCTGGGGTGCCGTCACCAACCTGTCCGCCAGTGGGGAGAGCGCGGTGGAAGCGCGGGTAGCCATCGACCCGGCGGGGGATGCGGTCGCGATCTGGCAGCGATCCAACGGCTCCGTCGACGTCGTCCAGGCCGCCGGGCGGAGCCCGGCCGGCATCTGGCAGCAGCCGCCGGAAGACCTCTCGGAATCGGCCAAGGACTCTTCCTACCCCGAAGTCGCGATCGACGGGGCGGGCGACGCGGTCGCCGTCTGGGAAGCCCTCGAAGGCGGCGGTCACTACGTCATCCAATCGGCCGACCGGACGGCCGGCCGGACCTGGCAGGCGCCGGTCGACCTCTCGCCTCCAAACGGCTACGCGGGGGAGGGGCGGATCGCCGTCGACGCGGCCGGTGACGCGGTCGCGGCCTGGGAATTCTACGAAGGGACCCACAACATCGCCGTGGCCGCCGCCCGGCCCGCGGGCGGCGCCTGGGGCGCCGGAGCCCACCTGACGGCGCCCGGCTCGGAAGCGAACGAACTGCAGGTCGCCGTCGACCCCGACGGCGACGCGGTGGCGGCCTGGTCGCTCAGCGAAGGCTCGTTGCCGGTCGTCCAGGCGGCGGGCTACGACGCCACCGGGCCGCAGCTCCGCTCGCTCGCGATCCCGAGCTCCGGGACCGTCGGCGCGCCACTCGCCTTCTCGGTGTCGCCGTTCGACGTCTGGTCGGGGCCGGGGACGACCAGCTGGTCCTTCGGCGACGGCACGACCGCCACCGGCACCGGCGCCTCCCACGCCTTCGGGGGCCCCGGTACCTATACGGTGAAGGTGACGAGCGTCGACGCGGTCGGCAACACGAGCACGGCGACGGGGACGGTCACCGTCCCGGCCCCGCCCGTCGTGGCGACGGAGCGCGAGCGCAAGGGCAGCGCGAGGGCCGGGCGGATCGTCAAGGTGAAGGGGCGCGTGGCGATGGTGGCGCTCACCTGCGGCGGCGGCGGAGGCTGCGCGGGGACCGTGCGGCTCACCGCCGCGGTGAAGGCGAAGCGTGGCGCGGCGGGCTCGTCACGGCGCCGCGCGAAGTCGAAGCCGAAGGCGATCGCGATCGGCAAAGCCGCCTTCACCCTCCCCGCGGGCGCGCACCGGACGATCAAGCTGCCGCTGACGAAGAAGGGCCGGGTGCTGCTCGCCGCCGCGGGCCGCAAGGGCCTCAAGGCGCGGCTCCTCGGCACCGACGTCGCCGGCCGCCCGGTGGTGCTGAAGGCCGTCGGTCATCGGCGACGGCACTGAGCGGCCGCGGAGAGGTCGACGGTGGCGTGGAGGCCGCCGGCGGGGCGGGGGGTCAGGGTGAGGGTGCCGTCGTGGGCCGCGGTGATCGAGCTGACGATCGCCAGGCCGAGGCCGACGCCCGCCTGGTCGGCGTGGGTGCGGGTGGTGCCGCGGAGGAAGGGCTCGGTCAGGGTGGGGATCGAGTCGGGGGCGAGGTCGGGGCCGGTGTTCTCGACGGTCAGGGTCGCGCCCTCGCGATCGGCGGCGGTCGAGACCCAGACGGTGCCGCCCGCCGGCAGGTTGTGGACGATCGCGTTGTGGATCAGGTTGGTCGCCAGCTGCAGTAGCAGGGGCGGGGAGCCGGTGGTCGTCGCCTCCTCGCCGGAGGACTCGATCGCGACGCCGCGCTTCGCCGCCAGGGGGAGCAGGGCCTCGGTCGCCTCTTCGGCGACCAGCGAGAGGTCGACTGGCTCACGCGGGAAGGACCGCTGGTCGGCGCGGCTGAGCAGGAGCAGGGCCTCGGTGAGGTCGATCGCCCTCGCGTTGACGGCGTGGAGGCGCTCGACCAGCTCGCCGTCGGCGCGGGACGGGTCGGCGCGGGCGACCTCGAGCAGCGCCTGGGTCGTCGCCAGCGGGGTGCGGAGCTCGTGCGAGGCGTTGGCGGCGAAGCGCTGCTGTTCGGCGACGTGGGCCTCGAGCCGCGCCAGCAGGCCGTCGATCGTGTCGGCGAGTTCCTTCAGCTCGTCGCGCGGGCCGGGCAGGTCGAGGCGCTCGTTCAGGTTGCGCTCGGAGATCTGGCGCGTCGTCGCCGTCATCGTCCGCAGCGGGCGGAGGACGCGGCCCGCGACCAGGTAGCCGAGGGCGATCGAGACCGCGGTCATCGCCGCCAGCACGATCACCGACCGCAGCAGGCCTTGGTGGAGGGCGTCGGTGGAGCGGTGGACGACTTCGGCGTAGCGGAGCTCGGCTTCGGCGGCCTCGCTCGGCGTCACGTGGGTGCCGCTGCCGCCGGGGACGATCAGGTTGGTCCCGGTGTAGTGGCGGAAGACCAGGTAGGCGATCGCCAGCAGGATCGCCCCGGAGACGAAGAAGAGCCCGCCGTAGAGGGCGGTCAGGCGGAGCCGGACGGTCGGCGCGGGGAGCCGGTGCATCGTCAGTCCGGCCGGCCGCCGTCGGGCCGGGCCTCGATCCGGTAGCCGACGCCCGGGACGGTGACGATCACCGCGGGCTCGCCGAGGCGCTTGCGCAGTCCCGAGACGGTGATCCGCACGGCGTTGGTGAAGGGGTCGGCGTTCTCGTCCCAGGCCCGCTCGAGCAGCGCCTCGGCGCTGACCACGCCGCCCTCCGCCTCGACCAGCACCTCGAGCACCGCGAACTGCTTGCGGGTGAGGGCGACGTAGCGGCCGTCGCGGAAGACCTCGCGCCGGAACGGGTCGAGCCGCAGCCCGGCGATCTCCCGCACCGGCGGCCGGCTATGGGCGCGGCGGCGATCGAGCGCGCGCAGCCGCAGCGCCAGCTCCTGCAGCTCGAAGGGCTTGGTCAGGTAGTCGTCGGCGCCGAGCTCGAAGCCCGAGGCCTTGTCGTCGAGGCGGTCGGCGGCGGTCAGCATCAGGATCGGCATGCCGCTGCCGGAGGCGACGATGCGGCGGGCGATCTCGTCGCCGGACGGCCCGGGGACGTCGCGGTCGAGGACGGCGATGTCGTAGGCGTTGACGCTCAAGAGGCCGAGCGCGGTGTCGCCGTCGCCGGCGACGTCGGCGGCGATCGCTTCCAGCCGGAGGCCATCGCGGATGGCCTCGGCCAGGTACGGCTCGTCCTCGACGATCAGCACGCGCATGCTCTGATGGTCCCGCGCCGAGCATATTGCCGGCGTATCGAAAACCGCTTACGCGGGGGCAACGCCGGGGCGCGCAGGGTGGGGCCATGGCCTACGGCGAACCGATCCGGCGGACGAACTACCGCGCCCGTCGCGGCCGCCCGACCCCTCGCGCCGGCACGCGGCTGCTCGGCGCGCTCGTCGCCCTGATCCTGGTAGCGGCGCCGTTCGCGGCCGCCCGCCACCTGTTGAGCGGAGCGGGCGGCGCCGGCGAGGCGCCCGCGGGTCAGGGACGCGTGCTCCGCGCGACCGGGGGCGCCGGGGAGTCGGCCCACGCGCGGTGGCCGGCCCAGGGACAGGCGGCGCTCGTGGTCGGGGACGGCAGGCCGGCGGCGAGCCCGGGCCAGGAGCCGGCGCCGATCGCGAGCCTCGCCAAGGTGATGACCGCCTACCTGACGCTCGAGCGCCACCCGCTGGGCGCCGGCGACGAAGGCTTCGCGCTGACCGTCAGCGCCGCGCAGGCGCGGGCCGTCGCCGCGGAAGCCGACGAGGGCCAGTCGGTCGTCCCGGTCACCGCCGGGGAGCGGCTGAGCGAGCGGCAGCTGCTCGAGGCGCGGCTGATCCCCTCCGGCAACAACGTCGCGCGGATGCTGGCGGCGCGCGTCGCCGGGAGCGAAGCGGATTTCGTCGAGGCGATGAACGAAGCGGCCGCGGCGCTCGGCATGGACGCGACGACCTACACCGACCCGAGCGGCTTCGACCCGGGCACGGTCTCCACCGCCGCCGACCAGCTCCGCGTCTTCCGCCAGGCGATGCGCTTCGCCGCCTTCCGCCAGATCGTCTCGATGGGCAGCGTCACCCTGCCGGTCGCCGGCACCCTCGCCAACTTCAACCCGCTGCTGGGCGCGGGCTTCGCGGGCAAGACCGGCTCCGACTCGGCGGCGGGCGGCTGCCTCGCGTTCTTCACCCGGGTCGCGGCCGGCGGGCGTCCGGCGACCGCGATCGGCGTGGTGATGGGACAGGGGGAGGGCAGCGACACCGCGGCGCTCCTCGATGCCGCCGGCGAAGCCGCCGAGCGGCTGGTCGGCGGCCGCACGATTTCCGGCAGACCGTCGGGCAAACCAGCAAAGGAGATGGGATGAAGAAGAGCGACTGGGCGTTCGTGATCGCCGTGGCCCTCTGCGCGATCGGGCTGGTGGCCTGCGGCGGCGGCTCGGGCTCCGGCTCCGGCGGCGGCGCCCGTGCCTCGAGCGAAGAAGCGGGCCTCGCCTTCGCCGAATGCATGCGCGCGCACGGGGTCGAAGTCGAAGACCCGAAGCCGGGGAAGGGCATCGACGTCGGCGGTCAGGAAGACCCGAAGACGAAGAAGGCGCTCCAGGCCTGCAACGGCAAGCTCGGCGACTCGGGCCAGGAACTGTCCGCCGGCGAGGACGAAGAAATCAACGAAGGCGCCCTCGCCTTCGCCAAGTGCATGCGCGAAGAAGGCATCGACATGGGCGACCCGGAAATCCTCGGCCCGGGCAAATTCCACCTCGACATCAAGGGCCTCGACACCGAATCCCCCGCCTTCGTCGCCGCCCAGGAAGCCTGCGGGGAAAAGATGCCCGAAGTGGAAATCCCCGGCGTCGGTGGCTGAGGTGGGGGAGAAGCCGAAGGACCGGTCGCGGCGCGGGCCGGCGGCGCGGACGCGTGCGCTGGTCGCGAGCGCGGCGGTCGTCGTCGCGCTGCTCGCGGCGGCCGCGGCGGTGGTGCTGGCGGCCGGTGACGGCTCCGGCGGCGCGGCCTCGGCCGCTTCGTCCGCCGCCGGCGGCTACACCGGCAAGGTCGAGCGACGCACGCTGGCCGAACACCTGACCGCCTCCGGGACGATCGGCTACGCGGGGGAGGCGACGGTGCTCGCCCGGCTGTCCGGGACGGTGACGGCGCTGCCGAGGGTCGGCGCCGTGATCCGCCGCGGCGGCCGCCTCTACGCGCTCGCCGGCGAACCGGTGCTCCTCATGTATGGGGCGGTGCCGGCGTACCGGACCCTGGCCGAGGGGGTCGGCGAAGGACGGGACGTCGAACAGCTGGAGCGCAACCTGAAGGCGCTCGGCTACGACCCCGGGACGGTCGACGAGGACTTCACCGCGACCACGGCCGCCGCCGTCCGCGCCTGGCAAGAAGAGCTCGGACTCGAAGCGACCGGCGAAGTCGAGCTCGGCCGGGTCGCCTTCCTGCCCGGGCCGCAGCGGGTCGCCTCATTGGAAGCGACGCTCGGCGAAGGGCTCGGCGGGGAACACCCCTCGGTCCCGATCCTTCGCGCCAGCTCGACCCGGCGCATCGTCACCACCCGCCTCGAAGCCGCCCAGCAGTCGCTCGCCCACCCTGGCCAGAAGGTGACGGTCGTCCTCCCGGACGGCGACGAAGTGCCGGGAGCGGTGCGCGGGCTGACCGCGGTCGAAGCGTCGGGCGAAGGTGGCCAGGGGGCCGGCGAAGAAGCCGAACCCGGGGTCGAGGCGACGGTCGCGGTGACCGGCCGCCACCGCATCCCGGCGCTCGACGGCGCCTCGGTCAACGTCCTCTTCACCCAGCGGCTCCGGGAGGACGTGCTCAGCGTGCCGTTGACCGCGTTGATCGCGATCGGCGGCGAGCGCTTCGCCGTCTACGTCACCGAACCTGGTGGCGCCGGCCACCAGGTCGTCGTCACTCCCGGCCTCGGCGCCGACGGCTACGTCGAGGTCAGCGGCAAGGGCCTTCGTCCCGGGATGACCGTGGAGACGGGACGATGAGCGAGCCCGCGGTCCTCGAGCTGCGCGACGTCCGCAAGACCTACCCCGGCGGGGTCGAGGCGCTCCGTGGCGTCTCGCTGCGGATCGGGCGCGGTGAGCTGGCCGCGATCGTCGGCCCCTCTGGCTCGGGCAAGTCGACGCTCCTGCACCTGATGGGGACGCTCGACCGGCCGAGCGCGGGCAGCGTCGCGATCGAGGGGCGCGACCTCTCCAGCGCCGGCGACGACGAGCTCGCCGGCCTCCGCGCCACCCGCCTCGGCTTCGTCTTCCAGCGCTTCTTCCTGCTCGAGGCGGCGCCGGTGATCGACAACGTCGCCGACGGGCTCCTCTACGCCGGCGTCCCCGCCGCCGAGCGCCTTTGCCGCGCCGCCGACGCGCTCGCCCGCGTCGGCCTCCCCCACCGGGAGCGACATTCCGCCGCGAAGCTCTCCGGCGGCGAGCGCCAGCGGGTCGCGGTGGCGCGGGCGCTGGTCGGCGACCCGGCGATCGTCCTCGCCGACGAGCCGACCGGCAACCTCGACAGCCGCACCGGCGGCGAGCTGATCGAGCTGCTGCGAGGCCTGAACGAGGGCGGCGCGACGCTGGTGATCATCACCCACGACGAGGAGATCGCCGCCTCGGTGCCGCGCCGGGTCGCGGTCCGCGACGGCCTGATCGAGGGCGACTCGGCGGCGGTTCCGGCCGGATGAGCGGCGCTGCCGGGCCGACGAGCGCCGCGGCCGGTGCGCCGAGCGCCGCTCCGGCGAGCCGCCTGCTGCGGCGCGACCTGCTGCGCCTCGCCACCGTCGGCCTGCGCACCCGCAAGCTCCGTGCCGCGCTCTCGGTGCTGGGGATCTCGATCGGGATCGCCTCGCTGGTCGCGGTGCTGGCGATCTCGCAGACCAGCAAGGCCGACCTCTTGGCGAAGATCGAACGGCTGGGGACGAACCTGCTCACCGTCGCTCCCGGCGAATCGCTCTTCGGCGAAGGGGCCAGGCTCCCGGCCGCCGCCGGCGGCCGGATCCGTCTCCTCGGCGCGGTCGAGTCGGCCGCCGCGGTGACCCAGGTCGACGGCGCCACGGTCCGCCGCAGCTCCTTCGTCCCGGCCGAGGTGACCAACGGGATCGTCGTCGACGCCGCCGAACCGCAGCTGCTGGCGACGCTCGAAGGAGCGACCGCCGCGGGGCGCTTCGTCGACCGCGCGAGCGAGCGCTACCCGGCGATCGTGCTCGGCGCGAAAGGGGCGCAGCGGCTCGGCGTCCGCCCGCTCGACGGCGGCGTGCAGCAGGTCTTCGTGTCCGGTCGTCTTATGGCCCGTCCAGGGGGCCAAGGGACGACCGCGGGCCCCGGCCGCCTCTTCACCGTCGTCGGCATCCTCGAACCGCTGCCGCTGGTCCCCGAACTCGACAGCGCCGCGCTGATCGGCTACCCCGCCGCGGGGCGCTACTTCGGCACCGAACGCAGCCCCTCGACGATCTACGTGCGGGCCGCCGACGGCGAAGCGCGGGTCCACGCGGCCGCCGCGCTGCTGCCGAACGCCGCCGATCCCTGGAGCCCGGAAGAAGTCGCGGTCAGCCGGCCCTCCGACGCGCTCCAGGCGCAGGCCGACGCCGAAGGCGCCTTCACCTCGCTCTTCCTCGGCCTCGGCGCGGTCGCCCTGCTGGTCGGCGGGATCGGGATCGCCAACGTGATGATCATCTCGGTGCTGGAGCGCCGCTCCGAGGTCGGCCTGCGCCGCGCCCTCGGCGCCCGCCGCCGCCACATCGCCGTCCAGTTCCTCGGCGAGTCGCTCGTCCTCGGCGTCGCCGGCGGCGCCCTCGGCGTCCTCCTCGGCATCGCCGCGACCGCCATCTACGCCGTCGCCGAAGGCCTCACCCTCCTCGTCCCGTCCGCCGCGATCGCCGGCGGCCTCGCCGCCGCCTGCCTGCTCGGCGCCCTCGCCGGCCTTTATCCCGCCCTGCGCGCCTCCCGCCTCACCCCGACCGAGGCGCTGCGGTCGACCTGACCGGCGCTATGGGTGGGTAGGGACGACCGCGGCGCCCCCGGTCACGGGCGGGACTCGAGCAGCTGCTCGGCGGCGCGGCGGCCGCTGCGCAAGGCGCCCTCCATCAGGCCGTGCCAGGCGCCCGCGGTGTGCTCGCCGGCGAAGAAGAGGGGGCCGAGCGGACGCTGCAGGTCGGCGTCGCGGATCGGCGAGGCGAGCGAGCGGGCCGAATAGGAGCCGCGGACCCAGGGGTCCTCGTCCCAGCTCGAGAGGAGGGCGGCGGCGGGGTCGGGATCGAGGTCGAGGTCGGTCCGCAGCGCCAGCGTGGCGGCTACCCAGAGCTCCGGCGCCTCGCCGCCGCCGAGCGCCTCGATCGCCGCCCGCGTCCCGGAGTAGCTGACGAGGAAGGGCGCCGGCTCGCCGTCGGTGCCGAGCTGGGTGTAGGTCCAGAAGTGGCCGGCGACCGACATGATCGCGCTCGGCGGCGCCGCCGCCAGGAGGCGGATGAAGAGCTTCGAGTTCTGGCCGTAGGTCACCGCGCGCAGCGCCGAGGCGGTCGCTCCCTCGAGCGGCGGGTCGAACTCGATCTCGCCGAGCGGCGCGGTCGGGATCGCGATCACCGCGGCGTCGGCGTCGAGCTCGGCCTCGTCGGTGGCGACGCTGACGCCCGCCTCGGACCAGCGGATCCGGCGCACCGGCGAGGCGAGGCGGACGGCGTCGCCGAGCTCCTCTGCCAAGGCATCGGCGAGCCGCATGTTGCCGCCCGCGAGCGTCCAGTTGTCGAAGTCGCCGAAGGTCGACGCCGACTCCGCCAGCACCGAGACGTCGAGGTCGTCGACCGGGTGCCCGTTGGAGATCGCGACCCGGGTGCGGAGCAGCGCCTCCTGCCGTGGCGCGAGGGCGAGCGCCGTGATCGCCTCGCCGACGCTCGCGGCCCCAGCCGGCGCTCCCCGGCGGACCCGCTCGAAGGCCGTCTCGAGGTCGGCGTCGCCGACCGCCTCCTCGCCGATCGTCGTCCGGCGCCCGTACGGCGTCCCCTTGAGGATCAGCGGGATGTCGAAGCGCGCGGCCAGCGACCGCATCACGTCGTAGTCGGGGAGGATGAACTCGGCGCCCCGCTCGACCACCGCGCCGTCGCCGAACGGCACCGACCAGACCCGGCCGCCGACCCGGTCGCGCGCCTCCAGCACCGTCACCTCGGCGCCCCGTGCCCGCAGCGCGTCGGCCGCCGCCAGCCCGGCGAAGCCGGCGCCGACCACCACCACGCGCGTCCCGCCGCCCATCGGCCAAGGTTAGGCTCGCGCGGCCCGGCCGACAAGAGGTCCGGCGCGGCCCCGTACCATCGGGCCATGTTGATCGTCTCGATGAGCGTCTCGGTGGACGGCTTCATCAACGACCGCGACGGCGGCTTCGACTGGGGCGCGCCCGACGACGAGCTGTTCGACTTCCACCTCGAGCACGTGAGCGGGTTCGGCGCCATCATCCTCGGCCGCCGCCTCTACGAGACGATGGCCGTCTGGGAGACGGACCCGTCGCTGCGCGAGGCGGGCGGGTCCCACGCTGCCTTCGCCGACGTCTGGGCGGCCCTGCCCAAGGTCGTCTTCAGCCGCACGCTCGACCGGGTGGAGGGCAACGCCCGCCTCGCCACCGGCACCGTCGCCGAGGAGATCGCCGCGACCCTCGCCGCGACCGACCGCAATGTCGAGATCGGCGGCGCCGACCTCGCCGGGCAGGCGATCGAGCTCGGCCTGGTCGACGAGATCAACATCTTCCGCTACCCGGTCATCGTCGGCGGCGGCACCCCCTTGCTCCCCCCGATCACCGACCAGGTCCCCCTGGACCTGGTCGAGACCCACACCTTCGGCTCCCGCGTGATCCTCGAGCGCTACCGGCGGGGGCGCGAGGCCTCGGCGTGACGGCGCCCGTGCCGTGGTTCGCGGCGCTGGCACCCGTCCGAGTGGCGGTCCCGGGCGTCTCGTGGCGGCCCGTGGCAGGCTGTGGCCGCCACGAGACGCCCGGGACGTGCGAGGGATTACGGGAAGGCGCCGAGGGTGCGTCACGAACTCCGGGATTCCGCCACCGGTTCGGCACGAAGTCACAAGTCCGCCACGAACTCCACACTTCCGCCCGAGGTCTCTCCGCGAGAGGCCTCGGGAAAGCCGATTCCGTGACGAAGACGCCGGGAACGTGACGAAGGGCGTGGAGAGACGCCGGGAACGTCACAACTCCTCATGCGTTCCGGGCCCCGATCGGAGGGACCGGAACGCGATGCATGGATTTAGGGTCCTATAGGCCCCCAAAACCATGGTCACGTGATTGCAACGTCTGAAGAAGACGGGCAGACCTGTGACGTTCTCCGTTTCTTCGTGCCCGACCTGTGACGCCCCGGGCCCTGTGACCCGCTCCCCGCACCCCCGGCCATCTCGACCACGACCACAGCCTGCCGGAGGGTCGTGGTCGAGATGGCCGCGTCCCTTGTCCGTCCCTTTCAGCCCGCCCGCGGCGGCGAGCTCAGCAGGTCGGACACCGCCGCCGCGTCCATCGGCCTTCCCAGGTGGAAGCCCTGGGCGAACTCGCAGCCGAGCTCCTCGCAGGCGGCCAGGGCGTCGGCGTCTTCGATCCCCTCGGCGACGACGCTGAGGCCGTGGGCGCCGGCGAGGTCGACGATCGCCCGCAGGACCGGCAGCGCGCCGGGGTCGCGGCCGAGGCCGGCGGTGAAGCGGCGGTCGACCTTGAGGCCGGTGACCGGCAGCTCGCCGAGCCGCGCCAGGGAGGAGTGGCCGGTGCCGAAGTCGTCGATCCAGACCCGCACCCCCGCCCCGAGCAGCTGGCGCAGCGCCCCGCGGGTCGCGTCGAGTTCGTCCATCAGCGCCGACTCGGTCACCTCGAGCACCAGGTTCTCGGCGGGCACGCCGGCCAGGCGCAGGCGCTCGACCACGTCCTCGGCGACCGCCGGCTCGACCAGCTGCAGGGCCGAGACGTTGACCGAGAGGTCGATCTCCGGCAGCGAGTCGGCCCAGGCCCGGGCCTGGGCGATCGCCAGGTCGAGGACCATCTCGCCGAGCGGCACGATCAGCCCGGTCTCCTCGGCCAGCCCGATGAAGTGGCCCGGCCCGAGCAGGCCGAGCTCCGGGTGCTCCCAGCGGGCCAGTGCCTCGACCCCGCTCCAGGCTCGCTCGCGCAGGTCGAGCAGCGGCTGGAAGTGGACCACCAGCTCGGCCGTTTCGATCGCCCGCCGCAGTTCCAGCTCCCGGTTGAGGCGCTCGATCGCCTGCGCGCGCAGGCGCCGGTCGTAGGCCTGCTGGTGGCCGGGCCCCTCCGAGCGCGCCGCGTGCATCGCCGCGTCGGCGTTCTGCAGCAGGCCGAAGGCGTCGATCGCCCGGTGCCCGCGCGTCGTCGCGGTGCCGATGCTGGCGGTGAGGAAGAACTTGCCGCCGTCGAGCGAGAGCGGCCGCTCGATCGCGTCGAGGCAGCGCCGTGCCTGCCCTTCGGCGCTCCCAGCGCCGACCGTCATCACCGTGAACTCCTCGTCGCCGAACCGCGCCAGCAGCGCCTCCTCGTCGAACACCGCCCGCAGGCGGTCGGCGACCGCGGCGAGGATCCGCTCGGAGGCGAGGTGGCCGAGGCCGTCTTCGATCTGGCGGAAGCGGTCGAGCTTCAGCAGCATCACGGTGACCGCGCGGGTGCGCTCCGGGTCCTGCAGGCGTTGGTTGACGAGCTCGAGGAAGCGGGCCCGGTTCGGCAGCCCGGTCAGCTCGTCGAGGTTGGCGGCGTCGCGCAGGGTGCGCTCGGCGATGTTGCGCTCGATCGCCAGCGCCGCCAGGTTGCCCGCGTCGAGCACCGCGCGGATCTCGGCCCGCGAGGGCTTGTGCTTGCGCGAGCGGTAGACGGCGAAGGTGCCGAGGATCTCGCCGCCCGCCTGGCGCAGCGGGTGCGACCAGACCGAGCCCAGCTCGAAGCGCTGCGCGAGCTCGGTGAAGGAGGCGGTCAGCGGGTCGCTGGCGATGTCGTCGATGACGACGATCTCGCCGCGCGCCGCGGCGGTCCCGCAGGCGGCCAGCCCCTCGCCGACCGGCAGCCCGTCGATCGCCTCGCGGTAGGCCCGCGGCAGCGACGGCCCGGCGCCGTCGCGGAGCGCGCCCTCGGCCCGGTCGAGCACCAGGACCGTGCAGCGGGCGGGGCCGTGTTCGCGCTCGACGTAGCGGCAGAGGCCGTCGAGGATCTGCTGCAGCGGCGCCCCGCGGGCGATCAGCTCGAGCACCCGCCGCTGGTTGGCGAGCTTGCGCTGGGCGCGGCGGCGGCGCTCGTCGGTGCGCCGGCGGTCGGTGACGTCGACCGTGTAGCCGACCACCTCGGTGATCGTGCCGTCGGGCCGGCGCTCGACCTCGGCGTGGGCGGCCAGCCAGCGGGTCGAGCGGCCGCGGCGTACCCGGTACTCGACCGAGTCGCTGTCGCCGCGGGTGATCAGCCGCTCGGCGAAGGCGCGCAACCTCGCCTGATCGTCCTCGTGGGCGATGCTGATCCAGTCCTCGCGCACCGTCGCCACGGCGCCGCCCTCGGGGGTCGGCGCCGCGAGCCCGTGCAGGCGGAACAGCCCGGGGGAGCAGAAGATGACGTCACGGTCGACGTCCCACCACCACTCGCCGCGTCGCGACATCTGCCCGGCCTGGCGGAGCCGGTGGGTCGCCAATCTCGGTTGGGTGACCGTTCTCGATGCCAAGCGATGGCCCTTCCACGGCGCGATGGCCACGAAGTATTTAACAACTTTCGACCTTAAGTTTCCAGCGGTGGAGCGGCCTCAGCAGGAGGCATGGGCGACGGTCGCCAGGCGGCAGGGGACGAACGGCGTCGGCGCCGGGGGCGGGGGCTTTTCGACCAGCACCCGCTCGTTGCGCATGTTGTCGGTGAGCCGCGGGTCGTAGCTGCTGCTGCCGACCGCGGTGTGCATGGCGAAGTCGGGCGTCGCCTTGCTCGCCGACATCACCACCTTCAGCGTCACCGTCTGGTGCGGTTTGAGGGTGCCCAGCCGACAGGTCGAGGGCAGCTGGCCCGAGCAGCCGCCCTGCGTCGCGTCGACTTCGAGCAGCTTCGCCGCCTTCGGCGCCTGGTAGTCGACGACTACGCCCTCGGCGTCGCTCGGCCCGTCGTTGTGGACGGCGACGATGTCGACCACGCGGGTGCCACGCTGGACTTCGGCGGTGTGCGGGTGGGTGGCGACCGAGAGGTCGGCCCAGTAGGCGTCGGGCGTCGGTTCGTCGCCTTCGCCTTTGATCGCGCCGACGTTGCCGCCCGGAGCGGCCGGGACCTCGACCGCCCCGCCCGGCGCCGGCGTCTCCGGGTCGCTCGGGACGAGCGGCGGCGGCTCGAGCGTCGGCGGGGTGACGACGTTCGGCTCTTCCGGCTCGGGGTCGGGCGCCAGTTGGGTCGAGAGCGCGTTGGCGAACTGGCAGGAGGCGTGTGGGTCGCCGCGGTTCAGGGTGACGAGGGCGGCGCCGTCGGAGAAGGGGACGTCGACGCCGTCGCAGCTCACCGCGGTCAGCTCCCATTCCTCGCCCGTGCGGGAGATCGGCGGCTGCTCGAGGATCCGGTAGGTGCCGAGGAAGACGTGGCCGGTGTCGTCTTCGGGGCCGCGCGGCGCCGCGCCCACGGCCACGCCTTCTTCGGTCGTCGTCGCCGCCTGGTGGAACTGCAGCGGCTGCCGGGCCAGCGTTTCGACCACGAACGCGGTCGTGCCGGTGCCGCGTTCGGTCACCTTGGAGAGGCTGAGCGAGCCGCCGCCGGTCAGGCTGTTGGTGAAGGTGCAGGTCTGGCTCTCACCGGCGACGATCGTCACCGTGACGTTGCCGGGATCCTTGGCGGCGCCGTCGCATTCGACCCCGACCAGGGTCCAGCCGCCGCCCGGGTTCACCGGTTTGCGCTCGGCGATCGTGTAGGTGCCAGGCGGCAGTTCGGCGAGGTTCGATTCGGGCCCCGCGTTGATCGGCACGCCGTCGCGGCTGGTGGTCGCCGTGACCACGGTCGGTTCGCCGCCGCCCGCGGTCGGGCTGACGAGGAAATCGAAGGAGCCGACGCCGCCTTCGGAGATCTTCGCGATCGTCAGGCTGCCGGTCGGTGGCACCCATTCGTTGACGAAGGTGCAGTCGACGGTGTCGCCCGCGGCGAGGGCGATCGACAGCTCGCGCCCGTTGGTCGCCGTGGTGCTCGTCCCGGCCCCGCCGCCCGCCGCGGTCGAGGCGCATTCGACCGCTTTCAGCCGGTAGTCGGCGACGGCTCCCTCGCTCACCGACCAGGTTTCGCCGCCCGCCCGGTAGAAAGTCGTCGACTGCCCGTCCTTGAGGGCGAAGCCGTTCGGGTCGAAGCTGAGGTCGCCGCCGAAGGGGAAGGCCGGGTCGGCGCCCGCGGGCGCGCCGACGACCCGCTTGCGGATGACGATCGTGCCGCTGGTCGGCGGCGGGCTGACGTAGTAGGCGTAACAGAAGTCGTGGCTGGTGCCGGAGGGGAAGAAGACGTACTCGACGTTGTCGCCGTTGACGTTGTCGGTCGCGCAGCGCATCGTCCCGAAGCCGTAGTCGGGCGCCTGCGGGGTGCCGAACTCACTCGCCAGGACCGGGTCGGTCGGGGTGCCGCCCTGGGCCCAGAGGCTGCTCGATTTCGACGCCTGGCTCGCCTGCTGGGAGGTCAGTTTCACCGTCACCGCGCCGGGCACGGTCTGCGAGCCGACCGGGTCACCGTGGTTGTCGAGGAGTGGGGTCTGGGCCTGGGTGACGATCGCGGTCGAGTACGGGCCGTTGACCTTCGACAGCGAGCCCCACTTGCCGGTCACCGCCCTGGTCTGGTAGCCGGTGCCGAGGGTGAATTTCCAGTTCGGCAGCGGTTTGCATCTCGTCTGCGGGGCGATTTCCTCGTAGCTCGGGCCGACCAGAGCGCCGCTGCTGCCGTACTGGGTGTTGGGGCCGAGGTCCTCGAGGCTCTCGACGATGTCGTTGCGCGCCTTGTTGGCGTAGATGTCGGTGTAGGCGGGGCAGTCGCGGGCGGCGAAGGTGACGTAATAGCCGCTCGCCGCCGAGGCCTGGCCGGTCCAGGCCGCAGAGGTCACGCCGGCCAGCGAGGCCGTGAGGACCAGTAGCGAGGCGAGTCGACGACGAACCCGCATACCGGGATGGTACCTCCGGAGTCCCATCCCTCAACCGATGTGCGGGGCCCTGCCGTAAATGGAATAGTTTTCATAGTCGAAAGTTCAACCGACGCCGTCTTGACTGGCGCGAGAGGAAGGCAGGGCGAACGTGGGTAAACGCAAGCGGCCGATCGGGGCTCTGGTCCTCTTGCTCGCGATCGCGATCTGCGCCGTCGTGGTCGCCGCCGCGAGCGCCGACGACCCTGGCTCCAAGGACGGATCCGGGAGCGGCGACGACAACACGATCAACATCGGCTACACCCATGCCGAACGGAAGATCGTCGTGCCCGCCGGGGTCAAGACCGCCTTCGTCGAAGCCGGTGGTGGCGGCGGTGCGCGGGCCTTTGAAGCGACCTGCAAGGGAGGGTGTCTCGGCGGCCGCGGCGCTCAGGTCAGCGGCTACGTGACGGTCGAACCCGGTGACGTCCTGATGGTCACGGTCGCGGGCGGCGGGGCCACCTGCCAGGGCAAGTGTGATTCCGGCGGTGCCGGTGGCTGGCCCGGCGGCGGCGACGGCGGCGATGTCGGCAGCGGCTGGCGGAGCAGCCTCGGGTACCGCCTGTCCGGCGCCGGAGGCGGCGGGCGGACGACGGTGACCCTGGCCGAAGGCGACTCGCCCGCCAAGACCCTGCTGGTCGCCGGCGGCGGTGGCGGAGCCGGCGGCGTCGGCGCCGCGATCGGCACCGACAACCCGGGCCGCGGTGGCGACGCCGGGGCGAACGCCGCGGGCGGCGGCGATGGCCAAGGGCCCAAGCACGGCAAGGGCGGCGGTGGCGGCTCGCGCTCCGGCAGTGACGCCGGCAACGGCGGCAACGTCGCGCACGTGTCCTACGACGCCGGCGGTGGCGGCGGTGGCGGAGCCGGCGTCCGCGGCGGCGACGGCGGTGGTGGTGGCAGCATCGGCGGTGGCGGAGGCGGTGGCGGTGGGGCAGGCACCTCGATGGCGGCCGGCCTGTACAACGCGGTGATCGGCACCCGCAGCGACCCGGACGCGTTCGGCGACGGTTTCGTGAAGATCACCTGGAACCCGCGGGCAATTCAGGCCGCGCCGGATGACTTCCCGCCATCTGAAGTCGCCTCGGACTCGGACGAACTCCCACCGAAGGTCACCTTCGGCTTCACCGCGGCGCCCGCAACCGTCACCGTGCCGGACGGCGCCACCGGCGCGGACGTCCATCTCGAGGGTGCCGCGGGCGGCAAGGCCGGCGGCGCGGGCAGCGCCGGTCGCGGCGTCAGCCTCGACGGACACATCGACGTCGAACCGGGCGATGAAGTGACCGTCGCGGTAGGCGGCCAGGGCGGCGACGGCAACGGCAACAAGTCGCCGGGACAAGGCGGCTGGGGGATCGACGCTCACGCCCACGGCGGGCGCGGCGGTAGCTCCCGCGGCGCCGGCGCCTACCGCGACGGCGCGGGTGGCGGCGGCGCCACCGTGATCGAGGTCGACGGCGACCCCCGCGCGATCGCGGCCGGCGGCGGCGGCGCGGCCTTCAGCAGCTCCGACGGCGGCAACGGCGGCATCAAGACGGGTGTCAGAGGCAGCACGTACTGCGCGACCAATCAGCGCAGCCACGGCGGTGACCCTGGCCACAAAGACCAGTACGACCCCAACGGCTCCTCGATCGGCTCCCACTCGATCGGCGACGGCGGGTCGGGCGGCGGCGGTGGCTGGTTCAACGGCGAGGGCGGAGCGGCCCACGGCGCCTGCGGCGACGGCGGTGGCGGCGGCGCCTCCCTGGCCCCGGGGTCGTCCTTCACGGGGAAGGCCAGCGTCACCGGCAACGGCAGCGCCACGATCACCTGGACCAACTGAGCGCCGCACCCCGTGCCAGCACGTAGGCACGGGGGCGAGACCGTCTATGTCCCCGGACTCTTCTTCACGGGACACGCGCACTTCGTGGAGGAACGCGTGCCTCTCCCGGCGCTCGTCACGAAGCCGTGACCCTCTCCCGCACCCCCGGCCATCTCGACCACGACCACAGCCTGCCAGGGTCGTGGTCGAGATGGCCGCGTCCCTCGTCCGTCCCTGGCAACCCGTTCCGGCCCCTCGCAGCCCCGGGCGCCAGCTTCAATCGGCCTGAGCCTGGCCGGGCCCGCCCCCGGGGACCCGACCATCTAGGCGATTGATTCCACGGCGCCGGGGGTTCCGGCGGTTCCTGGCGCCCGCGCTTCGTGGCCGCCGCGCCCGTCCGAGTTGCGTCCCGGGCGTCTCGTGGCGGCCCGTGGCAGGCTGTGGCCGCCACGAGACGCCCGGGACGCGAGGGAGATTCAGGGAAGAGGACACGGGTCCGGCGGGAAGAGGCACAGGGTCGGCACGAAGTCGGACACAGGTCCGGCACGAAGTCACAGGTCCTGCACGAACTCCACACTTCCGTCGGAGATCTCTCCGGGAGAGACGCCGAGAAGGCCCTTTCCGTGACGAAGACGCCGGGAACGTGACGAAGCACGGGGAGAGACGCCGGGAACGTCACAGATCCTCATGCGTCCCGGACCCTGTTCAAGGGGTCGGAGACGCGCTGCGTGGATTTAGGGTCCTATAGGCCCCCAAAACCATGGTCACGTGTTTGCAACGTCTGAAGAAGACAGGATGACCTGTGAACTTCTCCGGTTCTCCGTGCCGTACCTGTGACGCCCCGGGCGATCCGGGGCGTCTTCGTGACGGGACACGCGCCTCTTGCGCACTTTCCGCACCCCGGCCATCTCGACCACGACCACAGCCTGCCAGAGGGTCGTGGTCGAGATGGCCGCGTCCCTTGTCCGTCCCGTTCAACCCCGGGAGCCGGCACCTCCCGGCGCCAGCTTCAGCCGACCGGGGCCGGCTCCTCGCCCGTCGTGGAATCAGTCATATAGCCCCCGGCGGCCGTAGCGGCCTTCGCCCGTAGGCCCTCCAGCCAGTCACCGACCCTGGCCGGGTCGGCGGGTGGGGCGCCGTGCCCCGTCGCCGATCCCGAGTGCGTGCAGCCCGAGGCGGAGCGGGCGGGAGTCGCGATTCATCGGACAAGTATCCCGACGGCGTATCGTGTCGTCGCCGATGAGGGGAGCGAGGTCGACATTGAGGGTGCTCTTCGTCGCCGCGGCCGCGCTCGCGTCGATCGGCGCCGCGGCGCCTGGGGTCGCCGTCGCCGCGGGGCCGCTGCACCGACCGGTGCCGAGGATCCTCAGCGCCTCGTGGGGGACCGACAACCAGGTCGGCTGCCCGAACGGGGCGCACGGGCTCGACAACATCCCGGTCACCTTCAACTGGTTCATCCGCGGGCTGAAGCTGCCGTCGCGGGACTTCCGGGTGATCCGCAGCGACGGCACCGTCGCCACCCCGACCTGCGCGATCCGCTTCCCGCCGGACGAGGCCGACGAGGCGCAGACGGTCAACCTGATCGGCGACTTCGGCGACGCGGCGGGCGGGCCGACCCCGGTCGCGGTCGAGGTCGTCGGGAGGCTCGAAGGCAAGCCGCCGGGGGCGCGACGGTGGCAGCCGATCCGGCACCTGGCGAAGGTCGAGGTCGACCCGATCTCCGGCGGCCCCTACATCGTCGACGCCTGGACGATCATGCCCTCGATCTACCGCCGCGACCCGAACCGCTGCATGGTGGGCAAGGTGTTCGTGCGGGTGATGTGGTCGAACGGGCTGACCGCCTACCCGACCGGGGAAGAAGTCGGCGCCGCGGTCACCGCCTCCTACCGCGCGCTCTACCGCCTGCCGAGCGGCCGCACGGTGGCGATCGCGCCGCTCGAAGTCGCCGACCTGCACGACCACGAAACCTCCTTCAACGCCGACAACATGCACGACCTCTGCCTGCCCGGGGTGCCGCGCGGGGCGCGGCTCGCGGGGGTGACGATCGGCGCCGACCTGATCCAGGACCCGAACGGCGACCCCAACCTGGCGCAGCGCTTCAAGGTCCGGCGCGAAGGGCTCGCGCGCTGACCTCCCGGTCGAGGGCCGCGACCTCGTCCGCGCCCAGCCGCGGCACTGCGCCGCGGGTCGCGGCCTCGATGCTCGCAGGCCGGCCGGCGGCGCACCTGGCCGAGGTCGACGTCGCAGATCCCGAGCCGCTCGATCAACCCCTCGTCGCGCGGGCCGGCGAGGGCGTCGACGAGGAAGTCGGAGCCGTCGCGCCAGTGGCCGCCCTTGGTCGCCACGACCGCCTCGCCACGGCGCGGATGGAGCGCAGCGCCCGCGCGACCAGCGCCTCGCTGTGGCCTTCCGTGGTCGGGGTGGTCGACCAGGGACCAGCGGGCGCCGCCGAGCGCCACCGCGCTGACCTCTCGATCGACGACGGGACCATTTTCGCTATACCTTCCGCCGCATGCGTGTCGGACTTTTCATCACCTGCCTCACCGACACCCTCTATCCCGATTCCGGGAAGGCGACGGTGGCCGTGCTCGAGCGGCTCGGCCACGACGTAGTCGTCCCCGCCGAGCAGACCTGCTGCGGGCAGATGCACGCCAACTCGGGATACGAGGCGGAGGCGATGCCGCTGATCCGCAACTTCGTCCGGGCCTTCGGCGGGGGCGACCTCGACGCGGTCGTCGCGCCCTCGGGCTCCTGTGTGGCGATGGTCCGCCACCACTACCCGCGGCTCGCCGCCGAGGCGGGCGACGCGGCGCTCGTCGACGCGGTGGCGGCGCTCGCCCCGCGGGTCTTCGAGCTGACCGAGTTCCTGGTCGGGGAGCTCGGCGTCGAGGACGTCGGCGCCTCCTACCCGCACCGGGTCGCCTACCACCCGAGCTGCCACGGCCTGCGCGTGCTGCGCCTCGGCGACGCGCCGCTGCGGCTGCTTCGGAACGTCGACGGCATCGAGCTGCTGGAGCTGGAGGAGGCCGAGGCGTGCTGCGGCTTCGGCGGCACCTTCGCGGTCAAGAACGCCGACGTCTCGGCGGCGATGCTGGCCGACAAGGTGCGAGCCGTGCTCGGCAGCGGGGCCGAGGTCTGCGCGGCGACCGACTCCTCCTGCCTGATGCACATCGGCGGCGCCCTGCGGCGGGGGCGGACCGGCGTGCGCGCCGTCCACATCGCCGAGATCCTCGCCGCCGAGGAGGCGGGATGACCCCGGCGGGCGGCTTCCCCGCGGCGGCGCGCGAGGCGCTCGGCGACTCGCAGCTGCGCGCCAACCTCCGCAACGCCACCCACACGATCCGCGACAAGCGGGCGGCGGCGGTCGCCGAGGTGCCCGACTGGCAGGAGCTGCGCGAGGCGGGGCGGCTGATCAAGGAGCGGGCGACGCGCCACCTCGACCGCCACCTCGAAGACCTCGAGGCCGCGGTCACCCGCGCCGGGGGCACCGTCCACTGGGCCGCCGACGCCGCGGCCGCCAACCGGATCGTCGGCGACCTGGTCGAGGCGACCGGCCAGACCGAGGTGGTGAAGGTGAAGTCGATGGCGACCGAGGAGATCGGTCTCAACGCGGCGCTCGCCGGGCGCGGGATCGAGGCGCTCGAGACCGATCTCGCCGAGCTGATCAACCAGCTCTCCGGCGACACCTCCTCGCACATCCTCGTCCCCGCGATCCACCGCAACCGGGCCGAAATCCGGGCGCTGTTCCAGCGCGAGCTGCCCGGGTCGGGGGAGCTCGACGAGACGCCGGAGGCGCTCACCGCGGCGGCGCGCGCTTACCTGCGCGAGCGCTTCCTGCGTGCCGAGGTGGCGATCAGCGGCGCCAACTTCGCGATCGCCGAGACCGGCACGATCGGCGTGGTCGAGTCGGAGGGCAACGGGCGGATGTGCACGACGCTGCCGCGGACGCTGATCACGGTGATGGGGATCGAGAAGGTGCTGCCGCGGCTCGCCGATCTCGAGGTGATGCTGCAGCTGCTGCCCCGCTCCTCGACCGCCGAGCGGATGAACCCCTACACCTCGCTCTGGACCGGGGTGACGCCCGGGGACGGGCCGGAGGAGTTCCACCTGGTGCTGCTCGACGCCGGCCGCACCAGCGCGCTCGCCGACGAGGTCGGCCGCCAGGCGCTCCACTGCATCCGCTGCTCGGCCTGCCTCAACGTCTGCCCGGTCTACGAGCGGACCGGCGGCCACGCCTACGAGTCGGTCTACCCGGGCCCGATCGGCGCGATCCTCACCCCGCAGCTGTCGAGCTTCGAGAAAGGGGAGACGCTGCCCTGGGCCTCCTCGCTCTGCGGAGCCTGTTACGACGCCTGCCCGGTCAAGATCGACATCCCGACGGTGCTCGTCCACCTGCGTGGGAAGGTCGTCCGCCGCGAGGCGGCCGGGGCCGGGGGAGAGGCCGACGACCCCGGCGAGCGCCTCTCGATGAAGCTCGCGGCCTGGGCCTTCGGCACCCCGCGCCGCTACCGGCTCGCCCAGCGCACCGCCCTGCCGGCGCTGCGGTTGCTGGCGAAGGTCCCCGGCCTGGCGCGCCTGATCCCCGGCCCCCTCGCCGCCTGGACCACCGTCCGCGAGCTCCCCGAACCGCCCGAAGAGACGTTCTCCGAGTGGTGGCAGGGACGGCGACCGTGAGCGGCGAGCGCGAGGAAGCTCGTCACCGCGTGCGGAGGCGACCGTGAGCGGCCGCGAGCAGATCCTGGGACGGGCGCGGAGGGCGCCGCGATGAGCGACCGCGAGCGGATCCTCGCCCGGGTGCGGGCGGCGATCGCCGACGTGCCGGCCGCCGAGGCGCTCGCCTTCGATCGCGACGACGCCGAGTCCGAGGCGGCGTACGCGCGTACGGGCGATCTCGACCCGGCGGCGCGCCTCGATCTCTTCGTCGAGCGCTGCTCCGACTACCAGGCGAACGTCACGGTCTGTGCCGACGACGCCGGGTCGATCGCCAAGGAGGTCGCCTCAGCCTGCGCCCGCCACGACGCCCGTCGTCTCGTCGTCCCCGACGGGCTCGAGCGCGGCTGGGTGCCCGCCGCCGTCGAGGCCGTCGTCGACGACCCGCCCCTCGGCCGCCATGAGCTCGCCGACCTCGACGGCGTCATCACCGGCTGCGAGGTCGGCATCGCCGTGACCGGCACCATCGCTCTCGCCGCCGGCCCCGCCCAGGGCCGCCGCGCGGCGACGCTCCTCCCCGACCTCCACGTCTGCGTCGTCCGCGCCGAGCAGATCGTCGAGACCGTCCCCGAGGCGATCGCCCGCCTCGCCGCCCCGATCGCCGCCCGCCGCGCGATCACCCTCATCTCCGGCCCCTCCGCCACCTCCGACATCGAGCTGAACCGGGTCGAGGGCGTCCACGGCCCCCGCCGCCTAGAGCTGATCGTCACCGCCTGACCCCTCCCACCCGGTGCGTTCGCACTTCGCCGTAAATAGTCCGGAGAACTGCGAACTCACCGTGGTCGGCGATCTCTCCTCGGGGCTCGTCACGAAGTCCCATCACTCCCCCGGGCGCCACTCGGACGGCCGCAGCCGCCCCGAACCGCTTGCCGTCAGGCGACGGTCAGGAGGATCGGGTCGCCTTTGGTGATCACCATCGTGTGCTCGACGTGGGCGGAGGTGGCGCCGTCGCTGGTGCGCATCGTCCAGCCGTCGGGGGAGTCGCGGACCCAGCCGGTGCCGGCGGAGATGATCGGCTCGATCGTCAGCACGAGGCCCTCGGTGAGGGGTTCGGTCAGCTCGGGGACGCGGAAGTTGGGGACATCGGGCGGCTCGTGGATGCGGCGGCCGATGCCATGGCCGATCAGCTGCCGGCAGACCGAGGCCCCGTGGGCGGTGACGGTCTCCTCGACTGCGGTGCCGATCGCGTTCAGCGGGGCGCCGGCGCGGGCGGCCGCCATCCCGTCGGCGAGCGCCGCCTCGGCGGCGCCGACCAGCCGCATCGCCTCCTCCCGCGGCTTGCCGACCGGGACCGAGATGCAGGCGTCGGCGTAGAACCCGTTCAGCTCCGCGGTGACGTCGAGCTTGACCAGGTCGCCGTCGCGCAGCTTGCGCTTGCCGGGGATCCCGTGCACCGCCTCGTCGTTGACGCTGATGCAGGTGACGCCGGGGAAGTCATAGTCGAGCTGCGGCCCCGAGCGCGCCCCGGCCGCCTTGAAGACGCCGCCGGCGATCGCGTCAAGCTCCGCCGTCGTCACCCCGGGCCGCACGCCGCGGCGCATCGCCTCCATCGCCTCGGCGACGACCTTCCCCGCGGCGCGCATCGCCGCGAGCTCCTCTGGTGTATCGATCGACATGCCCCGCAGGCTAGCGACCCGAGTGCGTTCGCAGTTCTCCGTGTTATTCACGGAGAACTGCGAACGCACCGGATGGTGGGCGGGCGGGTGGACCGGACCGAGGGTCTCAGGCGCCGGCGGGCGCGGTCGCCGCGCGCAGCATCAGGGTCGTCGCGCGGCGCAGCCCGACGTCGGCGACGAGGGCGCGCCAGACCATCAGGCCGGGGCGCCGCGGGTGCGGGGACGCGGCGGACCGGCCGAAGCGGGAGCGCTCGGCGACCAGGGCCAGGTCGGCGGTCCTCGGCCCGATCTCGGTCAGCGTGGGATGGAGGCTGCGCAGGGTCGTCCGCGGGCCCGACGGCTCCGGGGCGAGGCGCACCAGCAGCTCGCTCAGTTCGGTGCGCGGGCCGCGCCCGCGGCGGGCGATCCGCGCGCCGACGAGGAGGAGCAGCGCCACGGCCGCCGCGCCGCCGAGCAGCTGCAGCGCCGTGCCGCCCGCGCCGGTCGGTCCCGCCGCCCCCTCCCGCAGGACGTCGATCCCGGCGGCGACGTCGGCGGGCGCCGTGGACGGGGTCGGGTTGAACGGGACCCAGCCGACGCCGGGGAAGTAGACCTCGATCCAGGCGTGTGCGTCCTCGTCGCGGACGGCGTAGGTGTCGTGGCCAATCGGTTCGCCGGTGGCGAAGCCGACCACGACCCGGGTGGGGACGCCCGCCACCCGCAGCAGCAGTGCCGCCGCCCCGGCGAAGTGCTGGCAGTACCCCTTGTGGGTGCTGAAGAGGAATTCGAGCAGCGGTTCGCGGCCGGGCGGCCCGACGTCGGTCGTGTACTGGTAGCGGCCGCCGCCGAGCAGGTAGTTCTCCACCCGCTTGACCACCGTCAGCTCCGACTTCACCCCCCGCGAGAGGTGCCAGGAGAGCCGGAACAGGTGCCCCCAGTAGGTCCCCAGCAGCACCGTCGGCATGCTTTTCGCCAGTCGCGCCAGCGGCTCCGGGATGTACTTCGGCGGCCGCCCCAGGCCGAGCTGGGTCAGCGGCTCGTACTGTCGCCCGTGCGGGATCGGCACCTTCGCCAGCCGTTTCGCGGTCGTGTTGACGGTGGCCGCTTCGACCACGTAGTGGCTCCCTTCCCGCGGTTCGTTGATCAGCGCCCGCGCTTCGCCCGGCTCGGGCAGCGTCGCCCCGTCCCCGGGCACCGCGGTGATCCGCCCCGGCGACACCATGCTGCGGTTGCGCAGGCCCCGCACCTCGACCCGGATGCGGCTCTGCCGGGCCTCCGGTTCGGGCAGGTGCGTCTCTTCCCGCGAGACCAGCCAGCGCACGTTGTCGAAGGCTTCCAGCACCTGCATCCGCCACAGCGCCGGCCGCCTCGCGGTCACGTCGAGCATCACCGCGCCGGTCCGCCGGTCGCCCAGCGGGCCGTAGGTCTGGGCGGTGTCGAGTTCGCGGAACTGGGCCAGGTGCGAATGGCCGAACGGCTGCCAGCCCGCCCGCGGGGCGGCGACCTGGGCGCCGAAGAGCGCCACCGCGCCGACCACCGAGGCGGTGGCGAGGATCGGGACCAGCCGCCCGTGGGCGACCCGCAGGACGACGGCGACGAGAACCAGCGCGCCGATCCAGGAGGCGTCCGGGGTCTGCTGCGCGGCGATCGCGCCGCCGAGCGGGACCAGCAGGAAGGCGAAGCCGCCGAGCGTCCGCCACCAGGCGTCGCCGCGCCAGAGGATCCCGGCCAGCCCGGACGCCGTCCCGCCGATCAGGAGCACCGCCGCCAGCGCCCAGGTCTGGATCACCGGCGTCCCCGAGGCGATCGTCGGCAGTGCTTCGAGCCCGTCGTGGAGGGCGGCCGAGGTGGTGTCGAGCGCCGCCGGGGCGAGCACGCCCGCGTGAAGGCCTGCGGCGAGGATCGAGCCTGGCAGCCAGAGGATCGCGACGACCATCGCCACCCGGATCCGCAGCGCTCCCGCCGCGGTCAGCGCCGCGACCGCGATCACCGGGGCGAGCCAGAGCAGGCCGTTGCCGAGCGCGTCCCACCACGCCGCCACTCCTCCCACGCTGAGCAGGACCAGCGCCGCCGCGTCCGCCCAGCGGCGCTCCGTGACGGCGCGCGGTCGACCTGCGTTAACGGCGGCGACGTGCGGTCGACCTACGTTAGTCATGGGCTTACTCAGGTCGACCGCGTCGGCTGCGGGTTAACGCAGGTCGACCGCTCCCGGGCCGGCCGGCGGCGTGGGCGAAGTCCGATTGCTCGAGCGGGACGACCTCGGGCGGCAGCCGCCTCGCCTCCACGGGGCCGACGATCGGTGCGCGCGCCGCCCTTATGTGGACCGCGCCCGCGGGGGCGACCGGCGCCAGGGCGTCGACGCCGCGCAGCCCCGCCAGCCGGCGGTGCACCGGCGGCCAGCCCTCGGCGACGTTCTCCACCGCGATCGGCAGGCGCTCGCCGGGGAGGAGGACGCGGCAGCCGCCCGCCCGCGCCATCCCCTGGATCTGTCCCGCCGCCGCCCGCAGCGTCCAGTCGACCGCCTCCTCGGAGGCGGCGCCGGAGAGGTCGACGACGACCAGCGGCAGCCCGCGCGGGGCGCTCAGCACGCGGCGCTCCTGCCATTCGCCGCCACGGGCGACGCTGGGCCAGTGGATGCGGCCCGCCGGGGTGCCGCGGGTGTAGGGCTGGAGGCCGTCGGGCTCCGGATCGCCGCCGGGGTCGGCGCCCTGCGGGCGCTGCTGGACCGGGGCGTTGGCGGGGGCGGGGAGGACGAGGACGACGGCGGGCTCGCCCGCGCTGAGGTGGCGGGAGAAGAGGCCGAGGTCGTCACGCACGCGCACCGCCGAGGGCCCGATCAGGTGGGCGCCGGGCCGCTCGATCACGAGTCGCCGCGCGCCGCTGCCGTCGCCGCGCCGCCGCGCCGCCCCGTCGAGCCGCTGCCACTTCCCGTCCTCGCCGCGCACCTCGGCGTGGACCGGCAGCCCGCCGAGCCCGGCGACGCGGAAGCGCAGGGTCAGCGGCCGGCCCTCGAGCACCTCGGTCTGGTCGACCGTCCGCGTCACCCGCACCCGGCGGCGTCCGACCGTGGTCACGATCAGCGCCCCCGCGACGACGACCAGCAGCCCGAGGGCGAAGGCGAAGAGGGCGACCGAGCCGAGCAGGGCGGCGGCGAGGAGCAGCGCGAACCCGAGCAGCTCGGTCGCGACGCCGCGCCTCATCGTGCCGGGACTTCTCCCAGCGCGTCCTCGACGATCGCCAGCTGCGCCTCGGCGGCGGCCCCGCCGACGGTCTGGATGCGGTGCGCGAGCACCGGTCCGGCGAGCGCCTGGACATCGTCCGGGACGACGAAGTCGCGGCCGTCGAGGGCGGCGTGGGCGCGCGCCGCGGCGAGCAGCATCAGGCCGCCGCGCGGGCTGGCGCCGGCCTCGGCGAGCGGGTGGCGCCGGGTCGCCTCGAGCAGCGCGACGACGTACTCGAGCAGCGGCCTGCTCGCCTCGACCTCGGCGACGGCGGCGATCGCCGCCGAGGCTTCGGCGAGGTCGGCGACCGGCGGCAGCACGGGCGGCGGCGGCGCGTGCAGGAGGTCGGCCTCGGCCGCGGCCGAGGGGTAGCCGAGCGAGAGCCGGGTCATGAAGCGGTCGAGCTCGGCCGGCGGCAGCGCGTAGGTGCCGTCGAACCCGGCGGTCGGGTTCTGCGTCGCGATCACGGTGAAGGGACGCGGCAGCGGGTGCGCCTTGCCGTCGACCGTCACCTGCAGCTCGGCCATCGCCTCGAGCAGCCCCGACTGCGTTTTCGGCGTCGCCCGGTTCAGCTCGTCGACCAGCACGACGTTGGCGAAGATCGGTCCCGGGTGGAACTCGAAGGTCTCCGAGCTGGCCCGCCAGATCGTCGTCCCCAGCACGTCGGTGGGGAGCAGGTCGACGGTCCCCTGGACGCGGGCGAAGCGCCCGTCGATCGAGTCCGCCAGGCTGCGCGCCAGCTGCGTCTTGCCGACCCCGGGCCGGTCCTCGAGCAGCAGGTGGCCGCCGGCGAGCAGCGTGCAGATGACGACGTCGAGCATCCGCGGATCGAGCTGCATCCCGCGCGCGATGCCCTCGGCGAGCCGCTCACCCCACGCCGCGACGCCCGCATCGGACAGCCGTTCAGTCCGCAGCGTCGCCATACAGGGGAGTATTGCGGACGGTCATAGGCGGCACCGACAGTCCTACGTGGGAAGCGGGATATCCGTTCACCGGCGCGCCCTCTGGCGCGCCGGTGATACCGCTTACGTCTATAAACTGACCCCCCGTGCGGAAGGGGGCCTACGGAGTGCGAACCAGTGACAAGATCGCCACGATGGCGAGAACCAGTTCGTGGGCTGACATATGGCGTCTTCCTTTCGGTCGGGCTTGGACAGTTGTCGGCGCGGCCGCGTCGTCCTTACGCGCCGGACTCTGCCCCAGGGCGGAGGGTCCTCGTGCGACGCGAGTCCCAACCGCCGGGACGGCTGGAGGAGTCGCTTGAGCGTCGAGCTGGAGCCGTTCATCCCCGCTCTGAAGATCAGGATCGGGCAGTGTGAGGCGACCTTTGACCTCGAGGGCCGGCCGGCCGGCGTCAGCGGCGCGGGTCGATTGCCGACGGTCGTGACGGTGACGACGCCGCGGGTGATCGTCGGTCGCGGCCCCGACGCGACGCTACCGCTGACCGGCCCGGCGGCGACCGACGTCTCCCGCGCCCACCTGGTGGTCGAGGCCTTCGGCGGCCTCTGGACGGTCGCCGACCCCCGCTCGACCAACGGGACGGAGGTCGAGGTCGGCAAGGATGGGGGCAGGGCAGGCTGGCGGCGGCTGAGGGGCTCGAAGCTGCCGATCGAAACCGGCACGACCCTGCTGCTGGCCGGCGAGGTGAAGCTGTCCTTCGAGCTGGTCAGCCGCCCGGGGCTGCTGCGGGGTCCGACCACCGACCGCAAGTCGGACCGTTCGCGACTCCACGTCGGCTGGATCGAGGATCGCAAGCTCGAGGAAGTGGCGGAAGAGCTGTTGCGCCACCACCGGCTCGGGCACCCTGAGCGAGGCGCCGCGAGCGTTCCCGAGATGGTGGACCGGCTCCACATCTCGAGGAGCGCTGTCTACCGGCGACTCGAGGGCCTGCGCCTGCTGGGTCAGGTCGAACCGCTTCTCCCCGGGGCCAGGCTCGACCAACTCGCCGCTGTCCTGATGCAGGTCTATCCCTACCTCCTCGCCCCGCGTGAGGGCGATCCGGAGCGGGGTGGGCAGGGCAGCGTCACGTCGGTCGGCGATTGAGCACTCCCCTCCATTCGTCCTGTCGGATCTGGCTGATGTGGAGGCATGATCCCTGGATCTCGAAGTCGCAGATTTCCTCGCCGACGATCAACCAGGTGCCGGAGCGTTCGACGAGTTCGTAGTTCCAGAGGGCGCTCTGGAACGCCTCCGGGTCCGACTGCGGCGGTTCGCGGCCGAGCAGGACTTCCCAGGCGGACGAGGCGCCGTCGATCGGCCCCAGGGCACCCGGCACGACCCGCGGGCTGCCTTCCAGCCACATCCCCCAGGTCGGCACTCCGGCCTGGTCGTCACCCTCGGAGCTGACATAGATCCCATCCAGTTCGGCGGGGTCGAAGCGGATCCCATGGCGAGTCTCGAGGTCGGCGCGCAGCCAGCGGGCGGCGACGGGCGCCCATTGCCGACAGGGGACGATGCCAGGCGCGGGGGGAACGCGGATCAGGCGACAGGCGCGGCGCGGGTCGGCGGAGAGGAGCGCGGCTCGCGAGCGGGCGACCGTGACCAGCTGCGGGTAGGCGCGCGCCGTCGTCGGCGAGGTGTCGTTCGGCCACTGGCGGGAGACGAAGACCGGGATCGCGCCGAGCAGGGTCAGCGCCGCGAGCCCCGCCAGGCGGAGCGCCCAGCGCCGCGCCGGCCGCTCGTCGCCCACCGTCGCCCGCCAGTGCTCCCAGCGGCGGACGAGCCGGATCAGCCAACCGCCCGCGTCGGGCGGCGTCGAGCCGAGCCAGGCGGAGAGCGCGATCGCCCCGAACGCGATCGCCAGCAGCACCTTCTTCAGCTCCTCCGGGTCGGCCCGCATCAGCTCCCGCGAGGCGAAGGTGACCAGGCCGAAGAGAAGCGGCGCGAACCAGGCGCGGTCGGCGACGGCAAGCCGCGGCCGCGTCCGCTTCCCGCGCAGGAGGTCGACCGCGCGCGAGGTCACCATCGCGGCGCCGGCGAAGAGCAGCGGCCCGCCGATCGCCTGCTCGGGTCCCAGGCCCGGCAGCCGGGCGGCGATCTCGAAGACGTAGGAGCCGACCAGGACGAGGGCGCCGAGGCCCCAGGTGACGCGCCACTTGGGCGACACGCGCTGCAGTCGCGAAGAGATCCGGTAGGGGCTTTGGCGGTCGAGCGCCGCGCGCAGCGCGATGCCGAAGTCGGCGATCCCGTGGAAGCGATCCTCGGGCGACTGCGCGGTCGCCTGGCGGAGCACCTCGAGCGCCGCGGGGGGCGCCGCCCGGCCGAGCACGTCGAGCGCGGTGACCGCGAGCCCGTACTGGTCGGCCGCGTAGCCGACCCGGCCGTGGAAGACCTCGGGGGCGATGAAGCGTCGCGTCCCGGCGACGTCGCCGGCCTCCAGCTCGCGGGCCCGGCGGGCGAGGCGGGAGGAGATCGAGAAGTCGGCGACCAGCAGCCGCTCGCCGCCGCGGTCGAACATCAGGTTGGCGGGCTTGACGTCGCGGTGGACGATGCCGCGGCGATGGAGCGCGGCGAGCGCCTCGGCGACCGCCTCGAGGAGCACCCCCCAGCGGGCCGGCGCGAGCGGCTCGGCCCGCCCGGCCTCGATCGCCTCGATCCGCTCGGCGAGCGTCTCGCCGAGGCGCTCCATCTCGATCACCAGCCAGTCGCCGAGCTCCCCGGCGCGGTAGGTGACGACGACGCCGTCGATCCCGCTCAGTGCCAGCGCGGTGTCGGCCTCGACCACCGCCTGGAGGCGGTCGAGTCGATCGAAGCCGCGGAGGTCGTAGGCCTTGACCACGCAGGCCTCGGTGGCGAGGACCCAGGGCCGACCCGGCGCCGCGGGCCGGCTGAGGATCTCGGCGCCGCGGGCGAACTCGCCCAGGGGCCCGCCGGCGGGGAGCGCGCCGGGGGCCGAACGGTCGCCGATCTCGGCGCCCGCAGCCGGCCAGGGGAAGCGCCCCGCGCCCGCCTCACCCACCGCCCGCCCCGCCCTTCGTCGTCGCCTGCTCCAGCTCCGCCCGCGTGTCCACGCTGGTGATCAGGCAGTCGGCGGGTGGCTTGCCGCTCCCCGGCGGCGCGGTCGTGCAGGCGCGGAATTCGGCGACCCGGTATTCGTGCCCGTTCCAGACGACTTCGTACAGCCAGTCCTGACGCGAGTCGAGGCCCATCCCATGCGCCGGCCGGCGCGAGAGCATCACCACGACCCCTTTGGCTTCCGGCCCGGTCGTGAACATCGTCCCGGCGACGTCGTGTTCGGGGGTCAACAGCAACCACGCCCGGCGGTTCGGCGGCGCCGGCAGTTCCTGCACGCGGAACTGGTCGAGCCCGCCGCGGACGGCGAAGTCCCAGCGCGAGTGGCGCACCGGTTCCTTCGCCTCGACCCAGGCGGCGACGTGCGCGATCTGCCGGCAGAGCGCCGGGTCGCGATCGGCGGCCACCGACATCACCTCGTCGCAGGCGTGCCCGTCTTCGTCCTTGGCGAGCATCGTGCGCAGGTTCCAGACGGCGATCAAGGGGCCGAATTCGCGGGCGCTGACGGTCGGGAAGTCGAAGTCGTCGAAGAACGTCTTGGCGAGCGCCGGGGCGGCGGCGATCAGGGCGAGGGCGACGACGACGGCCGCGGTCGCGGCGCGGCGGGGGAGCGGCGCCCAGGAGAGGTGGCGGTCCCAGAGGTAGGCGACGAAGCCCAGCGCCGCGCCGGTGTCGCGGCTGGGCGGCGAGAGCAGGGCGCAGCCGGCCAGCGCGATCAGGGTCGCGCCGGGGACGACGTCGGAGAGGTTGTCGCCGCTCGGGACCCTGAGCACGACCAGGCCGACCAGGATCGCCAGCTGGACCAGCGGCCGCGAGAAGACCCGGAAGCTGAGCAGCCGGCGGTTGCCGCGGATCCTCCTCGCCAGGGCGACAGCGCAGAAGGTCAGCGCGCCGAACATCCCCATCGCGACGACCTCGGTGAGCAGCATCGTCGACGCCGGTTCGGCGCTGCCGGGCGCGATCACGGTGTTGGCGAAGGCGCTCGCGAGGGCGCCGACGATCCCCGCGCCGAGTCCCGCGCGCTTCGCCGGCGAGAGCCTCGCGAGCCGCTCGGCGAGGCCACGGGGGGCCTCGGCGGCGACCGCGGCGCGCAGCGCGTCGCCGAACTCGGCGACGGTCGCGAAGCGGTCGGCGGGATCGGTCGCGGTGGCCCGGCGGATCGCCCGACGCACCGGCTCGGTCAGCGGCGGCGCGCCGGTGGCGGTGAAGATCTCGTGCGCGATCACGCCGAGCGCGTACTGGTCGACCGACGGGCCGCGCTCGCCGAGGAAGCGCTCCTGGGCGACGTAGGCGTCCGGTGCCGGGTCGTCGTCGAAGCCGCCGATCGAGAGGTCGGCGAGCCTCGGGGCGGTGCCGGGCGGGCCCCAGGCGACGCGCTCGGGACGGAGGTCGAGGTGGACGAGGCCGCGGTCGTGGGCCCCCTGCAGGGTGCGGGCGAGGGCGCGCAGGGCGTCGGCGTAGTCCTCGGGCATCCAGCGGGCGCCGGGGCCGGCGGCGAGGTGGTCGGCGAGCGTCGGGCCGAGGCGCGGGCGCTCGATCGCCAGCCATTCGCCGTGGCGCTCGACCGCGGTGGTCGGCACGACCCCGGGCAGTTCGCCGAGCGCCAGGCCGACCGAGGCCTCCGCCGTCACCCGCCGCCGTTCGGGCTCGGTGAGCTCAGCCAGGTCATAGAGCCGGTAATGGACGGCGTCCTTGGTGGCGGTCCAGGGGCCGCCCCCGGGCGGCGGCGGGTCGAGCTCGGCGTCGGCGAGGAGCGCACCGAGGGCGGCCTCGGCGCGCGGGGAGTCGAGCGGCCCGGGCGGCGGCCGGCGCGGGCCGAGCAGGCCGATCGAGCTCGCGGCGTCCCGCGCCCGGCTCAGCGCCGGCGTCTTCCTGGTGGCCCCCGCCACGTCCCCCTCAGGCATCGAGGGCGGAAGGCTATGGCCAAAGCCACGCTGAGCGATACCTAAAATTGAAACTAAACAGCGCGGTTCGCGAGTGGCGCGGAAGCCGGGCGGGCGCCGAGGTATCGCGTAACCTCAGCGGCAGATGCGCGGATTCGCCATTCGCTGGGTTTCGAACGTGATCGCGTTGTTCGTCGCTGCCTGGATCCTGTCCGGGATCAGCTATGGGAATCAGTGGTGGACGCTGTTCATCGCCGCGGCTGTCTTCACCTTCATCAACATGTGGGTGAAGCCGCTGCTGACGTTCCTCTCGATCCCCTTCATCATCGTCACGCTCGGGCTCTTCTACTTCCTGATCAACGTGCTGATGCTCTACGTCACCGACTGGATCGTGCCCCACTTCGAGATCCGCAGCTTCGGCTGGGGCGTGCTCGGAGCGATCATCGTCAGCATCGTCAACTGGATCGTCGGCGCGTTCCTGCCGGACCCCGACCCGCCGCGGGTCGAACGGATGCCGGGTTACTGAGCGGGTTCGGCGACCGGCGCCTCGGCGCTCGCCAGCAGGCCAAGCGCCTGGGCCGAGCGGCTGCCCGGCTCGGCGTGGTACAGGCAGAGCGTCAGGCGGTCGGAGTCGGCGATCGGCAGCTTCTCGTAGCCGAGGTCGAGCGTCCCCACCGCCGGGTGCTCGATCCGCGTCCTGCCGGAGCGCTTCGGCCGCACGTCGTGGCGCGCCCAGAGCCGGCGGAAGCGCTCCGAGCGCACCGACAGCTCGCCGACCAGCTCCTCCAGCCGCGGGTCGTCGACGTCGGGGCCGGTGAGCGCGCGGAGCGCGGCCACCGAGGCCTCGGTGGCGCGGTCGCGGTCGCCGTGTGACTCCTCGATCGCCGGGTCGAGGAAGGAGGCGCGGACCAGGTTGACGCCGACCCGGTAGTAGGGGACGAGCGCGCTCGCCAGCGGGTTGGCGGCGAGCACGTCCATGTAGCGTCCGTAGACGTAGGCGGGCGTCTCGTGCAGGGAGTCGAGCAGCTCGAGGATCCCGGCCGGCACCTTCTCCGGCCGGCGCGGGGCGCGGCGGCGGCGCGGCGCCGGGGTCGCGAGGCCGCGCAGGTGTTCGATCCCGTCGTCGTCGAGCAGCAGCGCCCGGCCGAGCGCCTCGATCACCCCCTCCGAGGGATGCTGGTCGCGTCCCTGCTCGAGCCGCACGTAGTAGTCGGCGCTGACGCCCGCCAGCATCGCCACCTCCTCGCGGCGCAGGCCGGGGACGCGGCGGCGGCCGCCGAGGTCCCGCAGCCCGACCTCCTCGGGGCGGACCAGCTCGCGCCGCGCCCGCAGGTACTCGCCGATCGGGTTCTCGCTCGGGGTCGCCATCCATCCAGGGTACGCCCGCCGCCACGGCCGATCCTGGCCCTGCCACTACCAGGAGAAGCGGGTCTCTTGTGCGGGGCGGGGGAGGGGCGGATCGTGGGACCCATGACCGACCCCACTTCCCCCACCGCGTCCCCGCAAGACCACGACCTGCTCACCACCCCCTTCGGCGCCACGACCACGGCGCTCGAGGTGGTCGAGGGCGTCGACCTCACCGGCAGGCGCGCCGTCGTCACCGGCGGCGCCTCCGGGATCGGCGTCGAGACCGTGCGGGCGCTCGCCCAGGCCGGCGCCGCCGTCACCGTCGCCGCCCGCAAACCCGACGCCGCCGCGGTGGTGATCGCCGACGTGAAGGAGAGCACCGGTAACGAGGCTGTCGGCTTCGCCCGGCTGGAGCTGACCGACCGCGCCTCGATCGACGCCTTCGCCGCCGCCTGGGAGGGACCGCTCGACATCCTCGTCGACAACGCCGGCGTGATGGCGTTGCCGGAGCTGACCCTGGCGCCCGACGGCCACGAGATGCAGTTCGCCACCAACCACCTCGGCCACTTCCGCCTCGCGCTCGGCCTCCACGACGCGCTCGCCGCCGCTCCCGACGGCGCCCGCCTGGTCTCGCTCAGCTCCCGCGCCCACCTCAACTCGCCGCTGATCTTCGACGACGTCGACTTCCGCTTCCGTCCCTACACGCCCGAGTCCGCCTACGCCCAGTCGAAGACCGCCAACGTCCTCTTCGCGGTCGAGGCGGCGCGCCGCTGGGCCGACGACGGGATCGTCGCCAACGCCGTCCACCCGGGCCCGATCCTCGACACCGGACTCTCCCGCCACATGGACCAGGACCTGCTGGCGAAACTGGTCGACTCCGGCGCCTACACCTTCAAGACGCCCGAGCAGGGCGCCTCGACCTCGGTCCTCCTCGCCGCCTCCCCGCTGCTCGACGGCATCAGCGGCCGCTACTTCGAAGACTGCAACGAGGCGGTCCTGGTCGACCGCGCCCCCGAGGGCACCGGCGGGGGCGTCGCCCCCTACGCCCTCGACCCGACCAACGCCGAGCGCCTCTGGGACCTCAGCCTCGCGCTGATCGCCTGAGGTTCCCCTGCCGCGCGGTCGACCTGACCCACCTATAGCGCCGGTCAGGTCGACCGCTCTAGCTCAGCGCGAGCGGCCGGCGGCCGGTGCGGACCCGGTCGCGGCCGCTCCGCTTGGCGCCGTAGAGGGCCTGGTCGGCCTGCCGGTAGAGCCAGTCGAAGTCGATCTCCTCGCCTTCGGCGCCGCTGACGCCGAAGGAGGCGGTGATGCCGGAGCCGCCGACCGTGCCGAGCCGTTCGATCGCCAGCCGCAGCTGCTCGGCGACCGCCTCGCCCTCCGCCTCGGCCATCCCGGGGAGGAGGATCAGGAACTCCTCGCCGCCGACCCGGTAGACGAGGTCGAAGCGCCGCAGGCTGGCGCGGATCTGGTCGGCGACTTCGCGCAGCAGGCGGTCGCCGACGTCGTGGCCGTGCTCGTCGTTGAGGCGCTTGAAGTGGTCGAGGTCGAAGAGGACGACGGTGATCGGCGCTCGCGAGACGAGCGCCTGTCGGCGCAGCTCCTCGAAGCGATCGGGCAGCCCGTGACGGTTCAGGAGCCCGGTGAGCGGGTCGACGATCGAGGCGCGGCGGTGGCCGATCTCGGCCTCGGCGAGGGCCACCGAGGCGATCGTGACGCCGAGCTGCATCGCCAGGATCGCCAGCATCGGCAGTGGTTCGGCGACGATCGCCCCGGCTTCCTCGAGCAGGCAGACGAGGACGAAGACGGCCATCGTGACCGCGGCGCAGACGATGATCGAGCGGCGCCCGGCGCGCAGCCCGTTGAGGACGACGCCGATCGGGAAGAGGAAGACGATCGGGCTCGAGGTGCCGCCGCTGAGGCCGGCGGCGACCGCCATCCCGATCGTCAGCAGGAGGCCGCCGGCCATCTCGGCGATTTCGGGGTTCGCGGCGCCCCCGATCAGCGTCGGCAATGCCGCCAGGCCGAGCACGATCAAGCCCAGTGGCAGCCAGGCCCAGGGGCTGACGACGAGGGCGGTGGCGATCAGCACCGCGGCGACGATCGGGACGATCGCCTTCGTCGCCGGGTTGAGGCTGCCCGCCTGCTCGACCGTGCGGTGGCGGGAGACCGGGATCGGGCTCTTGCGGCGTTCGTCCATCAAGGCGTACATCGGGCAAACGCAGCGACTCCTTGACCGACGACCGACAACCGGCGCGAGAGACGATGTTGATGGGCCGAAAACCGGACCATCTGACGGGTTTTCGGCCCATCAACATCGCTAGGGTCCGGCGATGCCCGCTGAGCGCAACCTGCCGTCGGCCGAGGCCGAGGAGATCGTCGGGCTGGCGCGCGCGGTGGCGCGGGAGCGGCTGGCGCCGCGGGTGGTGGCGGCGGAGGAAGACGCGGAGTTCCCGCGTGACGTCTTCCGCACCCTCGGGGAGCTGGGATTCCTCGGCATGCCCTACCCGGAGGAGGTCGGCGGGGCCGGACAGCCTTACGAGGTCTACCTGCAGGCGCTGGAGGAGATCGCCGCGGTCTGGGCCAGCGTCGGCGTCGGCGTCTCGGTCCACGTCATGTCCTGCTATCCGCTCGCCACCTTCGGCAGCGACGCGCAGCGGCAGCGGTGGCTGGGGGAGATGCTCGCCGGTGACCTGCTCGGCGGCTACTGCCTCTCGGAGGCCGAGGCCGGGTCGGACCCGGCGGCGATGCGGACCCGGGCGGTCCGCGAGGGCGCCGCCGGCTCTTCGGCGGACGGCTCCGGCGCCGATGTACCCGGCTACCGCGTCACCGGCTCCAAGGTCTGGGTCACCCACGGCGGCGAGGCCGACTTCTACACGCTCTTCGCCCGCACCTCCGAGGACCGCTCGCGCGGGGTCTCCTGCTTTCTCGCCCCGGGCGAGGCGCCTGGCCTCACCACGGCGGCGCCGGAGCGGAAGATGGGCCTGACCGGCTCGACCACCGCGACGCTCGACTTCGACGGCGTCGCGCTCGAGCCCGGGCGCCTGGTCGGCGCCGAGGGCGCCGGCCTCGCGATCGCCCTGCAGGCGCTCGACTCGGGCCGGCTCGGGATCGCCGCCGTTGCCACCGGCCTCGCCCAGGGCTCGCTCGACGCCGCGGTCGCCTACGCCAAGGAGCGCCAGACGTTCGGCCGGCCGATCATCGACCACCAGGGCCTCGGCTTCCTGCTCGCCGACATGGCGGCGGCGGTCGAGTCGGCCCGCGCGGTGACCCTGGAGGCGGCCCGCCGCCGCGACCGTGGCCTGCCCTTCGCCCGCCAGGCCTCGATCGCCAAGCTCGTCGCCACCGACGCGGCGATGAAGGTGACGACCGACGCGGTCCAGGTCCTGGGAGGCTTCGGCTACACCAAGGAGTTCCCGGTCGAGCGCCACATGCGCGAGGCGAAGGTGATGCAGATCTTCGAGGGCACCAATCAGATCCAGCGCCTGGTGATCGCCAGGCACCTCGCCCGCACGGGCTGACAGGAAGGAAGGGACGGGATGCAGATCGACGGTTCGGTCGCCGCGGTGTTCGGCGGCGCCTCGGGGCTGGGGGAGGCGACGGCGCGCAAGCTCGCGGCGGGTGGGGCGGCGGTGCTGGTCGCCGACCTGGCGGCGGAGCGCGCGGCGGCGCTGGCCGACGAGATCGGCGGCGCCTGGGTCGCCTGCGACGTCACCGACGACGGCTCGGTCGAGGAGGCGGTCGCCGCCGCCGGGGAGCTCGGGCCGCTGCGGATCGCCGTCGACTGCGCCGGCATCGGCACGCCGACCAAACTGGTGCGCAAGGGCAAGCCGACGCCGCTCGAGGACTTCGCCAAGGTGCTCGCGGTCAACCTGCTGGGGACGATCAACGTGCTGCGCTGCGCCGCCGCGGCGATGGTCGCGACCGAGCCGGTGGCCGACGGCGACCGCGGGGTCTGCGTCACGACCGCCTCGGTCGCCGCCTACGAGGGGCAGATCGGCCAGGTCGCCTACGCCGCCTCGAAAGCCGGGGTCGCCGGGCTGACCCTGCCGGTCGCGCGGGAGCTCGCCGATCGCGCGGTGCGGGTCGTCTCGATCGCCCCGGGGCTCTTCGACACGCCGATGCTGGCGGGCCTGCCGGCCCCGGCGCGCGAATCGCTGGGCGGCACCGTCCCCTATCCGGCCCGTCTCGGCGACCCCGCCGAGTACGCCGCCCTGGTCGAGCACATCGTCCTCAACACGATGCTGAACGGCGAGACGATCCGCCTCGACGGCGCCTTGCGGATGGCGCCGAAGTAGCCACGCCAGGAAACGGTTGGCAGCGTTCAGAGAATTGCTGATACTCATAAGTCACTGATACCCATGAGTCTGTAGACACATCGGTAGCAATGCACGAGCGTCCCGGCTCGGCATGGAGGGCGAACTGCAACGAGCGCTGGGACGCAATCTGCGTGCCTTCCGCGAATCCGAAGAGCTGAGCCAGGAAGCATTCGCCGAACGCCTTGGCGTCCACCGGACCTACATGGCCGGGATCGAGCGCGGCGAGCGCAACCTCACCCTCCGCTCGGTCGAGAAAATCGCCGACAAACTGAAGATCGAGCCCCTCCTGCTCCTAGAGGGCCCGATCCCGCGGCGCTGAGGGTTCCGGGAGGCCGGGGCCCGGCAAAGCTGTCGCCCGGGAGGCGATCGGCGGGCCGGCGGGTGTCCGGGGCGGTCGCGGCCGTCCGAGATGCGCCCGGCCTTCTCGATGGCGGCCCTGGCAGGCTGTGGCCGCCATCGAGAAGGCCGGGTCCCGTGGGAAGTGATGAGACTTCGTCACGAGCTCCGGGAGAGATCGCTCGCGCCCAAGGTGAGTTCGCAGTTCTCCGGACTATCTACGGCAAAGTGCGAACTCACCCGGGGGACCTGTGACGGAAGGGCGGAGATCGTGCCGTCCTCGTGACCTTCCCGGCCTATGCGTGCCGTCCCTGTGACGTTCCCGGCGCAGGCGTGCCGGACCCTTGGCGTCTTCCCTTCGTCTCCCTCGCGTCCCGGGCGTCTCGTGGCGGCCACAGCCTGCCCGGGCCGCCACGAGACGCCCGGGACGCACCTCGGACGGCCGCCCCCGCCACGAACCACGCAGGCCCGTCCGCGTCCCGCCCGGCCCTATGTCCCGCTCGCCCCTACGCCGCCCGCGGGGCTTCGACGCCGGTCAGCAGCAGCGCCAGGACTCGGTGGGCGACGGCGGAGCGGGCGGGGGCGTCGGGGAGGCCCTCCATCGCGCCGCGGCCCATCGCCAGCATCAGGAAGACGTCGTCGACGGCAAGGTCGCGGCGGACCAGGCCCGCGGCCTTGGCGTCGCTGAGGGGGCCCTTGAGGAGGGAGCGGAGCTGCTGGCGGGCGCGCCGGATGTGGGAGTCGGTCTCGGCGTCGCTGCGCGCCAGCACCGCCAGCGCGTACATCGAGACGATGCCGTCGATCAGGCTGCGCAGGAGGACGAAGAAGGCGTCGGGCTCGCCCCGGTGCTCGGCCGCCAGCGCCGCGATCCGCTCGAAGTGCTCGTCGACGATCTCCGCCGCCAGCGCGCCGCGGTTGGGGAAGTTGCGGTAGAGCGTCGCCTGGCCGACCCCGGCCCGCTTGGCGATCGTCGACATCGCCACGTCGGTGGAGTCGGCGAAGAGCTCCCGCGCGGCCTCGAGGATCGCCTTGCGGTTCTCGCTCGCGTCCCTACGGCGCTGTGGCCGGGTCACCGCTCCCATCGCCGCAAAGTAGCAAGCGGACAGCGCGCTCCGGTTCGGGGGAGGACGTTCGGGGGGATGCTTCGGGCCTATGTGAGGTACAAGCGGAGATCGGCTCCGCTTTTGTGCTATCAATCGAAGACCCCGGCGGACAGCTGTGTCCGCTTCCCGCTTCACCCGTCCAACTCCCTCTTCCGAAAGGAGATCGCCGATGCGCCAGGGCCCCCTCGCAGGCCGTTACCCCGCCGTCGCCGCGATGGTGCTCCTTGCCCTGATCCCGTATCTGGCACTCTCCGCTGCGCTCGACCCCCTCACCGGAATCATCGGTGAACAGCTACACGCCAGCGCCCAGGCGCTCTCGCTTGGCGGCGGCCTCGCCAACGCCGCCTACGCGGTCGGCACCGTCCTCGCCGTCCAGTTCGCCCAGCACCTCCCCCAGCGCCGCGTGATGATCGTCTACGTCGTCCTCCTGGTGCTGGCCTGCATCGTCACCGCCGCCGCCCAGAGCATCGTCATGTTCGACATCGGCCGCATCGTCCAGGGCCTCTGCACCAGCCTTCTGCTGATCGCCGCGGTGCCGCCGCTGGCCCTCGGCTACCCGACCAGCAAACTGAAGGTGACCGCCGTGATCATGGGCATGTGCATCTTCGGCGCGGTCGCCGCCGGACCCGCGATCGGCGGCCTGCAGGCCCAGGCCGACGCCTGGCGCCCGCTCTTCTGGATCGTCGCCGGCGTCGCCGTGCTCGCCTTCCTGCTCGCCGTCCTCACCTTCGAGGACGCGCCGCCCGCCGACCCGACCTCGCCGGTCGACATCCCGGCGATCGGCCTCGCCGCGGTCGGCTGCGTGGCGGCCTTCTTCGGCTCCTCGATGCTGACCAGTCACGCCTTCCTCGACCCGATCGTGATCGTGCCGCTGTTCGGCGGCCTCGCCGTGATCCTGATCCTGATCGTCTATCAAGCGACGGCGGCCAACCCGCTGCTGACGATCCGCAGCATGCTGACGTCCTCGATCCCGATCGCGTGCATCGTCCTCGCCCTCCTCGCGGCAGCCTCCTCGGTGGCTGCGACGACGCTCACCTCGGAGGCGCTGTCGGCCGAATACAAGCCGCTCCACCTCGGCCTGCTCTACCTGCCGGAGCTCGGCGGCGCCGTGATCAGCGCGGTCATCCTCGGCCAGGTGATCACCCGCAAGACGCTCCAGTGGCTGCCGTTGGTCGGCATGGGCTTCCTCGCCCTCGGCATCCTGCTCTTCCGGATCGAAGTGCCGTCGAGCGAAGGGATGACCCTGCTCGCCTCATTCATCACCGGCATCGGCCTCGGCGCCACCGTCGCCCCCGCCCTCTTCGTCGCCGGCTTCGCCCTGCGGGCGACGAACCTGCAGCGGGTCTTCGCGATCGTCGAGCTCCTGCGCGCCGTCGCCGCCTTCATGATCGCGCCGATCTTCGTCCACTTCGCCAGCAACGTCAGCGGCGGACTCGATCACGGCGTCGGCATCTCGCTCTGGGTCGGCTTCGCGCTGGCGATCCTCGGCGGCGTCGTCCCGGTCCTGATCTACTGGGCCTCGGGGGCGCGACCCCACAAGCCGGACCTCGACGGCTTCCTCGCCGGCGAGGGTCCCGCCTACCCGTCGCCGCCGCTCCTTGCTCGACTTCGCTCCTCAGCGGGTAGTGGTCAAGGACAGGGACAGGCCGTGACGGAGGGAGTGGACTGATGGCGACCGATACTCAAACCACCAGCGAGGGCCCGGGCGGCGCGCCCTGCCCGGAGCCGGGCCCGGCGATCTTCGCCTACGACGGCTCCGACCTCGCCGCCTACGCGATCGAGCAGGCGGGCCTGCAGCTCTCGCCCAACCGCGAGGCGCTGGTCGTCTGCGTCTGGCAGCCCGCCGACGTCGGCTTCGTGCCGGTGAAAGGCAAGGAACTGCACGCGGCGGCGGCCAACGAGGTCGAGGCGGCGGCGAAGGAAACCGCCGAGCACGGCGCCGAGATCGCCACCAAGGCCGGCTTCCGGGCGCAGGCGCTGACGGTCGAGGCGGCGCCGACCTGGAAGGGCCTGGTCAAGGTCGCCGAGGAGCACACCTGCGGCCTGATCGTGATCGGCTCCCACCAGCGCAGCGGCCTCCTCGGCCACCTCGCGGGCTCGGTCGCCGCGGCGACGGTCTCGCACTTCCAGAGCTCCGTCCTCGTCATCCACAGACCGGACTGAGCCAGATCGCTGCACGGATTTTGGGTGCTATAGGCCCCGAAATCCGTGCAGCGCGTTCTCGCCCAAGACGCTTTTCATACCCCGGCCGGGGCGCCCGCCGCTGTACGCTGTGGCCGGGTGGCGGATCGGAGGTTTGGCCAGCGGGCCATGCCCCTCCCGCCGGGTATAGGAGAGTCTTGGCTCATGCGAACTTCCGTGGTCGCATCGATGGGAACCACGATGGCGCACCGTGACGAGGTGCGAGCACCGGCTGTGCAGGCGAACCCGAAGCCGCGGCGCCGCGAGGCGCCGCTGGCGACGCGGGTGAGCGTGAAGCGCGTGATGCGCGCCTTCAAGCGCATCTAGCGCCGCGTGGGATACCCCTTGATCAGCCCGGGCGACCCGGGCGGGGCGGGAGTGCGCGCGCTGATCGTCGCCCAGCTGTGGTACGGCCGCGCGGCGAGCTGAAGGCGATGCACACCGCCGCCGCGGCGCGGGGGAGGGGCCTGGGCGAGCCCCAACAGCGTCTACCTGTCGCTGCGGACCTAGGACTCGACCAGGACCGTCTTGATCGCGTTGCCTTCGGCGTGGTCGCGGAGGGTGCGGGGGGCGTCGTCGATCGCGCCGACGGTCGAGTTGACCCGCTCCGGGGCGATCCGGCCGGCGGCGATCAGGTCGAGCACGGCGGGAACTTCGGCGCGCGCGTGGGAACGGCCGATCTTCAGCGTCATGTTGCGGGCGAACATCAGGCCGCTGGGGATCTTGGTGCTGGGATGGAGGCTGCCAGCGCTGCTGCAGACCCCGTCGGGAGCGGTCAGCTCGAGCGCCCGGCGCAGGCCGAGCGGGGCGGCGCTCAGGTCGAGCACCAGCGAGGCCGGGTCGAGGCCGCCCAGCTCCGAGGGCGGGATCGCGTCGATGCCGAGCTCGACCGCGCGCAGGCGGACCGGCGGGCGGGCGTCGGCGAGGATGACCCGTCCGGCGCCGAGCGCCAGGGCGATCTGGGCGCAGTAGAGCGGCAGGGAGGCGCCGAAGGGGAGGTCGCGAGTCTGCGCGGCGAGGATCAGCACCGTCGCGCCGGGCTGTCGCTCGAGGATCGCGGGGAGGTGCGGCGCCAGGTGGCGGTGCGCGTCGCAGATGTTGTCGGAGGCGCTGACCGCGGCGGCCGGGTCGACCCCCTCCGGCAGGGACACCAGCATCGCGTCGGCGAAGGGGACCTTGAGCAGGTCGGCGACGTGGCCGCCCCAGTGCCCGCCCGCGAGCCCGAACCCGTACATCGAGAGCGGCGGCACCGCGAGGCAGTTGCCGGTCAGTCCGGCGCGGCAGGCGGCGCACTGGCCGCAGTTGATCTGGAAGGGGACGACGACCCGTTCGCCCGGTTTCACCCGCTCCACCTCGCTGCCGACCTCGACCACCTCGGCGACCGATTCGTGGCCGTAGTGGAGCGGCATCGGGAACGGCGTGCGGCCGAGCAGGATCGCCCGGTCGAGGTCGCAGGTGGCGACGGCGATCGGGTGGACGATCGCCTCCTTCGGCCCGGGAGGGCGCGGCGCCGGCGTGCTCCGCCACTCGATCCGCCCGCCCGGCGCGACCCGCAGCGCCCGCATCTTCGCCCGGCTCGGCCGCCTGCGCTCGGCGACCGCGTCGCGCGCCGCCGCCTTGAGCCGCGCGATCCGCAGCTCCCGGTCCCGTTCGAAGGCCACCGCCCCGGCCGTCAACCCGACGCGCCCTAATCCCTGCGCGGCGTTGCGCAGCCGCCCGTACGGTCGATGCCGTTCCGACTTGCTCACGGAACCAACACGGTACCGCCGATCCCCCAGTGTGCGTTCGCAGTTTGCCGTAAATAGTCCGGAGAACTGCGAACTCATTCGGGGGAGGTAGTTCGACGGGCGAACCACTTTGCTACCTTGGGAGAGATGGTTCGACGGACGAACGAAAGCAAGGTGCAGGCGGTGCGGGCGCTGGCGCGGTTGGCGCGGGCGCTCGAACGGTCTTCAGGCGATCTGAACCTGGCGCACTACCGGGTGCTGGCGGCGGTCGCCGACGGCGACGAGCGCGCCTCGCGGGTCGCCGAGCGGCTGGCGCTCGGCAAGCCGACCGTGAGCGCCGCGGTCGAGTCCCTCTGCAAGCGCGGGCTGCTCCGGCGGGAGGTCTCCGGCGACGACCGGCGGGTGGCGAGGCTCTCGCCGACGCCGGCCGGGGAAGCGGCGCTGGCCGAGGTCGAGGAGGTGATGGTGGGGCGGATCGAGGAGATCCTCCGCCGCACCGAGGACCCCGACGCGGTGATCGCCGCGCTCGCCCAGGTCGGGCCCGCGCTGGACGAGATCGCCGCCGAGCGCGCCGCTCGTCGCAAGGAGAAGAAGTGAGCGACCAGGGCTGGCTGCGCCGGCTCCTCTCCTACGTCATGCGCCGGCGCCGTGACGTCGCGATCGCGATCTTCGCCGCCGTCCTCGGCGCCGCCTGCCAGGCGGGCGCGCCGCTGCTCGAGCGCCAGATCGTCGACGGCGTCATCGTCGAAGGCAACGAAGCGCTGCTGCCCTGGCTGATCGCGCTCATCGTCGTCGGCGCGGGCGCCTTCCTCGGCGCCTCCCTGCGCCGCTACCGGGGCGGCAAGGTCGCCCTCGGCGTCCAGTACGACCTCCGCAACGAGATGCAGGCGCACCTGCAGAAGATGGACTTCGCCAACCTCGACCGGATGCCCACCGGGCAGCTCGTCGCCCGCGCCAGCTCCGACACCACCCTCGTCCAGGGCCTCCTGATGTTCATCCCGATGATGAGCGGCAACGTCCTGCTGATGGTCCTGTCGCTGGGCGTGATGCTCTGGCTCTCGCCGCCGCTGGCCCTGGTCAGCCTCGTCATCGCCCCGGCGCTGATGGTCGTCAGCTACCGGATGCGGACGAAGATCTTCCCCGCCACCTGGGACGCCCAGCAGAAGGAAGGCGAGGTCATCCAGATCGTCGACGAGGCGGTCAACGGGGTGCGCGTGGTGAAGGCGTTCGGCCAGGAGCGGCGGGAGCTGCAACGGGTTGCCGACTCCTCCGAGGAGCTCTACGGCTCGCAGATGCGCGCCGTCCGGCTGACCTCCCGCTACCAGCCGCTGATGCAGGCGATCCCCGGCTTCGGCCAGGTCGCGATCCTCGCTTTCGGCGGCTGGCTCGCCCTCCACGGCGACATCAGCCTCGGCACCTTCCTCGCCTTCACCACCTACGTGGGACAGCTGGTCTCGCCGACCCGCCAGCTCGCCGGCCTCTTGGCGATCGGGCAGCAGGCGCGGGCCGGGGTCGAGCGGATCTTCCAGCTGCTCGACCACGAACCCGACATCCAGGACGCCCCCGACGCGGTCGACCTGCCGCCGGCCGCCGGCGACATCGACTTCGTCGACGTCCACTTCGGCTACGACGAGCGCCGCGAGGTGCTCGCCGGCTTCGACCTCAGCGTGCGCGCCGGGGAGCGGGTGGCGATCGTCGGCCCGAGCGGCAGCGGCAAGACGACCGCGACCCTCCTCGTCTCCCGCTTCTACGAGCCCGACCGCGGCGCCGTGCTGATCGACGGCCGCGACGTGCGCGGGCTGACCCTGCACTCGCTGCGCTCCCAGGTCGGCGTCGTCTTCGAGGAGAGCTTCCTCTTCAGCGACACGGTGAAGGCGAACATCGCCTACGGCCGGCCGGGGGCGAGCGACGCCGAGATCGAGGCGGCGGCGCGGGTCGCCCAGGCCGACGGCTTCATCGCGGCCTTACCGCGCGGCTATGACTCGGTCGTCGGCGAGCGCGGGCTGACCCTCTCCGGCGGGCAGCGGCAGCGGATCGCGCTGGCGCGGGCGATCCTCGCCGAGCCCCGGATACTGATCCTCGACGACGCCACCAGTGCCGTCGACGCGCGCACCGAGGAGGCGATCAACGAGGGCCTGCGGGAGGTGATGGCCGACCGCACGACGCTGCTCGTCGCCCATCGCCGCTCGACCCTCCACCTCGCCGACCGCGTCGTCGTCCTCGACGAGGGACGGGTGATCGACGAAGGCACCCACGACGAGCTCTACGAGCGGAGCGCCGTCTACCGCGGCCTCCTTACCGGGCTCGACGAGGACGTCGCCGAGGCGGTCGCGGGCCGGGTCGAGGCGCTCTCGGAGCGCGTCGGCCAGACCACGGCGGCGGCCTGGAGCGGCGGCGGGGAGAATGGAAGCGGCGTGGGCGCCGGCAACGGCCGTTCGACCGGCACTCTCGTCGCCGCGAAATTCGGTGCGGGCGGCCTCGGCAGCGCCAGCCTCGGCGGCGGCCTTGGCAAACCGGGTGGCGCGCGCGGCGGCGCGATGGCCAAATCGCTCGCCCCGACCCCGCAGCTGCTCGCCGCGGTGGAGAAGCTCGGCCCGATCAAGGACGAGGCGAAGGTCGACCTCGACCGCGAGGCGCGCCACGTCCGCGGCTTCACCCTGCGCAAGCTGCTGCGCGAGTTCCGCTGGCCGCTCGGCGTCGGCCTGGTGCTGGTCGTTCTCGACGCGCTGGCCGGGATCGCCGGCCCGGTCCTGGTCAAGAACGGCATCGACAACGGCGTCGCCGAAGGCTCGCAGTCGGCGCTCTTCGTCGCCTCGGCGCTCTTCGCCCTGGTCACCCTCGCCGACCTGATCGACGAGGTGGGGGAGACCTTTGTCACCGGGCGCACCGCGCAGCGGGTGATGCTGTCGCTGCGGATCCGCATCTGGGCGCAGCTGCAGCGGCTCGGCCTCGACTACTACGAGCGCGAAATGGCGGGCCGGATCATGACCCGGATGACCACCGACGTCGATCAGTTCGAAGCGCTGATCGAGAACGGCCTGCTCGCCGCGCTGGTCGCCTTCGCCACCTTTTTCGGGGTCGGCGTCGCGCTCCTGATCATGAACCTCGAGCTGGGCGCGGCGACGCTCGCGGTGATCGTCCCGCTGGCCTTCGCCACGGTCGTCTTCCGCAGGCGCAGCGGCGTCCTCTACGACCAGGCGCGCGACCGCATCGCGATCGTCAACGCCGACTTCCAGGAGAGCCTCTCCGGCGTGCGCGAGGCGCAGGCCTTCACCCACGAGGCCGAGACCGAGCGCCGCTTCCGCAAGCTCGGCGGCGACTACTTCGAATCGCGCGTGGGCGCCCAGCGGCTGGTCTCGATCTACTTCCCCTTCGTCCAGTTCCTCTCCTCGCTGGCCGACGTGATCGTGCTCGCGGTCGGCGCCCAGATGGTCCACGAAGGGCGCCTCACGACCGGCGTGTTGATCGCCTTCATCCTCTACGTCGACATGTTCTTCAGCCCGATCCAGCAGCTCTCCCAGGTGTTCGACTCCTGGCAGCAGACGCGGATCTCGGTGGCGCGGATCGACGAAGTGATGCAGCTGGAGACGCGGACCCCGCCGGCGGCCGAGCCGCTCGAGCCGGGGCGCCTGCGCGGCGAGGTGACGGTCGCCGACGTCAGCTTCTCCTACCCCGAGCCGACCGCCGCGCC